>OGDD01000827.1_pt1 | contig 27406 bp, 24 predicted proteins | sample 1570301 | NCBI WGS metagenome assembly OGDD01 (sample SAMEA2581971, study PRJEB24529) | metagenome | biome: Human gut stool | place: China | collected 2011 | reverse complement strand
GATTTGCAGCCGCCAGGCTGCCGTGGTTCTATATCGTCAAAGGAGAGCAAGGGTGAAAAATGAACTTTATATCTGTCATTTTTTTCATGACATTAGTTCCTTTATGTAAGAAAATACCTTATCAATATTTATTTCATGCATGAATTTTCTCATTCAGTGAACATACTTCCAGACACCAGAAGGAACTTTGTCATAGAGTTTATTCATAACCAGTTCTGCCCGACGATGTTCAGCCGCAGAAAAAATGCCTCTGATTCAGACAAGCTCAATTTGTAACTATTAATTTCAATGACTTTTTCAAGAGTTTCTCTTGAGGTGCACTTCCTTAATTGATACAGCCATTCCTTACGCGTTTTCATATTATTTTTCTGTATTAGCATCTGTCGTATAGTAAAATTTAATTACAGCTTTTTATCATATTATTCTGAAAGGTACAGATGCACCAGCAGGAAGTCCCAAAATCAAAACATTTTCCAGTGATGATGATGCATCCCTGTATATTTTTCCTCCGACAGAAAGCACATCCCGCATCTGAAAACAAATTACAATATCACGATGACTTTTTCTGTATCCCAAAACACTCATTTTAGCCCGATGCAGGGATATGCGATAGTTTGTATACATGACATTAAGACATTCAAGTCCCAAATTTTGGGAGGGTTTTGTTCTTGGAAGCTTTAACCCTGATATCAGTGGATGGGGTTTCAAATCGTAAGGGTCTTCAATTTTTGCCACTGTATGAGAATGCCCGTAGATATGCATATTTTTAAGGTCAACAAAATCGGGGGAAGTGATACGCACAAGCCATGTGTCCGGGTGAATACCAAGAAGTGCCATCATATGCGCTGTTTCAGGCCAGTTATCGAGATGACCATACCTCGAGTTCCACAGTACCGGAGAATGGTTATCACCAAATGGTTTATATTGCAGAAGCTGATCAATGGCGCTTTCAGAAAACCTTGAGTTTCTGGCATTGAACGGCTGGCGATGAGGATGATTTCTTGAAAACATTATCGTTACCTCATTTAATAAATATTATCATCACATAAATACCATTATATTATATTTTGTGGCATCCATTTTAAAATTATTTTTTCTCAGGAAATCACAACAACTGCCTGCATCCACAATTGACTAGCAATGGTACAGATTATAATTTTATGCAGTGCTCGCCGCAGTCTCATGAGCAGGAGTAGCGCGCGAATGAGCGAGGAAGCACCAGGGCACCGAAATTTTCACTGTGCACTTACGCGCCGGGATATGTCGATATTACCAGTTTTATTGAATACAACCGCATTACTGGCAACGATAGATATAAATATACTGACATATATTTTTGTTTTTTTCTTGCAGATATACTTTCAGATCATAGACATACTCAGAAACGAATAACCCTTCGTTTGGATTAAACACCTCAATTCCGCCATTATTTTTACGTAAAGTAATGACATGACAATCATTGGTATAGTATACAATATTTATTATAAAATCACCATCAGGTAAGTCTTTTGGATTAAATTCATACTGGGGCATTTTGGCCAAAACAAATATGCATGTTTTCTATCCCCAACCCTAAACCTGCCATTTTGAAACAAAACAGCATCCTGTACTTTTCCGGCTTCAGTCCCCAAGGTCAAAGCACGTTGATAGGATGCAAAGTTATGAAGGTTACTGAAATAAATAAAATCACATCGAAGATTTTTTCTCCGTCTGTCTATAAAATAAATACACATTGATAAGCAAAGCCCCTTATTTAAGGAAACATCTAAAATTTTTGACTTCATATACTTCATTTGATCAAAGCGAAATTAGAAATAAATACTCATAATTTTTATCCACTATTCACAAAAATGTTTATTTCAAACAAATATTCCTCACAACATATCTACAAAGCGAATTTTTAACCTCATGAAAACATCTTGACCTTATAATTATTAATAACCAGAGTTTCTTCTATTCTTCCAGTAACTCTATAAAAATCACATATACTATAATCTGAATATCCAAATTTTCCCCAGTTAAATTTTAATGGGTCCTGTATTGTTATTTTATTTCTTTTGGCATTAACCGAAACAATCAAAACATAATGATTAACACCACCCAAAAATCCAAAATCAGCCATTCCTATTTTACCAGATGCTATAATAGGACCATATTTCAATAGAGCATGTTTATAAAATTCAATATTCTTAGGAAGAAAAATTCTATGACAAAAACTATCATCGGGAGAAAAGCCATAACTTAATCGACTTCGTTTTGCTTTATCCTTTAATAAATAATAAGGGAGTTTATTTTTATTACAATACCAGTGAAGTAAAGCATCCTGACAATACCATCCACAGTTCAGATCGACAAACCCACCTATCCCTGGACGCCACTGATGTTTCATATCTACTCTATATGTAAAGTCCATTAATCAACACCACCAATTAAAAAACAGCAACATGGCACCACCATCTATTCTGTAACCAATATAATCGCATGACTTTTAATTTCAATTATCTTTTACTCAACTGTCATTTCAATTCATTTATTTTTAATTCATTTATAAGTATTCTTTGGAATATATACTCTCCATAGAGGAAGCGAAAAAACGCAATCATTAGATATTACTTTGTAATTATTCCAGAATATGAGATTATTCTGCACACTAGGCATATATCTGTGCCGATATAACCATCTTAATTCACTTGCAGTGACACTCCTTCCAAATCCTTCAGATTTATTAGCAATAGCTAGCAAATCAAGATTATCGATAAAAAATGAACTTTTCTTTTCAATATGAGCAACTGATATTCAAGACCACATTTGCTGGTTTTCTTAAAAACATTAATTCTGTTTTTAAATGTATTTGATAAAAATAAAGCTGCAACATTATATTTATAATGATTTGATATATAATTAAGAAAGCCAAGTGTCCTTTCATTATCGTTTTTTATTAAGAATCTTGTGTCAGCATAATTCCATATATCATTCGTTAAATCAGCCTGTATTACATATCTAAAATCATTTCTTCTTATTATATGCAGTTTAATTTCTTGTATTACTACTACCATACCAAAAAGAAGATCTCCATCAGAAATTTTCTCACCAATTTCTTTGAATTTATTTTTATAAAAAACGTTTCATATCCCCCTTATATCCAGATAGGGATTTCATCTTAATTTTACCCCGCTGACTCCGATACTGCAAAATGGCATCTGAATCGATCACGGTTTGGCATTCGAATCGTTCATGATTTGGCATCCATCTCCGATCACAATTTAGCATGCTTCCGATCATTGATTGGTATCCTGCCAGTCACTCCGGGAATTAACTCTTTTCACCACTGTCTCCATTGCCGTGTTGAAATACCAGGCGACACCGGAAGGGCTACGTTATCCGTCCTCAAGAGGTCTGCGTACAGAACAGATGAGGGAACTGCTGAACGGCCACTACATAACCCACAGGAAAAAGCTGCTGATAACCGGTCCGACAGGATGTGGCAAAAGCTGGATAGCCAATGTGCTGGGCGAACAGGCATGTAGACAGAAACACAGCGTCCGGTACTGTAGAACCTGACGATTACTGGAACAGCTGACTCAGGGACGAGTTGATGGCAGCTGGCTGAAATATCTGAAACAGTTGCAAAAAATACAGGTTCTAATCCTGGACGATCTGGGACTGGAACAGTTAAGTAACGCCCAGTGTAATGACCTTCTGGAGCTCATAGAAGATCGTTACGGTCAAAGCAGCACGAGCCAGTTCCCGGTAGATAAATGGCATGGTCTGATGGAGAACCCAACAACAGCAGATGCCATCCTGGAGAGACTGGTACATAACTCACACAGAGTGGTCCTTCAGGGTGAGTCCCTGAGGAAAAATCCCCCGACGGTGGAAAGCACTGAGGTACTTTACGTTTATGCACATTTTTTCCTGCCCCTCAACGGAAAAAATCATCTGAACCAGGAGTTCTCAAAATTACGGATATCATATGTCTGTCGTGAAAAACACCATCTTCGGCTGAATCTGTCCCTGTAGCCATACAATAACGTTTTAAAATATTTAGCATTTTCCCCGTAATGCCCGTAATTCCAAGGAGATATAATATTCGCATTATTACCTGATTGGTTCTTTATCATTTTATTTTGTTTTTCAACCTGCCTGCTGAATGCAAAACTCAGGTTAAATTTTTCTTTATTATACAAATATTGTCCACAGTTATAAGCGTTGGCATGGTAGACATTAGTTGCAAGTTCTGTTGTTTCAATACCCACAGAACAACCATCCAGAGTATCCGTGAAAAAAATAATCAAATCCGTCGTCATACTCCAGAGAAAGAGAGGTAACATTATTCCTCATATAAGAAAGGTAATATGCACAAAATGTATTTTCAGGACTATCATGTTCAGTAGCCTGTACTAATCTGTATGAATTAACAGCCCTCCTGGCAGGATAGTGATATTTATTATCACACATTCTCACAGAAAATATCCAGTTTTTTTGACGAGTCAGAAAATAAATGAGCCGACTCGGCATCAATAATTACCACTCCTGTTCTTGAATAAATTCTCATAGGTTGTGCCGACATAATAAAAAATTACACAAATAGCACACATCATTAACGAATTATATATTGCACCGCCATGTATTTAATATTTGTTATGATATATAACTATCCATAGTACCAAATCCACCTGCCCTGCAAAACAGCTCATCATAGTTCCATAAAGCATGGCTCATGCAACATCCACAAACAATATAACACAATTCATTAAAATTGAACTTTAAAATTACTGGCCCTGTATTTCAGTATGTCATCATTACTAAGACACATTGATGATTTAATTAAGTCTTTTTCAGGAGTAATACCTTTTGTTCTCTTTGTGTAGAAATCAGAACCATCTCTAAGAAATCTAAAATCACGACTACAATCAACCATACCAAGATAACCTGTCACATGTATATCTTTGTATCCTAGACTCTTCAGTGCCTCCTTTAAACGCTGTGCATATGATGCAAAATTTTTGGATACACCTGAATAACAGGAAAAAAGCCGCAAATCTTCAAAATCATGCTGTAATCCTGCGTCATATAAAAGTTTTGCTAAATCTTTTGGTTCTAATTTTTTAGTTCCACGAACACCACCACCAATAACAGCAGTATTTCCATGGGCAATTACATACAGTCGATCGCATTTATTTAAAACTTTTAAATTATCACATTCATATTCATCAATAAAAAACGGAACAATTCCTTTCGACCTCTGATAATCCCCCTCAGACTTAATAAAAGAGTCACGTTCTGAAAAGTAAAATGGAAAGAAATAAGCATACATGGTTCTTTACCCCTCATTATTATAACAATTTAATGTCATTATTTACATCTAAAGCATGCAAGTTTATATTCATTAACAACCAGAGTTCCCTCTATTTTTGGTGCCACACTATAGAAATCATAGATTCTACAACCAGAATAACCTGGCATCCCAAAATTAATATTTAATGGGTCCTGTATTGTTATTTTTCCACGTTTCGTATCTACAGAAACAATAAGAACATAATGATTAACTCCTCCCAATAATCCAAAGTCCGCCATACCTAATTTACCAGACGCAATAATAGGCCCATGTTTTAAAAGAGCCTGCTTATACCTTTGAATATCACCAGGAATTTTAATCTCATAACAGTAACTATCTTCCGGAGAAAAACCAAAGCTTAACCTATTGCGCTTTGCCTTAATATCAGACATATTATGTTTCTTACAGTACCACCCAAGTAATGCATCCTGACAGTACCATCCACAATTCAGATCGACAAAACCACCGACTCCCGGACGCCACTGATGTCTCATTTTTACTTTGTATGTAAAGTCCATAAATCACCGTTATATATGAATAGTAAATACAAATAATTTGTGGTTCATCCTGTTGCTGGATAAGAAACACATCTGCTGGATACTGATATTGAGTAAAACATGATGCCACACCACTACAATCCCTCTTGCTGCTTTAACATTTTGTCATTGAGCATCTTATGGGAATTGTTCATCTTACTTTACCCTTTAATGAACGGTAAATTCTGAGTCAGTTTTGAGTTTTAATTCACTAACTTCACAATTAAACTTATTAATGTTACGTTGTATTATTTCCAGTTCTCTGTTGATATCATCTTTACCCATATTCACGTCATTATACAGTTTTGATATCCTGACATTCACTGGTGTATCATACTCCAGAAAAGTACTCTTCATGTCATAAGCGATTGTTTTTAATCTGGATATAGTAATATAACCGCCCTTATCTTCAATGGTATTCAGTGTTTCTGTAAAATCATCAATTTTCTTGCTGAGTTGAGTCCAGGAGTCTGTTGAATCCGGCGTAATTTCCGAACACCCGGAATAGTTCATAAGCATTTCCGTCAGGAAACTATCCGGCATTAGCTTCCTGAGTTTCAGTGCTGTTTCTGGCCTGCATGAATAACTTATGAAAATTGTTAACAAAACACCTGATATAAAATAAATTATGTTATAATATCGGCGTGTTTTTTCACGATTTTTTATTGATGCATTATGATTTTGTACCGGGATATCATTTACGTTAACATCCGGGGATAAAACTTTGCTAACAGGCTTAATATTTTTTGTATCAGGGGAGGCAGAAGCATGTTGTTCAGAATCAGAAATTTCAGCACCATCATTATTTTGTCTTCTGAGTTCAGCCAGCATGTTAGAAATAATAAAACATTTATCTGAAAAAAGATTATACTCAAGCTCCGTCAATAATATTAACGCATCCTCCAGTAAAGTTAATGAGGAGTAAGTTTTTTCATCATCAGGTAATGTCTGTATGGCAGGAATAACATTTTTAATGTACCAGATAAGAATATTTGCCCGCATCTGAGTGGCCGTAGACGGAGGCCAGCATTTTTTTTGTTTAACAAATGAATCAGCAAATTTCCATGAGGCAATTGCCAGTCCTTCCCAACTATGCAGATGAGAAGAAATAAGACAGAACCATGCACCTGTCTGAAGATCATATCCGTTTTCACTGAATAAAGACAGACATCTTTTTTCCAGTGTCATCCAGTATGATTTTTCATATTTTACCGAACTTAAATTATTTATACTGTAACTAAGCCAGAGGAATTCTTTATTATTTTTTGGATCAGTCGTATTTACAGTAAGATCCAGTATGAATTTTTTGTCCATTTTCTTAAGCTATTGTTATTACCCTGCTTACGTCGGTTCCCCAATAAAACAACATGAATATGGTTCTCATTGTAATACGGGAACAGTAAGCAATATTACGTAATACCGTTCTTACAACTGGATCCCCTCCGCCTCCTCTGCTGCCGGCAATGACTGCTGTTGCCTGCACTTGTGCTTCCCTGCTCATCATCGGGTACGGATGGATGCCGTAATCACAGTTAAAATGATGTGCAGCCCTTCATGTGCAACCTGTTTGCATATTACCACGGTGCCGAGCCCCGTTCAGGAACACCTCATGATGCCGTGACACACAGGCTGAGTTACCGATAGCGGGGTATTTCGCGTGACGTTCCTGCTTATGCCTGCCGCTTCTTCGCCAGTGCATGCTAGGTGAACATCGGAAAATGTATACCATCTGCCCCCGATAGCCTTCCCCCTCCCTGTTGTCAGAGCAGCATTTTGTATCCGGCTCCCTTCAGATTTTACTTCAGGAATCCTGCGCTTCCGCTAACAATTATCCTCACAGGGTATTCAGAGGACTTCACCCGTGGCCCGTTATTCAGACATCACGGTTGAATAACGGTGCCAGTCACGGTGTCACGTGCCATGACCGGCATATCGCCATATGACAAACCAGACATTTATGGCTCAGTTTGACGTCCGTACAGGAGAAATCAAAACAGTGAGTTACCCAGTTACGTTACGAATTACGTAACGTAATATTGTTTTTTCTTACTGACATTCTTATTTTTTTTGTTGTTTTATTATTTTCAGAGTCAATTAAATATCTGGCAAGGACAGGGAGAACCGTTCTGTTAAGTACGGCATCGATATCCCTCGCACCAGACTTGTCACATTGACAATGATGTGTAATCCAGTCAATAAGAGTGTCACTGTAATCTATTTTATACATCTGACCAGATGCCCGTTCAAAACGCTGGCAGATCTTATCAATTTTAATAATTGCGATATCCCTGAGTGTTCTGGTATGCAACGGAGTGAACGGAATTAAGTTCGCTCTTCCCATGAAAGCGGTGCCAAAATGTTCATTAAATAAAGGAAGCACCATTTCTTTTATTTTGTCTTTATCGATCTCCCCCTCATCCCATATGCTCGTTATCTTTTCACTAGCAAGGTTGGATGTCATTATGATGAGACAATCCCGGAAAGACACCATCTTACCTTCAGAATCCTCGATGATCCCCAAATCGAATATCTGAAAAAAGAACTCCAGAACATCCGGATGTGCTTTTTCGATTTCATCAAGCAGAATAACACTGTATGGATTATGACTGACTCTTTCGGTAAGAGTCCCTCCCTGACCAAAACCGACATATCCTGGAGGAGCGCCCTTCAGAGTGGAAACCGTGTGAGCTTCCTGAAATTCCGTCATATTAATCGTGATAAGTTTATTCTCATCCCCATAAACAAACTCGGCCAGCGCCCTGGCTGTCTCCGTTTTGCCGGTACCAGAAGGGCCTGCAAGTAAGAATACCCCATCGGGTTTTACCGGATCTTTAAGATCTGCCCGGCAAATAAGGATTTGTGATGCTATCGCAGACATAGCATATCGTTGCCCCAAAACCCGTTGCTCCAGACATCTTAACAGACCGGATGTTTTTTGTTGTTCACTATCAAGGCATACACCCAGTGGGACACCTGTCCACCCTGACACGACATCAGCAACACAGTTTTTATCAACACACTCAAAAACCATAGGGCTGTCTTTCCTGTATGCACTTTCCAGTTCTTTTCTGTACATATCCTTTGATGAAACATCATCTGTACTTTGTATCCTGGCAACCAGTTCACTTTGATGACGCCAAGCTGATTTCAGTTGCTCAAGATCCATCTCAAGTTGAGCAATTTCATTTACAAGCATTTCCTGACGCCGAACATTTGATTTTTCCTGTGTCAGCAGAGCAAGTTCTCCCTGATGTCTGGCTAATGAGGCTTCAAGATCCTGAATGGCATCCGGGGAGGTGGACTGAGATACAGCAACCCGTGAGCAGGCTGTATCCAGCAGACTGACCGATTTATCAGGCTGACGACGCCCGTGCAGGTAACGGTCGGATAAATGTACCGTGGCAGTTATTGCTTCTTCCCTGATGGAGACGTTATGGTGCTTTTCCATCATGGGTAAAAGAGAACGTAGCATCCCTGCAGTGACATCCTGATTTGGCTCTGTGACTTTGACTATCTGAAAACGCCGGGCTAATGCGCCGTCCTTTTCAAAATACTTTTTGTATTCTCCCCATGTCGTGGCGGCGATAATACGCAATTCCCCACGGGCAAGAGCAGGCTTAAGTAAATTCGCTGCATCCGTTTGTCCGGGAAGTCCTCCTGCACCGATAAGGGAATGGGCCTCATCAATAAACAAAATAGCGGTACCATCCAGAGAATTAAGTTCGGTTAAGAGCGATTTTAAGCGATTTTCAAATTCCCCTCTGACACTGGCCCCCGCAAGCAGAGCGCCCATATCAAGCGCAAGGATCCTGACATTCTTCAGTGCGTCAGGCACACGGCCGGATGCAACTTGCAGGGCTAAACCTTCAACAATACTGCTTTTCCCGACACCAGGTTCACCGGTCAGTATCGGATTATTCTGTCTGCGACGAAGCAAAATATCGATAAGCTGCCTAATTTCCTTCTCTCTGCCAGTAACAGGATCCAGTTTCCCTGTTTCGGCCAGCAAAGAGAAATTTTCAGTATATTTGTTGATATATTCATGTGGCGCATTATCCGTGGCACGATGAGAAGAATGTTCTGTTTTTACAGACAAAGATAGCAGCAATTTCTCTGCAACATCCACATCACAATATAACGCCCCGACCACATTGTAAGGTAATATTGAATCTCTGAGAGTAATCAGAGTGGTCAACAAGACAGGGATATCTATATGATTAGACTGCCATTTAGTGCTGGCATGTATCCATGTTTTTTCCAGCAGAGTTTGCATCGACTCAGAAAATACAGGTGAGGATTGTGACGCTGTATTGATAAGGATGAGCTCACTTTCAATGGCATGCAGGACCCTGTCAGGGTTAAATAAAGACAGTTCAGAAAACTTTTCGGTTATTGACTTATGTTCCTGTAATAGCTTCCACAGAAAATGCAAACAATCGACTTCATGGTGTGATCGTGATATTGCGTAATTAATAGCAGAATCCAGAGTACTTCGGCTTTCTGGAGATAATTTTTTAATTATTGATTTCAGGTAAGTACTCATTCCTCACTCCTGTACTGCTGGACATATTGTTATTTTGCCAGGCAATCTGGAAATCCAGCCACTTTTCTCCCAGCTATGAGTGGTAAGCAGTTTATTACTCAGACTAATCTGCAAATTTTCAAGTTTATCCTTTTCCTGTTTTAACTGTTCCCATTCGATATATGCCTGACTGAGATCGCCGGTATCACTCAGTTTGTAACGGACGAGGATACTTTTTATATCCATTGATTCAAGAAAACTTCTTGATTCCGGAGTAAAGTCCTTTGTCATTAACTCATCCTCTCCATCCGAAAACTTGTTGATAAAATCAATCCAGGCTGTTTCACCTGTGAATTTATAGGTGGTGGAAAAGTCAGGGAACGAAATATCAATGCTGACAGAATGACAACTTCCTGGATACCAGGTAAAAAGACCTGAATCGGCAAAATTCATGCTTCTTATACTGCTGTTACCTGTTTTGCACTCAAGAGTCAGAGTTGTACCTGTTGGTTTAACGCCATGATGACCTGAAATCGTCGCAGGTGCACTACTTACCGTCATTTTGTAAGGCTGTGATTCAATCTTTTGCAGGGTCTGATTCAGTACGTCTAATTGTCCCTGTACATTTATCAGCTCATCCTTGTTTTGCGTTCGGTCTCTGAGCTGAACGTCAAGCAAATCATCCGGAGAAACAACGTCATTGAGAAAACTAATGAATGAAGGCGTAAACGGTATACTTCTTTCCCTGAACGACAATACTCTGGCACCTTCGGCATCAAGTGCTAAAACACCGTTAGCGGGTCCATTTAAAAAACCAATAATGTTTTTATATATTTTACCCTGCATTTCAGAATGACTGGAATTGTGTTTATCTGAATTTAACTGGCTTAAAACAGAATTTCTCCATTGTTCATCAATCCTGCACCCCGTATACGTGACTGAATGGTCGAGAAGTTTATAATTTTGCCGTTCATAAATATCCCATACAGAATCAATCACTGGATCTGTATTATTACTGTTAATCACTGAACGAACCTTTTCAAATTCATCAAATAATATTACCAGCTTGTTTTTGGGGTCTGAACGCATAGCATTACGGATCAGTTCAACGGATGATGCTGTATGTAACTCAGAATTTACGGCATTACGGAGCACATTCTGCCAGTCTCTCCATGCTGTTACATGATCCGTTGTCCTGTTCATCTGACTGTTATTAAAAACAGACATCAGATATATACGTACCATGATGTCAAACTGCTCTATCTGACGCTTCATTCCGTTATCCACTTTAAGAGAAAACAGACGATAAAGCAGCCTGAAATCAGAAAGCCAGTCCTGCGCTGAACTTGCCGGGATATTATGTAATTCATCATCAACAAACTTAAAAAATTTATGCTCAGATGAACGATTTTGTATGATATCTGTCAGCTGCAGCGGACTCATTAACCCTGAATGTGAATCTTTACGCTCCCTTGCGACAGCCATGATGAACTGTCTGAAATGCTCCTGACGACTTTCTTCCAGGTACTGCACAAAAGATGAAAACGCTTCCGGAACCGTATCACGTCCATATGCCTCTTTGATATTCTCATACCAGTGATGAAGTTTATTCTGTCCCTCCTGAGTCCATATACCAGACAGACTGACAGACGCGTTTTCATCTTCCCAGAAATCCGTAACTTTTACGGCCGGAATATCAACATATTCAGAAACAAACCATGAATAAGATGGATCACTCTGAATAAACTCGCTAAGGAGTTTTCTGAACATATCAATATTTTCACTTCCATGATTTTTTTGTATCTCATCTCTTTCTAAAGCCAGTGAAGCTATTGATGATATTTTATCATAAGGTCTGGTTATTTTTATTGATTCATGAATACCCGGAAATGTTGTTAAATTACTCAGTGATTCATCCTTAACCATCTTATCCCAACCGATAAGCGATGAGGCAAGCGACAGAATCAATTCACGCTTTCCTGATGGGGAAGCCGCAAGGAATTTTTTCTTATATTCATCAACGCGCCATGAAACAGGATGGGTCTCGAATCTGCTACTGTTATAAAGAGACTCTCTGAAAAATAAATATTTATCATTCAATGCGGGTTTAAAAGGTAAATAAAGTATATTAGATCTGACTTTATCTTCATATTTTAATATTTGCTCAGTCAGGAATGCAGGGCTGAGCTCCACAGAACCTTGCCTGACATCATATATATGATATGAACAATATGCACTGTATCCAATAAAGCACAGCGCCGTCATAACCATAACGGATCTAAATGACATTTTTATTATCCGTTTATTAACGTGAATAACTTCTGAGTTCTGTATTTGTGGCAGGATCTCAGAAACTAAAACATCAGAAAAAGTACAATTTTTATCCTTACCCAAAACGAGTTCACCAGATAAACAGACCCCGGAGATTTCTGTCTGAGAAAAAAACACGTTATCGATACTGAATGTTGAAATAAACACATCCAGTGAATGTTTTAGATCATTCAATTTATCCGGAAACAACAGGATCTCATTTTTTTCCTGGTCACTCAATGTATCATCAAGTACATGACATATTTCTGTCGTAATATTAGATTTTAATGATGACAATATATATGATGAGTCATATTCAGATGCATTTGTGTCTGATTTATTGGTTGCCCAAAATACCGGATACCCATTGTTATTTTTTTGATGAATTTTTTGTGCCAGCGATGAATACCCACTGATGTGCTCGCATCCACTTATAACCAGAAAAACCGGGATATTATGATGTAAGTGTGACGACAGTTGTTCTGTAAAATTTCTTGTTTTTTGAGATAACACCTGAATACAGGAGTAATCATGATCAAGTAACGTTTCAACAGGAATAACCAGAACAATGCCATGAGGTGGTTGTTTTTTAGATTTACGTGCTGATAAAAAACCTATCACAGAGTTCAGCACCCCCGGGTTGTCATATATCTTACCTGACAACTCCAGTACACTTGAATCCCTGAAAAACCACCAACGAATTGTTCTGAATTGTTGAGTAATACCATTTAACTCATTACTGTGAAAGACGGGAAGATTAATATCCTTAAGCAGGGAAGCGTTTTTTTCTGAATCCCCCGTAAGTAAAAACCAAGGGACCACGCCTCTTCCTTTTTTACTTATGATATTCATTCCTTTCCTGAAGTATGAATCAAGTGTTATTGTTCTTTTTTTCCTGGAAAATAACCTCACCAGCTTTCTGTATTTACCTGACGAAAAGTAATTATGGATACAATCCACAATCAATTTCAGGGTGAGTGTAACCAGAATTACAAAAATCCAGTAAAATACAGTTGTAGTATCTGTCCAGTTTCTGAACACGCCAATGACATAACAAACAGATAAAACGAAAACAGACACAAAAATCCAGAGAAACAATGAAAATATCTTCTTAAGCATAAGAGATCATCTCACATATATCATAAACAACAATACGAAATAAATAATAATGATACCTGCAAGTGACAAATAAAAATTAAACCATGATGATTTATTCTTTTTTTGTTTAAATGCGATCTTATTTTTTTCTTCAACACGAATATTTAATCCGCATTGTTTTTTCAGTCTTGATATATAATCCTGGATTTCATCATCATTGCTTACAGAATATTTCCCCCTGAATCCAAGTAAGAGACATAAGAGAAAAACCCATGCAGCCTGACTTCCGGATTCAATGACTTTATTAAGCATGTTAAAAAACTCAACACCGCCAGTGGAATGTCCAAAATATTTAATCTGTAAAAGATTATCGCGCCATTCTTTTCTGTACGGAAGTTCAGAGCACAAAATAACCTCATCAAGCATAACAACTATTGAATAAAATGCCGCATCCAGTTCACTGTCACTTAAAGATATTTTTTCACTATTGCGCACGACATCTTCAACAGTATCAATTATCTGCTTTCTGGTACTGTCGTAATCACCATATTCTTCTGGAAAGACTTTAACAGATGATATGAGTTTAAATACTGGCATATAGCATTCAACGATATTCACCAGTACCTCCATGACATAAATATTCATATAACATGTTTTGTCCCCGGAAACGATAAACTGTAACTGAAATCTGCCCACGGATACTGACATTCGCCAGGTGAGCAACATACCCGTGCACTGTGCGGAGGTCTCTCCTTAATGTCCGAACCACTGCAGAGCTTACATATGGTCAGGCATGAACGCGATGCAGCTTCCTTCATCGTGTTCACGAACATTCTGCCATTTTCTGTTCTGCCATCAGGTTCCCCTGTAGCGCCTGACAGGTCTTGTCCTGAGATCCGGATTCCACTGACGGAGAAAAAGCTGTTTCAGGCACTGGCAGTGAATGGACCCTTCTCTGCCATCCGCCGTCTGGTTCGCCCCGTTAGCCGGAAGACGGCTTACTGCATATTTTTTTCCTGCGATAATACTAACTCTACCAGTAAATCATCAGGGCTACATGACCAATAAAATGCAACCCTTTTCTGGACCTGAGCTGACTTCCATAACTCTGAATTTTTATCGATCTTTAACCAGATGATATTGTCTCTTACCTGTAACTCAGATGTAACGACATCCATCACTGTAAAAGTAATGCCTGGAAGCGCATGCTGAATGATCAGATCTATATGTTCAGATGGAGCAATCTTAATCTCGGGCAATGCAATTGAGTTATTCTTTTTAAAGGTCTCTGAAGTTAATTTAATATAGTAATCTGAATTATTTCTGGAACTGTACTCATCAAAATTACAGACCAGGGTATCTGTTGTTATCTTTTTAAATTCAACACTGATAATCTTATCTCTACATAAATTATCAAGCATTACTTTAATATAATACTGAAGATTACTGAAACAGGAAATCTGCTCATAATGATTGTATGTTAAATCAACAATTCTTGCCTCTGAAAACACAGAATTTTTAAATGTCGATATTTCCCCTGTAAACTGACACAATGCCATATAATATAACCATGGGTGAATGGCATCTTCATTAATAAAGGAAGATAGAAGCGGTGATATTCTATTAATAGTACACAGGATCAAAAAATTATAAAGATGTCCATCGGACACTGTTCGTTCTGTATATCGGTATTCTTCAAGTTTATTTTTGTAGAATTGAATATCAGCATGAATCTCTGCGATCTTATCTCTGAGTTTGCTGTTCGCTGATAACCTCATTGCAGGAAATGAATATTCATCATCAATACACAATGTATTATTGTCATGAATAATTCTTGTCAGAGGTAAGTATTCAAAGTCTGTGGTATTCTCTTTTTCCTCATCGGTAAGGATCTGAATATCATATTTTATTCTTGTGATACCGGCATCCTGACTGTCATGATACACATTACGCATGTTGCCTTCATCATCGGAACTTACCCATCTGGCAGAGCCGCGTTTATCATTGATGCCAGATACATTTTTATGTCCGGAATTAAATCGCTTAAGAGCAAGCCACAACGTTACGGTGCCGGGATCTGTACCCCGGAGATGTGTCAGGTACTTATCCTGCACCATACAGTTACCCGGATACTCGATATAATGTCCTGAAGATAACACTGCTTTTATTTTTTCGATTCTGACAGTATATTCTTTCAGAAGATCATCATTTATACGACATTCATAATAACCCTGATGATGAGGTTGTGATAACTGCCTGGTTCTGGCCAGCATGAAACTATGATGCAAATCAATGGACTGAAAGTGCTGAGGTTGTAAGTAAAGCCCTGAATACCAATAAACAAGTTGCTCTTCTTCTTGCATGCAGTAATACCTGTACAATTATTTTATACTGATACTTTCTTTACCCATCGATATATTTTTTGAAAGCGGTGAAAGTGATGCATGTAATGATTTGTTCCACCAACCTTCCTCAACAACATCAACGGGAATATCTAAAAGCAACATATGTTGTTTTCCGGGGAACGGATAATATCCGGCAATAACCCCCACATATTTAGCACCTTCACTTCTGTCTATATGTAGTGTTATCTCCTGTCCCGGCATTGCGATATATTTATCAACTTTAAGAATACCATCTGCTTTACCAGACCCGCTGAAAAACTGTTTAATCAATGCAGGATTATTCATTAAGTCCTGTAATGTTTTTTTACCTGAAGACTGCAAGAATAATAATGCGCAACTATTTGATATCTCGTTAAGTGAGTTTAATTGTGTGTCCGGTGATATCTGAAAAGTTAGCATACCAGCGCCAAATGGAGTATCAACATTATTAATGGCCTGTATTTTATCCTGCTCAGAATACTTATCCGAACAGGCAGTAATAAAAAAAGGTAATACCATAGTTATCAGTAGCAATTCCTTAACAGTCATTAATTTTTCATCCTTTTAAAACACGATTTATTTGTTCCACGGAGTCATTATCTTTAAGTAGTTCCTCAAGCCATTCTGACATAGTCATTGTTGACCAACGTACTGCTCTCTCAAGAAGATAAGGGACAGGACTGGTGGGTTCAGATTGCCTGAAAAAAATAGCTATTTTTTCCAGTTGTTCTATCGCTTTCTCCCTTGTCATCTCTTTATCTGTTGAGGGGGTTAAGGCAGCATAAAACGCCTGCTGTTCCGCCGGCAACGTCCTGTCTGTCTCCCTGCTCCCGGGTTCAACTGATAACGGTGAAACTGTATTGGTATCCTGTACGTCTTGTGGTAAAAAACGGCTCAGTAACTCAGTGATTTCACTGATGGTATGTCTGGTTTTTGCGAAAATATGATGTATGTCTTCATGCGTATGAAAGAAGTAAAAGGATTCAATCTCATCAATTTTGTCTGGCAAATCAGAAAACTTAAGAAATTGCTCACTAATCTTGCGTGTATTATATTTACCGACAGATTTTTTGAACGCTTCAACCGAGTGATCGCCTTCGCTTTCTATTAATTTTTCCTTTCCCTCTTCAGATAAACTTGCGCCATGCTCAAACGCCAGCGCCTTATACCATTCAGCAAGCGTGATTTCTTTATCATCAAGAAGAGGGCTGGATTTCAGATACTCGGATAAATCCATATCAAGACGGACTAATTTACTGTAACGTATTTCCGGGCCTTCTTCGTGCGATGGCCAGCATATAGTCCAGTACTGAGAAATAAATTTAGCCAGATATTCCAGTCCGCAGTGCAGCCCTTCCAGCGAATACAATTGCGTCAGGGACTCCACATACCAGCAACTAATCTGCAGGTCTTTACTCTTATTGCGTAGAGTAACCTCACATAATTTTCTTACCTTTCGCCAGTCAGCTCTGCGGGGTTCACTGACAGCCCATTCCCCCTGGGACATGTAGTCCGGATCATTTTGTCTTGCTTCCCGTATTTCGCTATACACCGGATCATACTCAATATCTTCACCTGCCGGCGATTCTCCAATAACAGGAAGCAGTAATGTATCCGTCTCGAATTTATTCATTTTTTATCCCACTAATACCTGAGGATATCCGCTGACAATTACCCCCCCATGAGCACAGTTATCGCCCATCCGTGCTGCCGGTTTGCCACATATAAAAACTTTAAAACTGCCCATAATGACGACGTCCACTGCCCCGGTACAAAGTGCCTGGTTCCCCAGCGTCGCTGCCGGTAATCCCCCAATGAGTACAGACGGAGAGCCTGGTGGTAACAAGGGGCCTCCTACATGAGGAACAGGTGGCAAACCTGGCGTCACCATAGGACATACATGCATATCAGTAACTCTTGCAGCGGGTTGAGGCATATCCCCTCCTAAGGTTGACTATTACACCAATGCTGAAAAAGAAAAAACACACCTTCATCCGGCGTATCATGAGCTTTACACGACTGAGTCATTAAGACGCCATATATAATTTTTTTTTCTGAACATGACGGTGCATGGACTGGTTCATACGGGGGCGGACTTAGACTTCCCTGTGATAAAAATAATGATAACCCAAGGGCACCTGTCTGAGAGGAAAATCCGGCAGACTCCGAGTTTTTAAATATTTCCCAGCGTTGTTCCTCATCGCCTTCCTTCCATTTTACAATAGACTGTAAAAGTACCGAATCATCTTCAGAAGAGGACTGAGAAATGAATTGTGCCAGCCATTTAATTAATATTAACGAATCGGTATTATTAATCCAGAAATCAAGCGCATCCTGCCATTGTCCTTGTGCCAGCATTTGCTCAACCGTTTTATTCATTTCCGGAACAGTGTGATTTTCTGCCGCTGTCATATAGGATCCTTTATCCGATATTCACTATTCCACCTTTTATCTGTGTCATGGCAGAGCCCTGAAGCGTCAACATGGTGCCTTTAACTTCAGATGTCGCCTGACTTTCAAGCTTAAGCGTGGCAGCTTTAACCTCTGCTGATACCTGCCCTTCTATGGACACTTTAGCCGCTTTTATATTTATCCCTGATGTGGATATCGTTATCTCATTTGCACCCACTTTTAATTTTATCGATTGGGTTGACTCAAGCGTAAGACTTTTATCGATCTTAAAACTCCCACTTCCTCCGGTCACGTTAAGGTTATAATTCCCATCTGAAACCTTTATATCAACATTACCATGTATATCATTATTCAGGTCACCTTCTTTGATAATAAGTTTGTCATTCCCTTTTTTTATTTCATATTGACGGCCTTCGGCAACCGTTAATGACATAGAGTGGTTAATATTGCAGATCATATCCTTTTTTACTGTAAGTAAACAATCACCAGAAGAGGTTAATATGGCTTTTTCCTCATTTTCTTTGTCATCAAAAACCAGCTGATGACCTTCTCCCTTTTTACCATTTTTAACACTACGGGTGACAAATCCAGACTGACAATTATTCTCCGGCAGAGAAAAAGGCGGTTTATTCTGACCATTATACACGGAGCCCACAATAACTGGATAGTCAGGATTGCCCTGTATAAAACTCACCAGAACCTCACTGCCAATACGTGGAATAAACTGACTACCAAACCCCTCCCCGGACCATACCTGAGATACACGAACCCAGCAGGAAGTTTTATCTGTACCTGACGTTGACTTTTCACCCCAGAGAAATCTTATTTTTACACGACCATACTCATCTGTATAATATTCTTCGGAGTCAGGACCCACCACTCTTGCCAGTAAAACACCGGGAATAACGGGGGCTTCACCCTGGACATGAAGCGGACTTTTATTATCTGCAGCATACAAATCACAATAACAGGATCCCGCACACGTGATCCTGTCGTGGATATCATTGTTGACAGCATGGAGATATAACGACGTAATTCTGTAGTCCTGTCCGGCAAGAGTGAAACGTTCACCGCATGACAGCCACCATGAAGTTGTTTTTCCAGTCCAGAGTTTGAGTTCACTGTCACATGATGCCATCAGCGCTTCTGAACGGTTTTTGATCAACTCACGTTTTCCATCAGGAATAATATCTTCATAAATTCCCTTACTGGATTTAACATCAGTCATCTTACTTTCTGACTTTATAGTAATTTCACTGACATTACTCTCATTATAACCGGAAAGTGTTACAGAGGGACATTTCAGATTTTCTGTCACAGACCATTCACTGATGTATCCGGGATTCGACTCCATGATATATTCAGAAGGCAAGTGTTCCAGTTTATAATAAGATGATTCAGAATGAGAGGCAGGGGCATCTGCTAACTTCATAATATGTTTATTTTTGTCATGAATAAAAAAGTAGTAAATACCCGCATCAGATAAAGTTCTGTTAATAAAATCCAGATCAGACTCCTGGTACTGGATCTTATACTCCAGTAATGACTCTTGTTTATATAATGTCACTTCTGGAGGATCAAATGAACTGTCTTTTAAAATTGTTTTTACAATCTCTGATGGTTTTATATTTGACCAGACTCTGATTCTTTTACCCGTTGCCAGTTCAGCGATTTCTGGCTGTAACACAATAATGCAGGTATGCTGCATGCTGTTATCACAATTATAGATAACTTTTGTGACCACGCCATGAATGAATCGTGAAGGTAACGAATTATTGTATTGTTCTCCGATCTCACAACTCAGCCGCGTACCGTGTAACTTACCCAGAGAATGATAATCTTCCTTACTGAGACATTTTATTTCATAAGTATATACTTCGGATATTGATTCTCTCCCCTGAATCTCAAGTGGAAACAAAGACAAACTGCAACCATGTAACCGAATAAAATGTTTATCCTGGTGTTTATAAAAATCGTCAGATACAGGAGAATATGTTTTAAAATATTTATTAAGATGTTCATAATCAGGTGGAGAAGAAACTTTAGCCATAAAATATACTCATCAAAATATACAAAAGTAGCGTTCTTTATGATTTTCTGTTCCAGACCCAAGAGCAAGATTAAAACCCAGCCTATTATTTTCATTCAGCTGATTATCAGTGTCACTAGGATAAATCTTCACATATATTTTAAATTTAAGAGCATCACCGATATATGATTTTATTTGTTGTCTGATAACACGATGAAAATCCTTTCCCGGCATAAATTCCTGTGATTTTTTATAGTCAACAGGTCCCAGAACGACATCAAAATGCGAATCCACCACCCAGCGAACATTACCGATGACAGGACCTTCCCCCAGCGTATACTGGCAATAACCCAGAACCCCCTGTTCATTGGGCTCTGTATTTTCAAAAGTGCCACGAAAGGGATTAATCGACACACTGATTTGATAGACTGACGAGAGTAACTGCTCAAGCCCGGCCAGGGATCTGACTGATGGTGAATAAAATGCAATATATGCCAGACCTGTCACACTAATTGTCTGAGGACTGATTCCGCCTAAAGACAAAAGAACATTGTTAAGAACATTATTATCTCGTCTGTTTTCATCTCCTGACAGATGCATCTTTTGCCATGCGAGATAGGACAGGCAATACATTCTGTGGTCAAACATATCCATGAATGCTTTAGGTGCATTGTCATTATAACGTAATTTTCTTTCAATCAGCCATTCTGTATACGCGGCAGGAAGAACCCCTGCAGCCCCGGTCAATCCATTATCAAATAATGTGAGATGATACTTTCCGTCCTTACCGTCCTGATACAGCTCATCTATCTGACCATCAGGTGCATCCAGAGACAGGCTTGATGTGAATCTGAAATGTTCATCAACAACGTCATCAATACGTTCATCTGGCTTCAGAATTTTTTTCAATAAAACCCGAACTTTATTGAAAAAACTGAATTTACTTCTGCTATTAATCACAGCCATGTTAACTTTCCTGCTCTCATCGGCCATACACGACGAGTGTGCTCCTCATGTTCAATGATGGTAATCATACGAGTAAAACTATTTACAGGGGCATGAAGTCCAAGAAAGTGATCAAGAAAAGAACAAAACATGAAACATTCAGGGTGCATACCTGCATCCTTTGAAAGCATCACAGTAATATCAATTCCACGAGCAGTTACAGGCGGATATATGCCGGGTAAACGGGATGAAACGGGTGTGATCTGTAATTCTTTAATCCATTCAATAAAAATTGATACAGAGTGATTATTGTTGTAGTTATATATGGACAGCATTTCTCTCAGTTTCATTGCCCCATCAGTACCACCAAGCAACACAAAATTAAGCGATAACTGAGAAATAATTCTCCAGTTCATTCCTTTTAATGTCATCGCCGGCAGCATTCTTGATGGCCTGTTCAGTGCGGTTATTCGCAGATGAGCAATATCTATATCACTATCAAAATCACCAGCAGGATCACCATTATTCATTGATGACGGAATATTACCATTTGTACATATTGCATCAATTGAAAGGACATCCCCGGACATAATGCGTGACTGTGCTCCGCCATCATCGCTCAGACGAATATATACACTTTCCTTAAAATTTCTTCTTTCAGAAGACATGCGATAACATGAAGTATGCCAGAATATATTACATGATTGTTGAATAACAGAGTGTTCAAGTCCAAATAAATTTTTTAACGGGAACTGTCTGACCAAATTATTTTCATATCTGTGCAATGTTACTTTATTTATATCCCAGATCAAGACTTCATCGCGGGAGTATAAATCCGCATTTACCTGATACTCATCCTGACCGTCAGATAACCGTAAGGGTTCTGTTTTTTTTTCGAAGAGATTAACAACGGGGGAACAGTTTACCCTGAAGAGTTCTTCAGAGACATGCTTTTCTATTTTATCCGGCTCATACTTCCCGGCACTGATTTTTAATGTTATGACGAATCTGAAAGAATCCCCTGAGCATAACTCAATTCCGGAGTCACATTTCACATCAATAAAGTTAAATCGTTCCGGAAAGGAAAAATAGTCCAGCGTGAGATTATGTATGTAAGAAACATTTCCTGTTCGTGGTAGTGTTACTTCCCCCTCATAAAATCCCGCACCGGATATATCAGTTCTTACACCATATAATATATCATCATTTTTTTTTAACACGATATTATCGACTTCGTTGCACAATAATGTATATATGATACCCGTCACTGTTGCCGGACCATTAAGATAAAACCTTACCATATCAAGAGAAAATTTAGCGCCTTCAAAAACGTCTAAATTCACCTCAATTTTCCATAAGGAAGATACATTATCATAGTAAATTTTTGCTTCATTAACCGTTGCCGGAACGATAGTCAGAGGATATACCGTCCGAAACTGACAGATGGTTTCAGATTTATGTTTTGAATATATTGTAATACCTGAAGGAACATTATGAGGGGATGTTATTCCACTGGATTTCCTGTCTGGTTCAAATGAAGCAATACATGATGAGGGGTAGTGATACAAAAATTGGGGAGCCAGATTACGAAGCAATGCTTCCATTAACTCCGGTAAATCCTCATCTAACCTCTGATGAATTCTTGAGCTTAAAAAAGCAAAAGACTCAGTTAATCTCTGAATATGGGGGTCTTCAGACACTCCCTTATTATATCCAAGACGACGGGCTATTTTTGGATATTTACTTGCAAACTCAGCGCCTTGTTTTTTAAGAAAAGCAAGTTCTTTCTGATAGTAAGATAACAGTTTATTCATCCAGTGAAAACTCTCCTGATTTTTTATCCCATTTAATACAGAGTTTTACCCTGTTCCTGAAAAACAGAGCAGTAACTGAAAAAAAAGAATAATCTTCATCACTGGAAAGATGCTCAACAACAGGCTCCTCCAGTCGGGGTTCATAACGCCGGAGCATCATCAATATTCTTGAAGATATTTCGCCATTAACAGCATCACTATGCTCATCCGCAGAAACACCATATACTGATGACCTTATGCCATAGTTCAGAACAGAACTGTTAACAAAAGGCAGCTCATCGGTTTCAAGGTATAAAGGTCGTGATGATAACAACATTCCAAGCTCATACTTCAAATCATCTGACGGAACAAAATTCAGATTATCTTCCGATGAGCCCGGATTATCATCACGTAAAAACTGAAGAAACGAATGCATTCAGTATTTTATACAAGTATTTCTTTCTGTAAGTTATAGACAATAGGTCCTATTTTATCCGTCTTTTTGCGATCAGAAGATGGAATATTGAGTTCAATTGAGACACTTTCTCGAGGAGTAAACGAAAGTTCAACCATAAGATTAGAGGCTTGATCATGAGCTAACAACAGATCGTGCACACGGCAATCTTCATAAATAACCGTATATGATGAATACGAACTTTCTACCTCAGTGGCTTCCCTGCGCACAATTTCTATTGTAATTTTTTTCCCACCCCGTTTAAAAAAGTTCTCTAGAATACTTTTTGTTTCTTTCGTAACCTTAATCTTCAGAGTAACCATATCAAAAAAAGTACCGTCCACGCCAGAAAAAGCATGAAATGCGTTAGGACTATACCCATCAAAGTAATCACTAAACTTATCTACTTTCGAATTTCCCGGTACAACCGTTCCATTTATCTTTATTTTGATAAACTCACTGTTAGTACCTGCAGAAACATCAGAAAACGGAGATGATATACGACCACCCATAAAAACCTCTTAACTTACACTTGATGGTAAATCTGCAACAAGACGCAATGACATGCTTAAGCCCTCAAGCTGAAAATGAGGTTTAATCCATGCAATTGCACGATACGATCCTGGACTTCCAGGAATCTCAACAACTTCAACAGATGCTTCACGTAACGGATAACGGGCCTTTGTATCCTGGCCGGCGCTGTCTGATGCCACAACATATTGCATGATCCAGTTTTGCAGATATGTCTGACATTCTGTCTTCGACATAAAGCTTCCCACTTTGTCACGAACAATCACTTTCAGATAATGTGCGAATCGCGACGTGGCTAATATATACTGAAGCTGGCTGGATAATTTTGCATTCGCATTCGCCTGATCAGTATTATACAGTCGTGGTTTGTTCACCGACTGCACAGCAAAAAATGCGGCAAAATCGGTACCCTTACAGTAAATAAGTGGAATAAAGCCGAGGTCTGACAGTTCTTTTTCCCTGCGGTCTGAGATAGCAACCTCAGTCGGACATTGTAAAAGTCGCTCACCTGTATGGGATGTATAATTATAGGCCGGTAATGATTTAACCAGACCACCACCTTCCACACCACGAATGGCTGCACACCAGCCATACTCCTCAAAAGCATCAACTATCCGGCAGGCCAGTTCAAACGCGGTATTTACCCACAGATAGTCTTTGCCTGAGTTGTCTTCACTGATGTGCTCTTCAAAATTAAACGTCTCAGCAGGTACAGTTTTCATGCCATATGGGATACGCCCCAGAGACTGTGGCAAAGTCAGTCCCACATAACGGCTGTCATCGGTCTGCCGGAAACTACGCCAACGGGCATAATCGGTCGTTTCAAACAATTTAGCCAGATCACGCGGGTAGGGTAATTCGCTAAATGAATTCATAGACAGCATCCCCGGAGCAATAGCACTCAAAAACGGGGCATGCGCACTGGCAGCAACATGGGAAATATGCTCCAGTAAATCAATATCCTGTGGAGTATTATCGAAATAGAAGTCACCCACAAAAGCAGAATATGGTGTTCCCCCGAACGTTCCATACTCGCTTTCATAAATATTTTTAAATAATACAGACTGGTCGAAATCCGAGGCTGATTTAAAATCCTTGAGTAACTCCTTTTTGGTACAGTGCAGCACTGTGTATTTTACATTTTCAGTAACACTGGACTGAACAAGCTTATAAAGCCCCGTCCAGGCTGACTCGATTTTCTGAAACTCAGTTGCATGCATAATCAGACTAAGCTGCTCAGACATCAACTTATCAATATCAGCAATTCGCTTTTCAATACTACCGATTAAATCACTGCTAATGACTAAAGAACCACTGGCAACTTCAGCAAGAAAATTATTAACCTGTAATTTAAACCGGTTCTTTTCAGAATCCTGTCTTACAGCTCTGGTATTATTTATAATTTCTTCAAGACAATCATCTGTAGCATACTGTGTTTCATTCTGCCCTAATGTTGATGCAATTGTCATGTTCATTCCTTACAGTCATCATTTTCAGGATTGCTATTAGTATTCACCAGTAATTCCTGAAGTTTTTCTTTCAGTTTTTCATTACTTGCGGCCCTGTTTCGCAGGTCACAGAGGTGAGAGCGCAATTCCGATAATTTTCTGAGACAATCAACCTGTTGAATCACATTATCGGGAGAAAAATCGTCTTTACAATTAAAATTCAGTTCGACATCCAGTTTACCTTCAGTGCCCGGTAGAACACTGTCCACCATAAAATGAGCCTTCGGACTCATTGATGCCATAACTTCATCAAAATTGTCTTTGTCTATACTAATGAATTTTCGTTCTCTCAACGGTTTTTCTGATGACGAGTACTCCCCCAAAACACCGATGACCAGAGGTAGCTCTTTCGTGGTTTCAGCATCTCCAGTTTCAACATCGTAGGTTATCTGTACTCGTGGAGGTCGGGCTTTATCAAGCTTGTGTTGTGTATTACTCACTTTTTCTGTCCTGCAGCCAGTTTTAAAACCTTTATCATCAAATGAAAAAGCTTATCACTTCAGATAATCGTTTTTTGATGATAATAATTTTCAAATGCACTATAACCAGTCACTACTGCAATGATGGATATGTATTATCTATGCGCCAATAAAAATAAAAGCCATAGCTACCGCACGGATATTTTCACACCTGAAAACACCCCACGAAAATTCTGTTTTTTTGTAACTCCATTACTTTAAATCAGACACAAACAACCGAACTTAAAATAATAAGTTCAATATTCAAAACACCATTAATTCCTCACTCACTTTATTAGCGCTCTAAGTATTGAAACATTTTTAATAACTAATTAAATAAAAAATGTATGGTTATTTTTTAAAAAAAATAACACACATCAAAGAAATGTAACATTGGCATACATTGTTTTAACCCGAATTTGATTTTGATGCAAAATGACAACATTCTCACGCAAGGAAACAACACAGTGAGAAATTCTGGTGAAGCTTTTCACCGGTAACAGAATTCCACGTAGCAGGAAGCCGCGGAACTAAAAATAGGATACTCTTGCAGTTTTTTTACTCGAAGCCCCTCCCAATTCCCACTTAAATCGTAGATTAATATTGTGGCATCCAAGACTGCTTCAAATTTATGTTGACTAACATTATCTGCTGCATTAACAGGGCTACAACCAAATAAACAAACAACATATGCAATTCTTAATCCTGCAATACTCACATACCCCTCATTAGACTAGCAATTTTACATGAAGATATGCCTTTTAAACACTAAGAAATGATATAAAAAAACATCAATTATATTTCATAGAATTCATATTACTTTGGAGTTATTTTTTTATCCAATAGTTGCGTCCCCCCGTTACTTTATTCGTACCCCTTATAATGGGGTGTTAGCCAGCCAGACCCGGCATGATTACTGCCCCCAGTCGTCCATGATCCGGGGGGTGATGTCACCGGGTCTGGTGGGGCGCTGGTAACCGCTAATAGTGGCCAGGTGAGGTGTACTGGCAATAGCGGACACTACCATTTGTTCTTTTTTAAGCAGCCATCTGATGATATTTTTCCCTGAAGGCTGCCGGGGAGATATT
>OGDD01000811.1_pt1 | contig 27721 bp, 18 predicted proteins | sample 1570301 | NCBI WGS metagenome assembly OGDD01 (sample SAMEA2581971, study PRJEB24529) | metagenome | biome: Human gut stool | place: China | collected 2011 | reverse complement strand
ACGTTAAATCATATCAGGCGTAATACCACAACCCTTAAGTTAGCGCTTATGGGATTGCTCCCCGCACAACGGCTACTTCTTCGGTTCGTAAGCGAGAACAGCCTTAAACTCAATATTACGTTCCTTTACGGTGAACTCACACAGCGAATCTCCGACCAGAAGCGTAAATCCCAGCACCGTTAAACACAGCACTATGACTGCCGCAAGGGCATATTTCGTCAGCATGTTTATATTGCCTCCATGCGAAGAAGGGACTACCATCCAAATTGTTCGGGTTTGGAGTGGCAGCCCCAGGGTTGATAGAAATATCTCCTGGGGCTTCATCTTTCCAGACCTCAGAGTAAACCTGAAACCGGAAAGCTTCAGGCACCCGCCGTTATCTTACCCTTCCTCAACAAAATAGCTGTTTATTTATACAGTGAGTCCTGTTTCGGACTTCTCACTCCTCATTTAATCAACTGAAGCTGAACCCGTTTTTTTCTGCATGACTCAATCGTCAAAATTCTTCGCCACCAGTCAGCACTGCCATAACTTGTCACATTGCAAAAGTAGCCAAATTGCTTCAGGCACCATCAGTTCACCATCACCAAAAAAAAGAAACATTCCAGAACTTCCGCATCTCGCCCAGCCGCTCCGACTTCTATACTGAATAGAAAACGCCAACATAAGAGAAACCTATGCCATTACCCGATTTTCATGTTTCTGAACCTTTTACCCTCGGTATTGAACTGGAAATGCAGGTGGTTAATCCGCCGGGCTATGACTTAAGCCAGGACTCTTCAATGCTGATTGACGCGGTTAAAAATAAGATCACGGCCGGAGAGGTAAAGCACGATATCACCGAAAGTATGCTGGAGCTGGCGACGGATGTTTGCCGTGATATCAACCAGGCTGCCGGGCAATTTTCAGCGATGCAGAAAGTCGTATTGCAGGCAGCCACAGACCATCATCTGGAAATTTGCGGCGGTGGCACGCACCCGTTTCAGAAATGGCAGCGTCAGGAGGTATGCGATAACGAACGCTATCAACGCACGCTGGAAAACTTTGGTTATCTCATTCAGCAGGCGACCGTTTTTGGTCAGCATGTCCATGTTGGCTGCGCCAGTGGCGATGACGCCATTTATTTGCTGCACGGCTTGTCACGATTTGTGCCGCACTTTATCGCCCTTTCCGCCGCGTCGCCATATATGCAGGGAACGGATACGCGTTTTGCCTCCTCACGACCGAATATTTTTTCCGCCTTTCCTGATAATGGCCCGATGCCGTGGGTCAGTAACTGGCAACAATTTGAAGCCCTATTTCGCTGTTTGAGTTACACCACGATGATCGACAGCATTAAAGATCTGCACTGGGATATTCGCCCCAGTCCTCATTTTGGCACGGTGGAGGTTCGGGTGATGGATACCCCGTTAACCCTTAGCCACGCGGTAAATATGGCGGGATTAATTCAGGCCACCGCCCACTGGTTACTGACGGAACGCCCGTTCAAACATCAGGAGAAAGATTACCTGCTGTATAAATTCAACCGTTTCCAGGCCTGTCGCTATGGGCTGGAAGGTGTCATTACCGATCCGCATACTGGCGATCGTCGGTCACTAACGGAAGCCACCTTGCGTTTACTGGAAAAAATCGCCCCTTCTGCACATAAAATTGGCGCATCGAGCGCAATTGAAGCACTGCATCGCCAGGTCGTCAGCGGTCTGAATGAAGCGCAGCTGATGCGCGATTTCGTCGCCGATGGCGGCTCGCTGATTGGGCTGGTGAAAAAGCATTGTGAGATCTGGGCCGGTGACTAAGTCGGGAATTGCCTTACAGAAGAATATCCCTGACAATGGTGTTTTAACTTACATTTAACAATGTTATGAAACACCCTTTAGAAACCTTGACCACCGCAGCAGGCATTTTGCTGATGGCTTTCCTCTCTTGCCTGCTGCTGCCCGCCCCCGCACTGGGGCTGACGCTGGCACAAAAACTGGTGAGCACGTTCCATCTGATGGATCTTAGCCAGCTTTACACTTTATTGTTTTGTCTGTGGTTTTTAGTGCTGGGCGCTATTGAGTATTTTGTTCTGCGCTTTATCTGGCGACGCTGGTTCTCGCTGGCGGATTAAACGTCGATTATCGCCGTACTTCGCGGCATACTTTGCTTATTCTCCTTCGCCTAAAGGAACGTTTATGGATAAGCAATCACTGCACGAAACGGCGAAACGCCTGGCCCTTGAGTTACCCTTTGTCGAGCTTTGCTGGCCTTTTGGCCCGGAGTTCGATGTTTTTAAAATTGGCGGCAAGATTTTTATGCTGTCGTCGGAGCTACGCGGCGTCCCCTTTATCAATCTGAAGTCCGATCCACAAAAATCCCTGTTAAATCAGCAAATATACCCAAGCATTAAGCCAGGGTATCACATGAATAAAAAGCACTGGATTTCGGTGTATCCCGGCGAGGAAATCTCCGAAGCGTTACTTCGCGATCTGATCAACGATTCGTGGAATCTGGTGGTTGATGGTCTGGCTAAACGCGATCAAAAAAGAGTGCGTCCAGGCTAAAGCGGAAATCTATAGCGCATTTTTCTCGCTTACCATTTCTCGTTGAACCTTGTAATCTGCTGGCACGCAAAATTACTTTCACATGGAGTCTTTATGGATATCATTTCTGTCGCCTTAAAGCGTCATTCCACTAAGGCATTTGATGCCAGTAAAAAACTTACCCCGGAACAGGCCGAGCAGATCAAAACTCTCCTGCAATACAGCCCATCCAGCACCAACTCCCAGCCGTGGCATTTTATTGTTGCCAGCACGGAAGAAGGTAAAGCGCGTGTTGCCAAATCCGCTGCCGGTAATTATGTGTTCAACGAACGTAAAATACTTGATGCCTCGCACGTCGTGGTGTTCTGTGCAAAAACCGCGATGGACGATGCCTGGCTGAAGCTGGTTGTTGACCAGGAAGATGCTGATGGCCGCTTTGCCACGCCGGAAGCGAAAGCCGCGAACGATAAAGGTCGCAAGTTCTTCGCCGATATGCACCGTAAAGATCTGCATGATGATGCAGAGTGGATGGCAAAACAGGTTTATCTCAACGTCGGTAACTTCCTGCTCGGCGTGGCGGCGCTGGGTCTGGACGCGGTACCCATCGAAGGTTTTGACGCCGCCATCCTCGATGCAGAATTTGGTCTGAAAGAGAAAGGCTACACCAGTCTGGTGGTTGTTCCGGTGGGTCATCACAGCGTTGAAGATTTTAACGCTACGCTGCCGAAATCTCGTCTGCCGCAAAACATCACCTTAACCGAAGTGTAATTCTCTCTTGCCGGGCATCTGCCCGGCTATTTCCCCTCAGATTCTCCTGATTTGCATAACCCTGTTTCAGCCGTCATCATAGGCTGCTGTTGTATAAAGGAGACGTTATGCAGGATTTAATATCCCAGGTTGAAGATTTAGCGGGTATTGAGATCGATCACACCACCTCGATGGTGATGATTTTCGGTATTATTTTTCTGACCGCCGTCGTGGTGCATATTTTTTTGCACTGGGTGGTACTGCGGACCTTCGAAAAACGCGCCATCGCCAGTTCACGGCTTTGGTTGCAAATCATTACCCAGAATAAACTCTTCCACCGTTTAGCTTTTACCCTGCAGGGGATTATCGTCAATATTCAGGCGGTATTCTGGCTGCAAAAAGGCACCGAAGCGGCAGATATTCTGACTACCTGCGCGCAGTTGTGGATCATGATGTATGCGCTGCTTTCAGTCTTCTCGTTGCTGGATGTTATTTTGAATCTGGCGCAGAAATTCCCGGCAGCATCTCAGTTACCGCTGAAAGGGATATTTCAGGGGATTAAACTGATCGGCGCGATTCTGGTCGGCATTTTGATGATCTCGCTGCTGATTGGTCAGTCGCCAGCGATTCTGATCAGCGGTCTTGGTGCAATGGCTGCCGTGCTGATGTTGGTATTTAAAGATCCGATTCTTGGTCTGGTGGCAGGTATTCAGCTTTCCGCGAACGATATGCTGAAACTGGGCGACTGGCTGGAGATGCCGAAATACGGCGCGGATGGCGCGGTGATCGATATTGGGTTAACCACCGTCAAAGTGCGTAACTGGGACAATACCATTACCACTATTCCCACCTGGTCTCTGGTTTCTGACTCCTTTAAAAACTGGAGCGGGATGTCAGCATCTGGCGGGCGACGTATTAAGCGCAGTATCAGTATTGATGTCACCAGTATTCGTTTTCTTGATGAAGACGAAATGCAACGTCTGAATAAAGCGCATTTGTTAAAGCCTTATTTAACCAGCCGCCATCAGGAAATTAATGAGTGGAATCGCCAGCAAGGTTCTACGGAGTCGGTATTAAACCTGCGCCGAATGACCAATATTGGAACCTTTCGTGCCTATCTGAACGAATATCTGCGTAACCATCCGCGGATTCGTAAAGATATGACTTTAATGGTACGCCAACTGGCTCCAGGTGATAATGGTTTACCGCTCGAGATCTATGCGTTTACCAACACCGTGGTGTGGCTGGAATATGAAAGCATTCAGGCTGATATATTCGATCACATATTTGCGATTGTCGAAGAGTTTGGTCTGCGACTTCATCAGTCGCCAACCGGCAATGATATTCGCTCTCTGGCGGGTGCATTTAAGCAGTAATTAAAAAAACCGCTCTCATCGAATGGATGAGAGCGGACATCGTTTTGTCGGATGTAGCGTGAATGCCTTATTTCCGACGCAGCGTTTTAAATGCCACAAACAGGAATACAATCCACACCGGCAGCAGGATCGCTGACAAGCGCATATCATCCATCGTGCACATCAGCAGCAAAATCATGCCGAGGAAGGCGATGCAAAGATAGTTGCCGAACGGATAAAGCAGCGCCTTAAACTGTGTTTCACGCCCCTGACGTCGCATCGCTGCACGAAAACGCAGATGCGCCAGACAGATCATAATCCAGTTCAACAGCAGCGTTGCTACCACCAGCGCCATCAGCAGACCAAACGCTTTTTGCGGCAGCAGATAGTTGATTAACACCACCAGCGAAGTGATCGCTCCGGAAAGCATCAGCGAGTTAATCGGCACACCGCGACGGCTGACGCGAGTCAAAAACTTCGGCGCATTACCCTGCACAGAAAGGCCAAACAGCATGCGGCTGTTAGAGTAAACCCCGCTGTTATACACTGACAGCGATGCTACCAGAATGACGAAGTTCAGCGCAGAAGCTACCACGTTGCTGTCGAGATTATGGAAAATCATCACAAACGGGCTACTGTTGGATTTCACTTCCACCCACGGATAGAGCGCCAGTAAAACCACCAGTGAACCGATGTAAAACAGCAGGATGCGATACACCACCTGATTTACCGCTTTTGGAATGCTTTTTTCCGGATCGCGCGCTTCAGCGGCAGTAATCCCAATCAGCTCCAGACCGCCGAAGGAGAACATAATTACCGCCAGCGACAAAATCAGCCCATTCCAGCCGGTGGCGAAGAAACCACCGTAGCGCCAGAGGTTGTCGATACTGGCTTTCTCGCCGCCGTGACCAGAAAACAGCAGCCACAGGCCAAAGCCGATCATACCGATGATCGCCAGCACTTTAATCAGCGCAAACCAGAACTCGGTTTCGCCATATAAGCGCACGTTCACCAGGTTAACGGCGTTGATGATAATAAAGAAGGCGGCAGCCCAAATCCACGTTGGAACATCCGGGAACCAGTACTGCATATAGATGCCCGCAGCGGTCAGCTCTGCCATTCCCACCAGCACGAACATTACCCAGTAGTTCCAGCCAGAGAGGAAGCCCGCAAACGGTCCCCAGTATTTATAGGCAAAGTGGGCAAATGAACCGGATACCGGCTCCTCAACCACCATTTCGCCAAGCTGGCGCATAATCAGGAAAGCGATGATCCCGGCGACGCCGTAGCCCAGCAATACAGCCGGACCCGCCATCTGAATCGCCGGGCCAATGCCAAGAAACAGACCAGTACCAATTGCGCCACCCAACGCAATCAGTTGAATATGACGGTTATGTAATCCGCGATGAAGCGTCGGCTCTTGATTCGACGCAGTATCTTCCGATACGGTTGACGCGTTTTTCACGCCTTTCCCCTGTGTGTCTTTTTTGTTGAGGGGCACCTTTTAACATTTAGTGCCCATCGTCGCAAGACACAATCCACACGGTTAAACGGGGTATCCTGCTTTTATTTCCGTACCCGATGTCGGTGCAGCCACATCAGCTTATACGCCGCCGGGATAATAAACAGCGACAGCAAAGGCGCGGTGATCATGCCGCCAATCATCGGCGCGGCAATCCGGCTCATCACCTCTGAACCAGCCCCCGTTCCCCACAGAATCGGCAGCAGACCGGCGATAATCACCGCCACCGTCATCGCTTTCGGGCGCACGCGCAGGACCGCGCCGTGATATAACGCCTCATCCAGCTTCTGCTCGCTGAATGTTTGTGGATTATTCAACGACGGCACGGCCTCTATGGCGTGACGTAAATACATCAGCATCACCACGCCAAATTCGGCGGCGACCCCGGCGAGGGCGATAAAGCCAGTGCCCGTCGCCACGGAAAGATGAAAGCCCATCCACCACAGCAACCAGATGCCGCCCACCAGCGCAAACGGTACGCTGCTGATAATCAGCAACGCTTCGCCCACCCGACGGAACGCCAGATACAACAGCACGAAGATAATCATCAACGTCATCGGCACCATGAGTTTCAGCTTATGGTTGGCGCGCTCCAGTAGCTCGAACTGCCCGGAGAATGCCACGCTGGTGCCCGGTTTTAACTGCACTTTTTCAGCTATCGCTTTTTGCAAATCGTGAACCACCGACACCATGTCACGATCGCGGGCATCGATATAAATCCAGCTCGTCGGGCGCGCATTCTCGGTTTTCAGCATCGACGGTCCGGTAGAGACTTTAACGTCGGCCACGTCTGCCAGGGTGATTTGCTGCTTCATCGGCGTCAGGATCGGCAACTGGCGCAGTGCCTGCGGACTATCGCGCCAGCTTTGCGGATAACGCAGATTAATTGGATAACGGGCAATCCCTTCCACCGTTTCGCCAACCATCGCCCCGCCCACCGCAGAAGTCACAAACAACTGCACATCCGCCACCGTCATACCGTAACGTGCGGCTTTTTCACGGTTAATCTCAACGTTGATATAGCGCCCACCTTCCAGCCGCTCGGCAAGCGCAGAAGCTACGCCTGGCACCGTTCGCGCTACTTCTTCAATTTGCTCAGCCATCGCGTCGATATCCGCCAGCACAGTGCCGGAAACTTTAATGCCGATGGGGCTTTTAATGCCGGTTGAGAGCATATCGATACGGTTACGAATTGGCGGCACCCACAGATTCGCCAGCCCCGGCAGACGCACGGTGTTATCCAGTTCCTCAATGATTTTGTCCATCGTCATGCCTGGCCGCCACTGCTCCTGCGGCTTAAGCTGGATGGTCGTTTCTACCATCTCCAGCGGAGCAGAATCGGTGGCGGTTTCCGCTTTCCCGGTTTTGCCAAATACCCGCGCCACTTCAGGTACGCTCATAATTAGCTTGTCGGTTTTTTGCAGCATACTCGCCGCCTCTGCTGCGGAAATCCCCGGCAGCGTCGATGGCATATACAACAAGTCGCCTTCATTGATCTGCGGTAAAAATTCCCCGCCAACTTTATTGAGCGGCCAGAGAACCGTCAGCACCGAAAGCGCCGCCACCAGCAGCGTGGTTTTCGGCCAGTGCAGTACTTTCAGCAACAGCGGATGATAAACACGAATCAAAAAGCGATTGAGCGGGTTACTGCTTTCCGGCGGAATTTTGCCACGGATCCAGTAGCCCATCAGGATCGGGATCACTACGATCGCCAGCAGCGCCGCACCCGCCATCGCATACGTTTTGGTGAACGCCAACGGGCCAAACAGACGCCCTTCCTGCCCTTCCAGGGTGAAGATCGGGATAAACGACAACGTGATAATCAGCAGACTGATAAATAGCGCCGGCCCCACTTCAACAGACGCATCGGTGATCACCTGCCAGCGCGTTTTATTATCCAGCGTGGCGTCAGGATGCTGGTGCTGCCACTCTTCCAGCCGTTTATGCGCATTCTCGATCATGACGATAGCAGCATCGACCATCGCCCCGACGGCAATCGCAATGCCACCCAACGACATAATATTGGCATTCAGTCCCTGGAAGTGCATGACAATAAAAGCAATACACAACCCCAGCGGCAACGAAATAATCGCCACCAGCGCCGAGCGCACATGCCAGAGAAACAGCGCACAGACTACCGCCACCACAATAAACTCTTCCAGCAACTTGCCGCTGAGGTTGTCGATGGCGCGGTCAATGAGCTGGCTGCGATCGTATGTTGTAACTATCTCCACGCCTTCCGGCAGACTACTTTTCAGCGTTTCCAGTTTGTCCTTCACGGCGGCGATCACTTCTCGGGCGTTTTTGCCGGATCGCAGGATCACCACCCCGCCCGCCACTTCGCCTTCGCCGTTTAGTTCGGCAATGCCCCGGCGCATCTCCGGGCCAATCTGGACCTTCGCAACATCGCGCAGATAAACGGGCACGCCATTTTCACTGGCTTTTAAAACGATGTGATTAAAGTCGTCGAGCGTTTGCAGATAGCCGCTGGCGCGCACCATATATTCCGCTTCCGCCAGTTCGATCGACGAACCGCCCGCTTCCTGGTTTGAAGCATCCAGCGCGCTTTTTACTTCGGCGAGACTGATGCCATACTGCGCCAGGCGCTGGGGATCGATAACCACCTGATACTCTTTCACCACACCGCCCACCGACGCCACTTCCGCAACGTCAGGGATGGTTTTTAGCTCATATTTGAGAAACCAGTCCTGCAATGAGCGTAAATCGGCCAGATCGTGCTTACCGCTGCGATCCACCAGTGCATATTCATAGATCCAGCCAACACCCGTGGCATCTGGCCCCAGCTCGGCGCTGACTCCCGCAGGCAGCTTACCCTGTACCTGGTTGAGGTACTCCAGCACCCGCGAGCGCGCCCAGTACGGATCGGTGCCATCTTCGAAAATGACATACACATAAGAGTCGCCAAACTGCGAGAAACCGCGCACAGTCTTCGCGCCAGGCACCGACAACATGGTGGTGGTTAGCGGATAAGTCACCTGATTTTCAACGATTTGTGGTGCCTGACCGGGATAGCTGGTTTTAATAATAACCTGCACATCGGAGAGATCCGGCAGCGCATCCACTGGCGTATTAATGATGGTCCAGGTGCCCCAGATGCTCAGAAACAACGCGCCCATCAGCACCAAAAAACGGTTCGCCACCGAGCGACGAATAATCCATTCAATCATTGGTTATTCCCTCAATGCGCATGGGTAGCACTTTCAGAGCGCATCCGCTCCAGTGCGCCAGAAATATTGGCTTCGGAATCAATCAGGAACAGGCCGCTGGAAACCACCTTTTCACCTTCCGCCAGACCAGAGCGTAATGCGGTGACGCCTTGCGATGCCTGGAAAACAGCAACGCGTTTCGGTACAAAGCGCCCGTCGGCATCAACGGTAATCACCCGCTGTTCGCTGCCGGTATCAATCAGCGCTTGTGACGGAATGAGCAGCATCGGTTCGCTGGCGGTATTGAGTTGCAACCAGGCGTTCATGCCCGGTTTTAGCGCCTCGTCGGCGTTGTCGACTTCCAGACGCAGCTGCAGCGTGCGGGTCGCGGCATCCACGCCAGGTAGCAGCGTCCATTTGCGGATGGTGAGTGTTTTATCCGGTCGCGCCGGAACGGTGAGGGTAAACTGCGAGGCATCTTTCACCAGCCAGGCGATGGACTCCGGGATCGCAGCAGTGACCCACACCGGGTCCATACCCTGAATTTTCGCTACCACGTTATCTTTGGCGATATTCATTCCCGCGCGCAGATCAAACGCGGTGATCACGCCATCAATGGGCGCTTTGAGCGTAAAGCGAGTCTGGATTTTTTGCGTGGCGATCAGGCGGCGAATATCCGCCTCCGGCATTCCCGCCAGTCGCAGCCGCTCAAGAATGCCTTCAGTCTGGGTCGCCGTACCGCCGGTTTCGCGCAGCAGTAAATACTCACTCTGCGCTTCCACCCAGTCAGGAATGGTCAGGTCGAGAAGCGGTGTGCCCTTTTGTACTTTATCGCCCACGGTAAGCGGATACACCTTGTCGATAAACCCGGCGGCGCGGGCCTGCACAATGGCATACTGATACTCGTTGTAACTGACATTCGCCGGGAAACTCTGGGCAAAAGTCAGCGGCCCGCGCGTGACGGTAGCCGTTTTCACCCCCAGATTCTGCGTCTGAGTCGGGTCAATGCGCACACCAGACGCAGAACTCTCTTCATCGGCATATTTCGGCACCAGATCCATATCCATAAACGGCGATTTACCTGGTTTATCGAACCGCGTATTGGGATACATCGGGTCGTACCAGAATAAGATTTTACGTTCTGCGGTCGACGTTTTTTCTGCAGGCGGTTCCGCCTTTGCAACCCAGGTAAAACCTGCCGCAGAAATAATACCGCCCGCGATCATGCTGCCGATAATAAGCGCGATTTTTTTCATCTCATTAAACCTGGGTTACTGGCTGACTTTAATATCCTGTAATAAAGAAAGGTTGCCCTGCTGGACAAAATTAAACGCCACTTTGTCGCCGGTTTTAATTTCACTCATTTTCGTCTGCGGGGTGATGGTAAAGCGCATGGTCATCTCCGGCCAGTTCACAGCAGCAATCGGATCGTGATGGATGGTGATTTTTTTGCTTTCCAGATCAATACCCTTTACCACGCCAGTGGCGCTAATAACCTGTGGTTGTGCTTCGCTCATGGTTTCATGATGATGTTCGTTAGCCTGGGCATTAAAGCCAATAACGGTAAACAGACTGAACATTGCGACTTGCAGTGCTTTTTTCATTTATTCTCTCCTGGAGTTAAAAGTCATACTCTAAATAATTCGAGTTGCAGGAAGGCGACAAGCGAGTGAATCCCCAGGAGCTTACATAAGTAAGTGACTGGGGTGAGCGAACGCAGACGCAGCACATGCAACTTGAAGTATGACGAGTATATTGCTGTCAACCGCCACCAAGTGCGGTATACAAAGAAATTTCGTTAACCTGACGGGCATAATTCAGGTCGAGTAAAGTTTGTCGGGTTGCAAATAAAGAACGCTCGGCATCCAGCACTTCCAGATAACTTACTGCGCCGTGCTGATATAATGCCCGCGCCCGTTGCAAAGTAATTTGCAGCGATGCCAGATAACGCTGCTGGGCGCTAATTTGATCGTTCAGGCTTTGACGTAATGCCAGCGCATCTGCCACTTCTTTAAAGGCGTTCTGGATTTTCTGTTCATAATTCACCACCGACTGCTGCTGGCGAATTTCGGCGATATCCAGATTGGCCTGGTTGCGTCCGGCATTAAAAATGGGGATATCAATTTTAGGAATAAAATTCCACATCCCGCTGCTGGCGTTAAATAATGACGACAGATCGCTGCTGGCGGTTGATATTCCGCTGGTCAGGCTGATAGACGGGAAAAATGCCGCGCGTGCAGCGCCAATATTGGCATTAGCCGCCATTAACGCGTGTTCAGCTTCCATAATATCCGGGCGCTGCAATAAGATTTGCGACGACAATCCCGCCGGTAATTTAACGCTTTGCAGGCTGTCGCTGTTTACTGTCTGCGCTTGCGGCAGCTTGCCGTAGCTTCCCAATAACAGTTGCAATGCATTATTCGCCTGCGCCAGTTCCCCCTGACGTTTAGCGATGTCGCTGCGGGTACTTTCTATCACCCCGCGAGCCTGTTCCAGCGCCAGAACATTACTGCTACCTGTCAACAGTTGTTTTTCGACAAACGCATATGACTGCTGATAATTACGCAGCGTTTCTTCGGCTATTTGCAATTGCGCATACGCTAGCTGCTGATTGAAATAACTTTGCGCGACATTAGAAACCAGCAAAATATGCACCGCGCGCTGGGCTTCCTCAGTGGCTAAATAATTTTGGCGCTCGGCTTCGCTCATGTTCTTTAAGCGACCGAAAAAATCGAGATCAAAGCTGGCGTTAAGGCCGGTCGAAAACTCCCGTGTCGTGGCGGTATTCCCTTTAAGATTACCGCTCCAGCTGCCGCTGCCCTCGCCATTGAGCTGTGGGTAGCGGTCGGCATCGGTCAGACGATATTGCGCCCGCGCTTCCTGCACTTTCAGCGTCGCCATGCGCAAATCCCGGTTATTCACCAGCGCCTCGCTAATCAGCGTCTTCACCTGATTATCAACAAAAAAGGTGCGCCAGCCCGCGTTCTGGTAGTTATCTGCTGCGTTAACCAGGCCGTTCTGGCTGAGTGAGAACTGCTGCGGCACGGGCATTGCCGGACGCTGATAATCCGGTGCCAGTGAACAACCGGTTAGCGCAAGGGCCACACAAAATGGCAGAAGTTTACAAGGAGACATAGGCTCATAATTTCTGGTGATTTTATACCGCCAACTTTACTCGCCAGGCTCTGATTTTCCGGTGACAGGAAAATGACAAAATTGTCATTTTGCCAATAAGCGATTGCCATCTGATCCCGCTACTCTAGAATTGCCCGGGCAACATGCGGAGGAAATATGAAACTGTTGATTGTCGAAGATGAAAAGAAAACCGGAGAATACTTGACCAAAGGGTTAACCGAAGCCGGTTTTGTGGTCGATTTGGCCGACAACGGGCTGAATGGCTACCATCTGGCGATGACCGGTGATTATGATCTGATAATCCTCGATATTATGCTGCCGGACGTGAACGGCTGGGATATCGTGCGCATGTTACGCTCCGCCAATAAAGGGATGCCGATTCTGTTGCTTACCGCGCTTGGCACCATTGAACATCGCGTCAAGGGGCTGGAGTTGGGGGCGGATGACTATCTGGTGAAGCCGTTCGCTTTTGCTGAACTGCTGGCGCGGGTGCGCACATTACTGCGGCGCGGGGCGGCGGTGATTATCGAAAGTCAGTTTCAGGTTGCCGATCTGATGGTCGATCTCGTCAGCCGCAAAGTCACCCGCAGCGGCACGCGCATCACTCTGACCAGTAAAGAATTTACTCTGCTGGAGTTTTTCCTCCGCCATCAGGGCGAAGTGCTGCCCCGCTCGCTTATCGCCTCGCAGGTATGGGACATGAATTTTGACAGCGATACCAATGCTATTGATGTGGCGGTGAAGCGGCTGCGCGGCAAAATCGACAACGACTTTGAGCCGAAGCTAATTCAGACCGTGCGCGGCGTGGGTTACATGCTTGAGGTGCCGGATGGTCAGTAAGCCATTTCAGCGCCCGTTTTCGCTGGCAACCCGCCTGACCTTTTTTATCAGCCTGGCCACCATCGCGGCGTTTTTCGCCTTTGCATGGATCATGATCCACTCAGTAAAAGTTCATTTTGCCGAGCAGGATATTAATGATTTAAAAGAGATTAGCGCCACCCTTGAACGGGTACTAAATCACCCTGACGAAACGCAAGCCCGACGCTTAATGACGCTGGAAGATATCGTCAGTGGTTATTCCAATGTGTTGATTTCCCTGGCAGATAGTCAGGGTAAAACGGTGTATCACTCCCCCAGTGCGCCGGATATCCGCGAGTTTACGCGTGACGCCATACCCGATAAAGACGCTCAGGGTGGCGAGGTGTATCTCCTTTCCGGCCCGACGATGATGATGCCAGGCCACGGTCACGGGCATATGGAACACAGCAACTGGCGGATGATTAACTTGCCGGTTGGCCCGTTGGTGGACGGCAAACCGATTTATACGCTCTACATCGCGCTTTCGATCGATTTTCATCTTCATTACATAAATGATTTGATGAATAAACTTATTATGACCGCATCGGTAATCAGCATCCTGATCGTCTTTATCGTGCTGTTGGCGGTACATAAAGGTCACGCGCCGATCCGCAGCGTCAGCCGTCAAATCCAGAATATTACCTCGAAAGATCTCGACGTTCGCCTCGACCCGCAGACCGTGCCGATTGAGCTGGAACAGCTGGTACTGTCGTTCAACCATATGATCGAGCGTATTGAGGATGTCTTTACCCGCCAGTCCAATTTCTCAGCGGATATCGCTCACGAAATTCGCACGCCGATTACCAATCTCATCACGCAAACGGAAATCGCCCTCAGCCAGTCTCGCAGCCAGAAGGAGCTGGAAGATGTGCTCTACTCTAATCTCGAAGAGCTGACGCGAATGGCGAAAATGGTCAGCGATATGCTGTTTCTCGCTCAGGCCGATAACAACCAGCTAATCCCCGAAAAGAAAATGCTCAACCTGGCGGATGAAGTCGGCAAAGTGTTCGATTTTTTCGAGGCGTTAGCGGAAGATCGCGGCGTGGAGTTGCGATTTGTTGGCGACAAATGTCAGGTTGCGGGCGATCCGCTGATGCTGCGTCGGGCGTTAAGCAACCTGCTTTCTAATGCCCTGCGTTATACGCCACCCAGTGAGGCTATTGTAGTGCGCTGCCAGACGGTCAATCATCAGGTGCAAGTTTCCGTCGAAAACCCCGGTACGCCCATTGCGCCCGAGCACTTACCGCGATTGTTTGACCGTTTCTATCGCGTTGACCCTTCCCGCCAGCGAAAAGGTGAAGGTAGCGGTATTGGGCTGGCGATAGTGAAATCGATTGTTGTCGCGCATAAAGGCACGGTTGCGGTAACGTCAGATGCGCGGGGGACAAGGTTTGTGATTATGCTGCCGGAGAGAGAGTGATTATTAAGTTCAAATTCAGGGCGTGGTGCATCACCTCCTGGTATTGTTGATCAACAAATTAGAGAAAAACTTATTAAACATATGAAATATCGAAGGCTTTTATTTTTCAAAGTTTCACGAGATGTTTGTATATGAAACTTAGTTAAATCTGTGTTTCTTCCAATTGTAGATCACAATGCCCTTTCTAAATTTTCATCGTTATAAACAAGCCATCTATCATATAAAGCAATGAATAATTTAATCGCGATTAATCATCATTAATTGTTATATTATTCACTCAATCTATTTATCAAGTGAATTTGATAAATTCCTAATTTAAAATATCCACTATTGAGCCAGTATTTAACAACGTTAAGATGTGCAATGTGCAGATCATGTTATCAGGGTGGAGCGGTAGCATATATTTCTTATGCAATCATTCATTTTAATAATGTTAATTGGATTATTTATTGCTGTGAATAAAAATATATTATGAATATTGGTTTAACTTTACGTTTTTGTTACTCGTTGTGATATGCGTACCTGTCCTGAATAACGCCAAGAAACAAGAGGTTGAGCTTGTGATTATTTTTTTGACTGAACAGACACCCGTTTCTGTAAAGTAATATTTAAACAAAATTCTCACATAACCATAGCATTTTCTGTTCCTTCCCTAATAACGTCTGAAGTCGTCCCGCTTATCACATTATCCGCAGTTGTACGGTACGGATCATTATTCATTTTACTGGAGGTTGCTATGTCAACCGGATTACGTTTCACACTGGAAGTGGACGGCCTGCCGCCGGATGCTTTTGCGGTGGTTTCCTTTCATCTGAACCAGTCACTCTCTTCGCTCTTTTCCCTCGATCTCTCCCTGGTCAGCCAGCAGTTTCTCTCCCTTGAATTTGCGCAGGTGCTGGACAAAATGGCCTACCTGACGATATGGCAGGGCGATGAAGTACAGCGCCGGGTGAAAGGCGTGGTGACCTGGTTTGAACTCGGGGAGAACGACAAAAACCAGATGCTGTACAGCATGAAGGTGCACCCGCCGCTGTGGCGTGCCGGTCTGCGCCAGAACTTCCGTATCTTCCAGAACGAGGACATCAAAAGCATCCTCGGCACGATGTTGCAGGAAAACGGGGTGACCGAATGGAGTCCGCTGTTCAGCGAGCCGCATCCTTCCCGTGAGTTTTGTGTCCAGTACGGTGAGACTGATTACGATTTTCTGTGCCGGATGGCGGCGGAGGAAGGCATCTTCTTTTATGAGGAGCATGCTTACAAAAGTACCGACCAGAGCCTGGTGCTGTGCGACACAGTCCGCCATCTGCCCGAATCTTTTGAAATCCCATGGAACCCGAACACCCGTACCGAGGTGAGCACCCTCTGCATCAGCCAGTTCCGCTACAGCGCACAAATCCGCCCTTCTTCCGTGGTGACCAAAGACTACACCTTTAAACGCCCCGGCTGGGCCGGACGTTTTGAACAGGAAGGCCAGCACCAGGACTACCAGCGCACGCAGTATGAAGTGTATGACTACCCCGGACGTTTCAAGGGTGCCCACGGGCAGAACTTTGCCCGCTGGCAGATGGACGGCTGGCGAAACAACGCAGAAACCGCGCGGGGAATGAGCCGCTCGCCGGAGATATGGCCGGGACGGCGAATTGCGCTGACGGGGCATCCGCAGGCGAACCTGAACCGGGAATGGCAGGTGGTGGCAAGTGAACTGCACGGCGAACAGCCACAGGCGGTGCCAAGACGGCAGGGAGCGGGGACGGCGCTGGAGAACCATTTTGCGGTGATCCCGGCAGACAGAACATGGCGACCACAGCCGTTGCTGAAACCGCTGGTCGACGGCCCGCAGAGCGCTGTCGTGACAGGACCGGCAGGCGAGGAAATCTTCTGCGACGAACATGGTCGCGTGCGGGTGAAGTTCAACTGGGACCGTTATAACCCGGCAGACCAAGACAGTTCGTGCTGGATCCGTGTGGCACAGGCGTGGGCAGGCACCGGTTTTGGCCACCTGGCGATACCGCGTGTGGGTCAGGAGGTGATTGTGGACTTCCTCAACGGCGATCCGGACCAGCCGATCATTATGGGGCGCACCTACCACCAGGAAAACCGCACCCCCGGCAGCCTGCCGGGAACAAAGACGCAGATGACCATCCGCTCCAAAACGTACATGGGCAGCGGATTTAATGAGCTGAAGTTTGATGATGCGACAGGGAGAGAACAGGTCTACATCCACGCGCAGAAGAACATGGATACCGAAGTGCTCAACGACCGTACCACCACCGTAAAACACGATCACCGCGAAACCGTAAAAAATGACCAGACGGTCACGATCCAGGAAGGTAACCGCCTTCTTACGGTGGAAAAAGGCCACAAGATCACCGGAGTACTGAAAGGGTCTTTATCTGAGGATGTCTTTCAGGACAGAGGCACGATTGCCGGTTCGGTGCATGTTGACGCTGTAAACAATGGTGGCGAAGGCGACGGTATACAGGCTTATACGGCGATTAAGGAAATTTTGCTGGCTGTGGAGGAAAGCAAAATTGCGCTGACGCCGGATGGCATTCAGCTACAGGTCGGGGAATCGACGGTAATCAGGCTGTCGAAGGATGGCATCACCATCGTGGGCGGTTCTGTTTTCATCAACTGATTCACTCAGATTATCAGGGAGTATTTTATGCAGTTCACTTTTAATGAAGGCCACATTCAACTGCCGTCTCAATGGCAGGATCAGTCAATGCAGGTCCTGGTGTCCACAGATAACAGTGGCATCAACCTGGTCATTACCCGCGAAGCCGTTCCACAGGGAACCCTGACACCAGAGCTGTACCAGGAAACGCTGGCGCTGTACCAGGGCAAACTTGATGGGTACACCGAACATGCCTGCCGGGAAATCACTCTGGCAGAGGCCCCGGCCTGGCTGCTGGATTATTCCTGGAACGGTCCGGAAGATGAGGGGAATCAGGGGCGGATTAGCCAGATAGCCGTATTCCAGCGGCGTGGAGATACGCTGCTGACCTTCACTTTCAGCACCTCCTTATCCCTGAAGAACAGTCAAAAGACGATGCTGCTGGAGGTGATAAAGAGCTTAACCCCGTTGCCACCGGAGAATGACATCCAAAAGGACCAGCCGCGCTGACATAAACGAGGGATAACACATGAGTGAAGGACCAGGCGGGCCACAGGGAGCGACCGCAGGCGGTACGCTGGCAATGCGAATGCTGTCACAGCAGGCGATGGTCGCCAGCCAGATGAAACGGGCAGCCAACGACAAAGCCATTGCACAGATGCTGGCAGCAAAGAAGTCCGGCCCACCTGCCGCCAGGCTGGGCGATGAAATTCAGCACAAGAGTTTTTTGGGGGCGCTGGCAGGGGCCGTGCTGGGGGCGATAGTGACCATCGCAGAAGGTTGCCTGATTATGGCCGCCTGCGCCACCGGCCCTTATGCGCTGGTTCTGGTGCCTGCGCTGATGTATGCCAGCTATAAGGCGAGTGATTATGTGGAGGAGAAACAGAACCAGCTTGAATCATGGATAAACAGCTTTTGTGACACGGACGGCGCCATCAATACCGGTTCTGAAAATGTAAACATTAACGGAAAGCCCGCTGCAAGGGCCGCCGTCACCCTTCCCCCTCCTCCCCCACCTGGAGCAATACCTGAAATCCCACAGGGGGAACCCTCATGGGGTGATATTGCCACTGACCTGCTTGAATCGGCAGCGGAAAAAGCAGTACCACTGGCGAAGGCCTGGGGGAACGCTGTTATCACCCTGACGGACAGCAATGCCGGTATTATGGATCGCGTCAGCGCCGGCGCATCGCTTCTGTTTCCCGCCGGTCCGGTATTAATGGAGTTTGCCACCATGGTGGGCGGGCGTGGCGAAATCAAAAAAGATGTGGATTTCCCGGAAGCCGGTGAGGACACGGCGCTCTGCGACAAGGAGAACAAACCACCGAGGATAGCCCAGGGCAGTAGCAACGTCTTTATCAACAATCAGCCTGCCGCGCGCAAGGGCGACAAACTGGAGTGCAGTGCGGCAATCGTGGAAGGTTCGCCGGACGTCTTTATTGGGGGTGAGCAGGTCACCTATCTGGATATCCAGCCGGAGTTCCCGCCATGGCAGAGAATGATCCTGGGAGGAATAACGATAGCCAGCTATCTTCTGCCGCCAGCAGGACTGCTGGGAAAACTGGGGAATCTGGCGAAACTGGGCAAACTGGGAAACCTGCTGGGGAAAAGCGGGAAGCTGCTGGGCGCAAAGCTCGGCGCGTTGCTGGGGAAAACAGGTAAGTCGTTAAAAAGTATTGCCAATAAAGTCATCAGATGGGTAACAGATCCTGTCGATCCGGTAACCGGCGCGTACTGCGACGAACGTACCGACTTCACCCTGGGCCAGACCCTCCCCCTCTCCTTCACCCGTTTCCACAGTTCGGTACTGCCACTGCATGGCCTGACGGGCGTGGGCTGGAGTGACTCCTGGAGCGAATACGCCTGGGTGCGTGAACAGGGAAACCGGGTGGATATCATCAGCCTGGGAGCCACGCTGAACTTCGCCTTCGACGGTGAAAGTGATACGGCGGTTAACCCGTATCACGCCCAGTACATTCTGCGCCGCCGTGATGATTATCTGGAGCTGTTCGACAGGGATGCACTGAGCAGCCGCTTCTTTTATGACGCCTTTCCGGGAATGCGTCTGCGCCACCCGGTGACTGACGATACCAGCGATGACCGCCTGGCACACAGCCCCGCAGACCGGATGTACATGCTGGGCGGGATGAGCGACACCGCCAGCAACCGCATCACGTTTGAGCGCGACAGCCAGTACCGGATCACGGGTGTCAGTCACACCGACGGGATCCGGCTTAAACTGACGTACCACGCCAGCGGCTACCTGAAAGCCATTCACCGCACGGATAACGGCATACAGACGCTGGCGACCTACGAACAGGATGCGCGGGGGCGGCTGACAGAAGCGGATGCGCGGCTGGACTACCACCTGTTTTATGAGTACGACGCTGCGGACCGGATCATCCGCTGGTCCGATAACGACCAGCCGTGGTTCCGTTTCTCCCACTATGCACAGGGCCGGTGCGTGACCGTCACCGGGGCGGAGGGCTATTACAACGCCACGCTGGACTATGGTGACGGCTGCACCACCGTGACGGACGGCAAGGGCATTCACTGTTATTACTATGATCCTGACGGCAATATTCTGCGGGAAGCAGCGCCGGACGGGTGGAGAAATTTGAATACAACGCCGCACACGATCAGTTAAGCCGTTACACGGCGGCAGACGGCGCGGAGTGGCAGTACCGCTATGATGAGCGCGGCCTGCTCAGCAACATCACCGACCCTGCCGGACAGACGTGGACACAGCAGTGCGATGAACGCGGCCTGCCGGTGAGTCTGGTATCGCCACAGGGCGAAGAGACCCGGCTGGCGTACACCGCTCAGGGGCTGCTGTCGGGGATATTCCGCCAGGATGAACGGCGTCTGGGCATAGAGTACGACCACCACAACCGGCCGGAAACACTCACCGACGTGATGGGCCGTGAACACCACACCGAATACAGTGGTCACGACCTGCCGGTGAAGATGCGCGGCCCCGGCGGTCAGTCAGTGCGGTTGCAGTGGCAGCAGCACCATAAACTGAGCGGCCTTGAGCGGGCAGAAACCGGCGCAGAAGGATTCCGCTATGACCGCCACGGCAACCTGCTGGCGTACACGGACGGTAACGGCGTTGTCTGGACAATGGAATACGGCCCGTTCGATTTGCCGGTGGCGCGAACGGACGGTGAAGGCCACCGCTGGCAGTACCGCTACGATAAAGACACGCTGCAACTGACAGAAGTCATTAACCCGCAGGGCGAATCATACCTTTATGTTCTGGATAACTGTGGCCGGGTGACGGAAGAGCATGACTGGGGCGGCGTGGTCTGGCGTTACCGCTATGACGCCGATGGCCTGTGTACCGCCAGGGTTAACGGCCTGGAGGAAACTATCCTCTACAGCCGGGACGCCGCAGGCCGCCTGGCAGAAGTCATCACGCCGGAAGGCAAAACGCAGTATGCCTATGACAAATCCGGCAGGCTGACGGGTATCTTCAGCCCGGACGGTACATCACAGCGCACCGGCTATGACGAACGCGGGCGGGTGAATGTCACCACTCAGGGCCGACGGGCCATTGAATACCACTACCCCGATGAACACACCGTTATCCGCTGTATCCTGCCACCGGAAGATGAACGCGACAGACACCCCGATGAATCCCTGCTGAAAACCACGTACCGTTATAACGCCGCCGGAGAACTGACGGAGGTCATTCTGCCGGGGGATGAGACGCTGACGTTCAGCCGTGATGAGGCGGGACGTGAAGTGTTCCGGCACAGTAACCGGGGTTTTGCCTGTGAGCAGGGCTGGAATGCAGCCAGCCAGCTTGTCACCCAGCGCGCCGGATTTTTCCCGGAGGAAACCACATGGGGCGGGCTGCTCCCCTCACTGGTACGGGAGTACCGTTACGACAGCGCGGGCAATGTGTCGGCTGTCACCAGCCGGGAAGATTACGGACGGGAAACACGGCGGGAATACCGGCTGGACCGGAACGGTCAGGTCACGGCGGTGACAGCCTCAGGCACCGGGCTGGGCTATGGCGAAGGCGATGAGTCCTATGGCTATGACAGTTGTGGCTACCCGCGAATGAGTTACCGCGAACTGTATAAACCAGATGAAAAATCGTTAGCGATTATGGTTCCGGCATGGAATGAAACGGGCGTCATCGGCAATATGGCCGAGCTGGCGGCGACCACGCTCGACTACGAAAACTATCATATCTTTGTTGGCACCTACCCCAACGACCCCGATACTCAGCGTGATGTTGACGAAGTGTGCGCTCGCTTCCCGAATGTGCATAAGGTAGTCTGCGCGCGTCCTGGCCCCACCAGCAAAGCCGACTGTCTGAACAACGTGCTGGACGCCATCACCCAATTTGAGCGTAGCGCCAATTTCGCTTTTGCTGGTTTTATTCTGCATGACGCCGAAGATGTGATTTCACCGATGGAATTGCGTCTGTTCAACTATCTGGTCGAGCGTAAAGATCTGATTCAGATCCCGGTGTATCCGTTCGAACGCGAATGGACGCACTTCACCAGCATGACTTACATTGATGAGTTTTCAGAGCTGCATGGCAAAGATGTTCCGGTGCGTGAAGCCCTCGCCGGACAAGTGCCCAGCGCAGGCGTCGGCACCTGTTTCAGCCGCCGCGCCGTGACCGCTCTGTTAGCTGACGGTGACGGTATTGCTTTCGACGTGCAGAGTCTGACTGAAGATTACGACATTGGTTTCCGCCTGAAAGAGAAAGGTATGACGGAAATTTTTGTCCGTTTTCCGGTGGTGGACGAAGCCAAAGAACGCGAGCAGCGTAAATTTTTACAGCACGCACGGACGTCAAACATGATCTGCGTGCGCGAATATTTCCCCGATACCTTTTCGACTGCGGTTCGGCAAAAATCTCGCTGGATCATCGGCATTGTTTTCCAAGGCTTTAAAACCCACAAATGGACCTCCAGCCTGACGCTGAACTACTTTCTCTGGCGCGACCGCAAAGGGGCAATCAGTAACTTTGTCAGCTTCCTCGCGATGCTGGTGATGATACAGCTTTTGCTGTTGCTGGCGTATGAAAGTTTGTGGCCCGATGCCTGGCATTTCCTTTCTATTTTCAGCGGCAGCGCATGGTTAATGACTCTGCTGTGGCTAAACTTTGGCTTGATGATTAACCGCATCGTGCAGCGGGTGATTTTCGTTACTGGCTACTACGGCCTGACGCAGGGGCTGCTATCTGTCCTGCGTCTTTTCTGGGGCAACCTGATTAACTTCATGGCCAACTGGCGCGCGTTAAAACAGGTACTTCAACACGGCGATCCACGTCGCGTCGCGTGGGATAAAACAACGCATGACTTCCCCAGCGTGACTGGCGATACCCGCTCGTTGCGTCCGTTAGGTCAAATCCTGCTGGAAAATCAGGTCATCACTGAAGAACAACTCGATACAGCACTGCGTAATCGCGTCGAAGGTCTACGCCTGGGCGGTTCAATGCTGATGCAGGGGCTGATTAGCGCCGAGCAGCTGGCACAGGCGCTGGCAGAGCAAAACGGCGTGGCGTGGGAATCCATCGATGCCTGGCAGATCCCTTCCTCGCTGATTGCCGAAATGCCGGCCTCCGTGGCGCTGCATTATGCAGTACTGCCGCTGCGTCTGGAAAATGATGAGTTAATTGTCGGCAGTGAAGATGGTATTGACCCGGTTTCGCTGGCGGCCCTGACGCGTAAAGTCGGACGCAAAGTGCGTTACGTCATTGTTCTGCGGGGACAAATTGTCACGGGGTTACGTCACTGGTATGCACGCCGACGCGGTCACGATCCGCGGGCAATGTTGTACAATGCGGTTCAGCATCAGTGGCTCACGGAACAGCAGGCCGGTGAAATCTGGCGGCAATATGTGCCGCATCAGTTCCTGTTCGCCGAAATACTGACCACGCTCGGTCATATTAATCGTTCAGCAATTAACGTGTTGTTATTGCGCCATGAACGCAGTTCTCTGCCGCTCGGCAAGTTTTTGGTCACCGAAGGCGTTATCAGCCAGGAAACGTTGGATCGCGTCCTGACAATTCAACGCGAATTACAAGTTTCGATGCAATCACTATTACTCAAAGCAGGTTTAAACACAGAACAGGTTGCGCAACTGGAGTCCGAAAATGAAGGAGAATAACCTTAATCGCGTCATCGGATGGTCTGGTTTACTGCTGACGTCTTTATTGAGTACCAGCGCACTCGCAGACAATATCGGCACCAGCGCAGAAGAGCTGGGGCTGAGCGATTATCGCCATTTTGTTATTTATCCCCGTCTCGATAAGGCGCTGAAGGCACAGAAAAATAACGACGAAGCAACCGCCATCCGCGAATTTGAATATATACACCAGCAGGTGCCGGATAATATTCCGCTGACTTTATACCTTGCGGAAGCCTATCGCCATTTTGGTCATGATGACCGGGCGCGGCTGTTGCTTGAGGATCAACTGAAACGTCACCCAGGAGATGCCCGACTTGAGCGCAGTCTGGCGGCTATTCCAGTTGAAGTGAAAAGCGTTACGACTGTTGAAGAACTGCTTGCCCAGCAAAAAGCGTGCGATGCTGCGCCGACCCTGCGTTGTCGCAGTGAAGTCGGGCAGAATGCCCTGCGGCTGGCACAATTACCTGTCGCCAGAGCGCAACTGAACGATGCGACGTTTGCTGCATCGCCGGAAGGAAAAACGCTGCGAACCGATCTGCTGCAACGGGCAATCTACCTGAAACAATGGTCCCAGGCAGATACGCTATACAATGAAGCACGCCAGCAGAACACATTAAGCGCGGCAGAACGCCGTCAGTGGTTTGACGTGCTTCTTGCCGGGCAGCTGGACGATCGGATCCTGGCACTGCAATCACAGGGGATCTTCACCGATCCTCAGTCATATATTACTTACGCGACCGCGCTGGCTTATCGTGGCGAAAAAGCACGCCTCCAGCATTATCTCATTGAAAATAAGCCGCTGTTTACCACGGACGCACAAGAGAAAAGTTGGCTCTATCTGTTATCTAAATACAGCGCCAACCCCGTTCAGGCATTGGCGAATTATACGGTGCAGTTTGCCGATAACCGCCAGTATGTTGTTGGCGCGACGCTACCGGTGCTGTTAAAAGAAGGTCAGTACGACGCAGCGCAAAAACTGCTCGCCACCCTCCCCGCCAATGAAATGCTTGAGGAGCGTTATGCTGTCAGCGTGGCGACCCGTAACAAGGCTGAATCTCTGCGTCTGGCACGATTGCTGTATCAGCAAGAACCGGCAAATCTTACCCGCCTGGATCAACTGACCTGGCAACTGATGCAGAACGAGCAGTCACGCGAAGCTGCCGATTTATTGCTGCAACGCTATCCTTTCCAGGGCGATGCGCGTGTCAGCCAGACTTTAATGGCGCGACTGGCGTCTCTGCTGGAAAGTCATCCTTACCTGGCAACGCCGGCGAAGGTGGCGATTTTATCGAAACCCTTACCGCTGGCGGAGCAACGTCAGTGGCAAAGTCAGTTGCCGGGTATTGCAGATAATTGCCCGGCAATAGTTCGCTTGCTGGGCGATATGTCGCCTTCCTACGATGCCGCCGCCTGGAACCGTCTGGCAAAGTGTTATCGGGACACGCTACCCGGTGTGGCGTTGTATGCATGGCTTCAGGCCGAACAACGACAACCGAACGCCTGGCAACATCGTGCGGTAGCCTATCAGGCGTATCAGGTTGAGGACTACGCCACCGCACTGGCGGCCTGGCAGAAAATCAGTCTTCACGACATGAGCAATGAGGATCTGCTTGCTGCTGCCAATACCGCCCAGGCGGCAGGAAATGGTGCAGCTCGCGATCGCTGGCTACAACAGGCAGAACAACGTGGACTGGGAAACAATGCCCTCTACTGGTGGCTGCATGCGCAACGTTACATTCCTGGTCAGCCGGAACTCGCACTGAACGATCTCACGCGCTCAATCAATATTGCGCCTTCTGCCAACGCTTACGTTGCGCGGGCGACAATTTATCGCCAACGTCATAATGTCCCGGCGGCGGTGAGTGATTTGCGCGCCGCGCTGGAACTGGAACCGAATAATAGCAACACCCAGGCAGCGCTCGGTTACGCCTTGTGGGATAGCGGTGATATCGCACAGTCGCGGGAAATGCTCGAACAGGCGCATAAAGGGCTACCGGACGATCCGGCACTGATCCGACAACTGGCCTATGTGAACCAGCGTCTGGATGACATGCCTGCGACGCAGCACTACGCCCGGCTGGTGATTGATGACATTGATAATCAGGCGCTGATAACCCCACTGACCCCAGAGCAAAATCAGCAACGCTTCAATTTCCGCCGTCTGCATGAGGAGGTCGGTCGCCGCTGGACGTTCAGTTTCGATTCTTCTATCGGCTTGCGTTCCGGGGCAATGAGCACCGCTAACAATAATGTCGGCGGCGCAGCGCCAGGGAAAAGCTATCGTAGCTACGGGCAACTGGAAGCCGAGTACCGCATCGGACGCAATATGCTGCTGGAAGGCGACCTGCTCTCAGTTTATAGCCGCGTCTTTGCCGATACCGGAGAAAACGGGGTGATGATGCCGGTGAAAAATCCGATGTCCGGCACCGGTCTGCGCTGGAAGCCGCTGCGCGATCAGATCTTTTTCCTCGCCGTCGAACAGCAGTTGCCGCTGAACGGGCAAAATGGCGCATCCGATACCATGCTGCGCGCCAGCGCCTCATTCTTTAATGGCGGCAAATACAGCGACGAATGGCACCCGAACGGTTCAGGCTGGTTTGCCCAAAACCTGTACCTCGATGCGGCGCAATATATCCGCCAGGATATTCAGGCGTGGACGGCAGATTATCGCGTCAGCTGGCATCAGAAGGTAGCTAACGGACAGACTATTGAGCCTTACGCTCACGTTCAGGACAACGGCTATCGTGATAAAGGCACTCAGGGCGCGCAGCTTGGCGGTGTCGGGGTCCGCTGGAATATCTGGACCGGCGAGACGCACTACGACGCCTGGCCGCACAAAGTCAGTCTCGGCGTCGAGTATCAACATACCTTTAAGGCGATTAATCAACGTAACGGAGAGCGCAACAACGCGTTTCTCACCATTGGAGTGCACTGGTAAATGCGTAAGTTCATTTTCGTATTGCTGACACTGCTTTTGGTCAGCCCTTTTTCCTTTGCGATGAAAGGTATTATCTGGCAACCACAAAACCGTGATAGTCAGGTTACCGATACCCAGTGGCAGGGGCTGATGAGTCAGTTACGTTTGCAAGGCTTCGATACCCTGGTTTTGCAATGGACCCGTTACGGCGATGCATTCACCCAGCCAGAACAGCGCGCGTTATTGTTTAAGCGGGCCGCAGCTGCGCAACAGGCTGGCCTGAAGCTGATTGTCGGGCTGAACGCCGATCCGGAATTTTTTATGCACCAGAAACAGTCGTCCGCAGCGCTGGAAAGCTATCTTAATCGCCTGCTGGCTGCCGATCTCCAGCAAGCCAGATTATGGAGCGCCGCGCCTGGCGTAACGCCGGATGGCTGGTACATCAGCGCGGAAATTGACGACCTGAACTGGCGCAGCGAAGCCGCCCGTCAGCCTTTGCTAACATGGTTAAACAACGAGCAGCGGCTGATTAGCGATGTTTCAGCAAAACCGGTTTATATCAGTAGTTTTTTCGCCGGAAACATGTCGCCAGATGGCTATCGCCAACTGCTGGAACACGTTAAAGCAACCGGCGTTAATGTCTGGGTACAGGATGGCAGCGGCGTGGATAAACTTACCGCTGAACAGCGTGAACGTTATCTACAGGCCAGCGCCGATTGCCAAAGCTCCGCCCCAGCAAGCGGCATTGTTTATGAACTGTTTGTCGCCGGCAAAGGCAAAACCTTTACAGCGAAACCGAAACCGGACGCAGAAATTGCCTCGCTGTTAGCGAAACGTTCCTCTTGCGGTAAAGACACGCTCTATTTCTCTCTGCGCTATTTGCCCGCCGCGCAGAGTATCCTTGAGTATTAATGATTAAAGGGAGCAACTTAGCTTGCTCCTTTCCTTTTCACTTTCCTAATCAAAATCCTGGCAAGATGAATTGTTTAGCAGAATTTCTGTTTTCATTTTATTCGTCTGACGTGTTCCAATTATTTAGCAAAACCGCGACAACAAAGTGATGGTGTAATTTGTAAAAGGGAACAAATAAATGGCGAGGAAATGGCTCGCCCTGCAGGATTCGAACCTGTAGCCCACGACTTAGAAACTCCAGGAACGACATTTTAAATCAACAAATTACCGCGCCATCTCTGCGTTCACACGTTCCACCACCTCAAAATATGTAAAACCTTGCAAGCCATTGCGAGGCCTTATGTGTCTCAGTTTTGTCCCACCTTTTATTACGACTTGCATAGCCAATGAAGA
>OGDD01000771.1_pt1 | contig 28533 bp, 20 predicted proteins | sample 1570301 | NCBI WGS metagenome assembly OGDD01 (sample SAMEA2581971, study PRJEB24529) | metagenome | biome: Human gut stool | place: China | collected 2011 | reverse complement strand
CACAGATGCTGATTGCGTTATTCTCCCACAGAATTCACAGAACACACAGAACCTTCTTACTAAAAGTATCTGTGTAAATCTGTGAAATCTGCGGGAGTTTTTCTCAGCAGAAGGTTCTGTGGGTTCTGTGAATTCTGTGGGAGTTTTTCTCAGCAGAAAGTTCTGTGTATTCCGCAAATTCTGTGGGAGATTTTCTCAGCAGAAGGTTCTGTGTATTCCGCGAATTCTGTGGGAGCACACCCAGGGGGTGCAGCTGTCTCAGCTGCACCAACCGAGCAGACGGTACGCCTTCTCGGTTGGTGCACTTCTTGCTCTGTTGGTGCACTTGAGACAAGTGCACCCCCTGAAAGCACCCTAAGAATCTGTGTAAATCTGTGAAATCTGTGGGAGATTTTACAGCAAGAAAGTGTATTCCGTGAGAGGATATATCAACAGAAAGCTCTGTGGGTGCGTGGGTATGGCAAGGATGCCATACCCTCCTACAATACATCTGTGGGAAGAGAAAGATTATAAGCCTGACCAGACACTCGGGTTGAACGTTTTCTCGACCTGTGCCTCCACATCATCAGGGAGGTTGCAGAAGAAGTCGATGCCGGTGCGTTTCTCAAGCTCTGCGATAGAGATAGCGTGTGAGCCCAACGTCTCGTTCGTGCGCCACTCATTTTTCTGTTCGCTCCAGAACGCCATGCCTGCATATCCGAACGAGCTCTTGCGCAGGATAGCCATGTAGAAGTACTTCGGCACGATGAGCTTGCCCCCGATGCGCGTTATGATGTTAGTCTCACTGTCGATTGTGCCACCCTTGCAAACGAAGATTGTATCCGTTGCAGAGAGCTTGTCAGCCCACTTGCGCAACTGGTTCTCCATACGCAGCCACAAGCCATTGTTGCCGCTCTTGTCGTAGCCGTTGAACTCGCCATACTGCGGCTGCATGTTCGTCATTACGAACGTCTGAGCGTTCATCTCCTTTGAAGCTGTGCGGTCGCCGCTCGGACAGATGTGGCCACGGTCGTAGCCAGGGAAGCGAGTGTACTCGCCCCAATACTCGTTGCTATTGAGGTTGGTTTGGTCGAAGAAGAAGTTCGACTCACGCGAATACTTGCCCGAGTAGCCTTTGTGCATCTGATAGCACGTCCAGCGCTGCGAACGCTTGTCGCAGTCCCACTCCACCGAGAAGTTAACACCGTCTTTATCGTAAGATGTAGATGTCATGCGATAGACAATAACCTTCTGCTTGCCCGTCTTCTTCAGAGCCGGGAACTCTGTGCGTCGAATAGCTTTGTTGTAGCCGTTGGCAGCCGACGGAATGTTGGCGTTCTTGTTCTTCTTGTCTACCTGACCGCTCTGATTGCCATCGCCCTCATCGTCATCGCCTCCACAAGCGGTGAAGGTGAGCGCAGAGAGCATCATCACAACAACAGTTGCATAGCGCAGCGCGTATTTATAATATTGTTTCATCCGTTATTTTCCTTTAAAGTCCCTTTTACTCTTTTACTTTTTTACTCTTTTACTTTTTTACTTTTAAAAAATATGTTTTGTGGGGGCGTGGTATGGGCAAGATGCCCATACCTCCTACTTTTTACTCTTTTACTTTTTTACTCTTTTACTCTTAAATAAAAAAGAGAGTATGTTCCATACGTATATGCAACTACGGATGGAACACACTCTCAATATTCTATTTCAAAAATAGAGCGTGTCTATTTGAAGTATATATCTCGTTCTTTTCCTTACTTGCGAACCTTTGCGTAGCGGTTCATGAACTTATCTACGCGACCTGCAGTATCGACAAGCTTGCTCTTACCAGTATAGAACGGGTGAGATGTGCTTGAGATTTCGACTTTTACCACTGGGTAAGTTTCGCCTTCAAACTCTACTGTCTCTGTAGCCTTGCATGTAGACTTTGTAAGGAACATATCGCCGTTGGACATATCCTTGAATACGACGGGGCGATAGTTTTCTGGATGAATTCCCTTCTTCATTTTGTTTAAAATTGTTATAGTGTTAAATAAATAATTCGCTTTCAAATGCTTAGCGGATGCAAAGTTACGACTTTTTTATGAGACCGACAAATTTTTGAAAACAAAAATTCCAAGCCACCTCATCGTTTGAAATGGCTTGGAATATTAAAGAATCGTATTACTTACGATGTAAATAAGCCTATTACTTGGCGTATGTGATTACGATCTTGTTTATACGCAACTGAACGCCACCGCCAGAAGCCTCTTTGAAGACGTTTGTATAAACAATCTTCTTGCCGTCGATAACAACAGTAGCTGTCTCGTTGCCAACGCAATTGACATTCTTGTTCTTGTCTACATCGCAGCTGAACTCTATCTTAGCGATTGCCTTGTGACCCTCGAAAGTAATAGTGTTGTTCTTGTAAACACGGATGTTAGAGTAGTTAGCACCTGTGTAATACTTCGGACCATTCTTCTCGCCGTTTGCGTCGAAGACGATCTTTGTGCCGTCCTTAAGAGTGATGGTTGTAACCTCAGTACCATTCTCTGTATAGAAGTCGCCAGGAACCATCTCTACTGTTGTTGCACCAGCCTGAACACTCGGGTTAGAGAGTGTGAGTGTTGTGCCGTCGATAGCGACATTGCCATTGCCTGCAGGCTTATCCTCGCCCGGCTTGTCCTCGCCACCAGTAGAACCACCCTCTGTCTTACCGTTTACAGACACAAGGTATGTAGTATTCTGAGCTGTCTCAGGAGTATTACCCATATAGTTAGTGAGCTTGCCGTAAACCACAACCTCGTCGCCAGCCTGAATGTTAGGCTGACCCTCTGTCCACTTCTGATTGCCGAGGTAGAGTGAGCGGAACACGAGGAACTGACCACCTGCCTGACCGTCATCAGAGATATAGAAAGAAGCATTGCCATACTGTGCAGAGAAAGCCTCCTTCACAGAAACTACCTTACCCTTGATGTAGTAGCCCTGCTCAGACACTGCGTTTGCAGCCAACTTGGCTGCCTCTGTATTAGCAGCTACACTATTGAACGGATCGTCCTTTGTACCTGTGCCCTTCGGTGTGCCAGTAACTCCGGTGCCACCACCCTCTGTGCCAGGCTTTGCACCGAACTCCTTGTCGCCGAGCTTAGCCCAGACAACCGACTTCAGACCGGTCTTGCCGAAGTAAGTCTCGATGTTACCGCAGAGAACTACTTCCTGCTTGATGTTTGTAGGATTGTCCTTGAGGTTGATAGCATTGCGCACATCACCGACAGGCAGCTGTACTGGCATTACATTATCAACTGATGTCTCGTCAGCAGAAGCTGCGATGAGCACGTTGCTTACAGCCTCACAACCCTCGGCTGTGAACTTGGCATCGTCGATAGCCTTTTCAGGAACGAAACCTACGATGTAAGCCTTTACGAAGACGTTGCTACCTTTAGCACCCGACTTCTTGATGTCCTCTACAGTGTAAGGGTTCTCTGCAGTACCATTGCCAACCGTTTCGGTTGAACCGCCATTACCACCGTTACTACCGCCTGGGATTTCATAAGCAGCGGGAACGTCCTCGCAGCTTGTGAATGAGAATGCTGTCATTGTTGCGACGAGCATTGAGAAAAATATCTTTTTCATATTCTTTTGTTTGTTTGCTTGTTATATAATATATAATAATGTGAGATAGCCTTACTTCTCTTCTGCCGGCTGATTCTTCTCTGGCTCGAGCACTTCGATGTCAGAGAGTGTGCGCAGAACGAGCTGCACTGTTGTGCCGTAAGACGATGTTGCGCTGGTCTTGTAGACGGTGAGGATACCGGTTACGTTGAGCTTGCCCTTCGGCAGCTTCTCGGCAGCGAACTTAGCGTAGCAGCTTGTACGGATGCCGATCTGCTTCTTCTGACCAGTGTACCCCTTGAAGTAGCGTGTCACGCCGTGGCCTGTAGTGGCACCTTCTGCCTCAGGAGCGAATGTGACGGTGCCGTCGGCTGTGTCGAACTCCACACCCTTCAGTGTCACAATCTGTCCAGAGTACTTCTGTGCAACGGTCTCATCGTTGAGTGTGCTGATTTCAGAAGTCTCGAACACGTGAGGTACCACGAGCGAAGCGTCGGGCTTGCCGAGAATCTTGAAGCGTGTCTGCCATTCTGCACGGCTGATGCGGCTCGGGTAAGTCTGATTCTTCTTGAAGTCGGTGTACGGGATGCCCAGCTGTGGCTGTGTGCGATATACGCCATAGTAGAGTCCGCCGAGGTCAACGAGAATCTCCTGACCAACCTGCAGCTGACCGTTGATGCCGCCCTGAGCAACGCTGATGATGATACCACCTGTAGCATCCTCAATCATAACCTGGCTATAGATATTGCCAGAGATGTCGTTGCCTGTGACGCGACCCTTGATCTGCACACCGTCGGCGATGCGCACTGTGTCGTTCACTACATCCTTCAGTTGTGCACCGTACTTTGCCTTAAGATCAGCAATAGAAACGACATTGGTCTCCTGAAGCTGGTTGTTGCCGAACGGTGCCACCTCGCCAGTAGGGTCGGTCCAGTCCTCATCCATACATGATGTAGCAGAAAGACCTATAACAAGCGCGAAGAGCGCGAGTTTCAGATATTTTATACTTTTCATCTTCTTTCTGTGATTTAGAATTTATAAGTAATGTTCAGCATACCGTTTGTACCTAAGGCGTAGAACTTGAACGGGTTCTTCTCGAACGAGTAGCCACGCACGTTGAGGCTCTGTGTGTAGCCGCTTCGGCTCTGCTCGTAACCGCCTGTAACGATGTTGCGGTTGTTGAGGATGTTCTGAACCATGAGGTTGATTGAGAGCGATCCGTGCTTGAGGTAGATGCTGCGACCGATTGAGCCGTCGAGCATGAAGCCACCGTGACCCTTAGCCTGATCGAGTGCGCCTGAAACGATTTCGCCGGTCACGTCGTTGATAATCGGCTGACCGAGTGCCTTCATCACATCGTTACGGTTCTTCACGTTCTTGTGGAAACGGTAGTTAGGCGAGTACGACAGGTAGATGCGGTCGTAGTAGTTGCAGTTGAGGTCGATGAACCAACCCTTCTGATGATAGCTTACGCCGAGGCTGAGAGCGGTGAGCGGTGTGCCGCTGTCGCGCATACCCTTGTTGTGGATATAGTCGTAGTTGTCACCTGTCTGGGCGGTGCCGTACAGTGTGGCATCTGTCGACTTCATGTAGCAGAGCTTAGAGTTGTTCGTAATCTTAGCCTCGCTGATTGTACCGATGAGCTTAATGTCGAGGAAGCTTGCGAGCTTGAATTTAGCGCCGAGCTCTGCACCGTAGTACGACTTGTTCATATCGGTCATAGACACATAGATGAACGAGTTGCTATCGTCGTTGTAGAAGTTCTGCCAGTCGGATACGTTAGTCATGCGACTGTAGTAGCCCTTCACGTTGAGGTGGAGCCAAGAGTTCTCGTACATGTAGCCGAGTTCTGTGCTAAAGATGCGCTCGTTCTTGAGTCCCTGAACGAAGTCGTTGTTAATCTCCGGCGACATGAACGCTGCACGTGCTTCTGGTGCGCGGTGCTCATAGCCTACGCCGAGCGAGAGCACGTTGCCACGACCGAGTGTGAGGTTAGAACCGAACTTGAAGCCACCGTCTACAAACTCGGCAGTCTTGCTCTTGCCGAACGAGTTGTTGGCAGCCAGACCGTTACGCATCTTGCCGTCGCGCTGGAAAGAGGTGTAGCCGAGCTTAGCAGCTATAGTATAGTTAGCCCAACCGAAGTTCTCTGTGTACGAGCTCCATACCTTGCCCTTGTTGATGAGCAGGTTGTAGTCGTAGCAGAAGCGGTCGCCTTCCTTAACGACTGCGTTAGGATGGTTGAGGTCGTACTGTGCTTCGGGCGAAGTAGCTGTGTACTTATCTGATATAAGATATGTATTGATGTTATGGAACTGGGTAGCACCGAGCAAGTCCTCCATTGTCTGGTAGTGCATTGCCTTGTTGGTAGCTGCAAGTACGCCTACGTTTACCTTCTTGTCCTTGTCAATCTGGTGATTGAATGTAGAGGCAAACGAGAGCATCAGGTTGTCGTTGTGCTTAGCCTGGATGTAGTACATAGCGTCGCCGCCCTGTGCAGCTGCGTTCTTGTTTGAGTAGTAGAGGCGATCCCAGTTGATCTGACGATTAGCCTTTGATGCACGCCAATAGTTGTATGATGTCAACCAATCCTCGTAAGCCTGCTCTGTGCGATATGCAGAGTTTTCGCTGTTCCACACGTCGTAGTAGCTTGACGGCATATTCTTCCAGTAGTTAGGATGTGGATTGTCTGAGTTGTTGTAGTTGAGCTTTGTGCTCTTGTACATAGAGTACTTGCCGAAGAACGATGTAGTGAGCTTCGAGTTCTCGTTGAAGTTCCAGTCCCATGTGAGGATTGCACTTGGAGCGTAGTCGTTCACCACGCGTGAGTTGCGCTTCTTGCCGTTCTGATAGCCCCAATAAGGGTTGTAGTAGCGGTTGTTGGCGAGCCAATACATCTCGTCTGTACCTGCGCCCTGTGTAGAACGCTCGGTCGGGTTGCCCCATGTAGAGAGCGAGAGGCTGTGCTTACCCATCACCTTCTGCACGGCGAGGAAGTAAGAGAGCGAGTTGTAGAATGTGCCCTCTACATAGCCGTTGCGTGCCCAACGATAGCTCACGCCACCTGTGAACGCCCAGCCTTTCTCTGAGAGACCAGTGCTATAGGTGTACATGCCACGCAGAGTGTAGTTGCGGTTAGCGCCACTGAGGGTCATACGATGACCTACAGGCATTGCCGACGGACGGAAGTTGTAGTTGTTGGAGCCGCCCATGCCCGACATGGTGAAGTTGTTGCCTTCAAACGGAAGGGCGAACTCCTGATTGCGGGTCATGTTGTTCAGACCGCCTACCTGAGAGTAACGGAACTGTCCGCTCTCCATGTCGTTCAGCTGCAAGCCATTGAGATAAACCTCATTGTACTTCTGATCGAAAGCACGATAGCGGAAACGTGCCGGTGAGAACAGATAGCCCACCTGGCTGGCATAGATGTCGGAGTTGGAGTTGACGATTGTCACATTCTGTGTCATGTCGTCGTCCTCACCGAGCTGTGCCTCAGTGAAAGTGAAGGCAGCCTCGCTTGCAGCTTCGCTATGATAACCGATAGAGTCGGTCTGTGTCTGAGCGAAAGCAGACGGAGCGCAGCACATTGCCAACACTGCTAATTTAAGCTTCTTTTGCATGTAATGTTTATAATTAAGTTTTAAATTTTCGTTTCTAAATCAACTACTACTTTTTTTATTTCATTCGATTAGGGTAGTTTAAGAAATAGATTGCAAAGTAACACATTTTTATTCAATTAATGAAACATTTCCATATTTAATTTTTATTAAGTATATGTTTCAATGCAGAACATGCCAACGGATTGGAAAACAATCGCAATTTCATGCAAAAAAAACACGAAATAGGGCACAATGATAACAAATTACTGTAACTTTGTAGGCGTGTATCACGTACACGCAGTGTGTAACGAATAAAAACAAAAAACAAATAACTCAAATGAAAAAAAATCTCTTTATCCTCGCCTTACTCCTATGCATGACATTGGGAGCATCGGCTCAGAAGAAATTCAATCTCTATGCCGTAGGTTTCTACAACCAGGAAAACCTCTTCGACACTTGCCACGATGAGGGCAAGCGCGACTACGACTTCCTGCCTAACGGCGCATACAAATGGAACGGACTGAAATATAGCCACAAACTACGCAATATGTCGCAGGCATTAGCCGACCTTGGCACTGACAAGCTGCCGGGCATCGGATGCGCCCTCATCGGACTCTCGGAGGTGGAGAATTCGAAGGCACTCGACGACCTCACAGCACAGCCTGCTCTGAAGCAGCGCGGATATAAATATGTACATGTAGAGGGTCCAGACCGCCGCGGCATCGACTGCGCGCTGCTCTACAACCCTCGCTTCTTCACCGTGAAGGATGTGCGCCTCGTGCCATACGTTCCCGAGGAGAAGAAGGACTCTAACTACGTGACACGTGGCTACCTCACCGTTAGCGGCACGCTCGCCGGCGAACACGTGGCTGTAATCGTGTGCCACTGGCCGAGCCGTTTCGCCACATCCTACTACCGCGAGGTGGCTGGCAGACAGGTGCGCGTAGTGAAGGACTCGCTGCTGAACGCCGACCCCAACTGCAAGGTGTTCGTGATGGGCGATATGAACGACGACCCTACAAACAAGTCGATGACCGAAGGACTCTCTTGCAAACCGTCTATCGAGAAGACGGGCAAGGACGACATGTATAACCCGTGGTATAACATTCTCACAAAGCAGGGCAAGGGCACACTGTTCTACAACGGCTCGTGGAACCTCTTCGACCAGATCGTGATGACTCCGAACCTGCTCAACCCGAAGGGCGTGAAGGACTTCTCTACTCTGAAGTACTTCCAGCATCAAATCCATATCCGCCCGTACCTCATACAGAGCGAGGGCAAGTACAAGGGCTCGCCGAAGCGTACCACCGCAGGCGGTGTATGGCTCGACGGCTATTCCGACCACTTGCCGGTAGTGGTGTATCTGGTGAAGGAGCAGAAATAATGAATACCGAACGCCATCCCTTCACCCCGTTTCTCCCCGACGGCTGCCGGCTGCTCATGCTCGGCAGCTTTCCGCCGGGCGAACAGCGCTGGTCGATGCGGTTCTACTACCCCAACTTCACCAACGACATGTGGCGCATCTTCGGGCTATGCTTCTTCAACGACAAGCTGCACTTCGTCGACACCGAAGCAAAGACGTTCCGACTCGACCGCATCATCCCGTTCCTCAACGAGCACCGCATCGGCATGTACGACACGGCGACGGCGGTGCGCCGACTGAAGAACACGGCGTCGGATAAGGACTTAGAGGTGGTGGAGTCTACAGACCTGAAGGCTATGGTGCGCTCTCTACCCTCGCTCACCGACATCGTGACCACCGGGCAGAAAGCCACCGACGTGCTCTGCGCGTGCTTCGACATAAAGGTGCAGCCGAAGGTTGGCGAGAACGTGCAGTTCGGCTTCGACGACAGAACACTGCGTCTATGGCGTATGCCGAGCAGCTCGCGCGCCTACCCCATGAAGCCCGAACGCAAGGCAGAGTTCTACAGCCGCATGTTCAGCACATTATACGACCAAGCTTAAGAATATGACAAACGACAAGATAACAATAATTGGTATTGCCGGCGGTACAGGCTCCGGCAAGACCACTGTAGTGAAGAAGATTGTTGAGGCACTGCCGCCGCACCACGTGGCTGTCGTACCACTCGACTCGTACTATAACGACACGTCGCACATGACCGAAGAAGAGCGCCGGGCTATCAACTTCGACCATCCCGATGCGTTCGACTGGAAGCTACTGATAAAGCAGATTAACGAGCTGCGCGAGGGCAAAGCTATCGAACAGCCTACGTACTCGTACCTGAAGTGCAACCGCGAGAAGGAGACGATACACGTGGAGCCGAAGCCAGTGATTATCGTGGAGGGCATTATGACACTGCTCAACAAGCGTCTGCGCGACATGATGGATCTGCGCATCTTCGTCGACTGCGACCCCGACGAACGACTCATACGCAACATACAGCGCGACACTATCGACCGCGGACGCACCGTGTCTATGGTTGTCGACCGCTACCTGAAGGTGCTCAAACCTATGCACGAGCAGTTCATTGAGCCGACAAAGCGCTTCGCGCACGTCATCATACCAGAGGGTGGAGACAACCTGAAGGGCATCAACATGGTGTGCAAGTACATCGAAAGCATCGTAGAGAAATAGTCCGCAAAAAGTTGCAGGATTTGACAACTTCTATTATCTTTGCATTATGGAACGGCGGATATTTACATACGGCGGTTATTTCGAGGCATTTATGAGTACCTTGAAAGAAAAGGAGCAGGAAAAGATTCAGTATGGGCTTCTTCTGCTAAAGACACAGGACAGACTCTCCACGAAGTTTATAAAACTTATAAAGGATGGTCTGTACGAATTGCGTACAGAATATGGAGGAAACATCTTTCGTGTATTCTTCATTTTTGATGAAGGAAGAATCGTTGTATTGTTCAATGGGTTCCAAAAGAAAAGTCAAAAAACACCACCCAAAGAAATAGAAAAAGCATTAAAGATAAAGGAGGCATATTATGCAGACAAACAATCATCAAATCGTTGATTACGACCTCGTTCTTGACAAAAAGTTCGGCAAGGAAGGCACTCCGGAGCGTATGAAGGCCAAAGAGGATGCTCTTTCCTTCTATTCAGGGCAAATACTGCTTGATGCACGCAAAGAAGCCAAAATCACACAAACAGAATTGGCAAAACGCATCAATTCTACCAAATCGTATATTTCTAAAGTAGAAAATGGAATTATCGTTCCAAGCGTTGGCGCATTCTACCAAATCATCAACGCTCTTGGAATGAGAGTCGAAGTTGTAAAACCGATATACTAAGCACGAATAAAAGTTAGGGCTGAATTCCTTATTTGGAATCCAGCCCTAACTTTTTACTTTTAAATGCCTTGCTTGTGGGTACGTGGTATGGGCAAGATGCCCATACCTCCTATCTTTTTACTTTTTACCTTTTTACTTTTTTACTTTTAAACAAGTTCGAGCCCTAACGACTCGACAAACGCTCGCACTTCCTTCTGCTGCATCAGCTCGTCATACACCTCTTTCTTTGTCTTTCGGCGGCTTATCTCTTCTGCCTCAGCGAGGCGGAGCGATATTGACACATTGCCGTTGTGCAGTGCCTTGGCGAGCGTGACGCGTATGCGCCCCTTTATCTCGTTTACCTGGTCGAGCAATATTTGGTTGTCTACCAGCACCTCGATATCGGGGAAGGTGGTGATACGCGGTTGCATATTCTTCATTCTGGAGGCAAGTCCCACCATCTTCTGCGGCATACGGTTGCACATCGAGAGCCATTGCAGCTCGAGGAATTCCTGCGTGAACTGCTCGTTCTCATCCTTGTTTGTCTCTTCCGCCTCTTTCTTTGCCGCCACCGCATCCTTGCGCTGCAAGCTTTGGAAGGTCATGCCGAGCGACGAGAGTTTCAAGCGTGGTACGCCGGCAGACAACTTGTCGGAGACGGCTTCCGAACCCGATGCGGCGGTCTGCGAAGTAGAAGCCTCAGCTGAAACATGGCTCACCGAGGCATGGCTCACCGGAGCAGCCACCTGCTGAGCCACTTTCGTCCGGGTGAAATCAAGAAGTTTGAACAGGGTTTTCAGCTGCTTGGGGCTACGCCCCGCACTGTCGGCATCCTCCGGCTGCGTGATCTGTGCCACCTGGATGAGTGTCAACTCTACGAGCAGACGTTTGTTGCTGCTCTGGCGGTAGCTTAGGTCGCACTGGTTCATCAGCTTCAGTGCCTTGTAGAGGAACTGCGTGGGACATGCCTTTGCCTGTGCGCTGTACTTCTCACGCTGTTTCTCGCTCACCTCAAGGAGCTTCAGCGTCTGCGCATCCTTAGCCATGAGCACGTTGCGCACGTGCGAAGCAAGTCCGTTGATAAGATTACCACCGTCGAAGCCTTTCTCTATTATCGAGTTGAGGAGCACCATGCACTCGCTCACCTTGTTCGCCAACGCATAGTCGACGAACTTGAAGTAGTTGTCGGTGTCGAGTTCGTTGAGGTCCTCAATCACCTTTGCGTATGTGATGTTGCCCTGGCAGAAGCTTGCCGTCTGGTCGAAGATAGAAAGAGCATCGCGCATACCGCCGTCAGCTTTCTCGGCGATGAGTGCCAATGCCTCTTCCTCGTAGGTGATGCCCTCCTTCTCTGCCACATGCTTCAGGTGGTTGATGGTGTTCTCCACGCTCATGCGCTCGAAGTCGTAAATCTGACAACGCGAGAGGATGGTTGGCAAAATCTTATGCTTCTCGGTTGTGGCAAGAATGAACACCACGTGTGCAGGCGGTTCCTCCAGTGTTTTCAGGAAAGCGTTGAACGCTGCCTGCGAAAGCATGTGCACCTCATCGATGATGAACACCTTGTACTTGCCCACCTGTGGCGGTATGCGTGTCTGCTCCATGAGCGACTTGATGTGCTCCACGGAGTTGTTGCTGGCTGCGTCAAGCTCGAAGATATTGTACGAGCGTCCTTCTGCAAACGCCTTGCAGCTCTCGCACTCGCCACATGCCTCACCATCCGTAGTAGGATTCATGCAGTTGATTGCTTTCGCGAAGATGCGCGCACACGTCGTCTTGCCTACTCCGCGCGGTCCGCAGAACAGGTAGGCGTGTGCCAGCTTGCCACTCTTCACGGCATTCTTCAACGTAGCGGTGAGAGCAGCCTGCCCCACCACCGAGTCGAATGTCATCGGGCGGTACTTACGCGCCGATACTATATATTCTCCCATATCGTGATTTTACTTTATACTTTCTACTTCTTCTACAGTCAGACCACTATATTTTGCAGCCTGCTCTACCGACAGACCATTGCTCAGCATAGATTTAACAATATCCTTCTTTGCTTCTGCACGACCCTCGGCACGACCCTCAGCGAGTCCTTCTTCGCGTGCATTGCCAAGCACATCATTCTGTATCATCACAGCGTTGAGGTGCTCATCATAAGCATAGCGCTCGGCATCGGTCATCGAGTAATACTGAAGTTTTTTGCGTGCCTCCTGCAATCCAGGAGCGGTAGTGTTCTCCTTTATAACTCCACTCTTCAAGTAAGCGACCCACTCCTCCAACGGAGTAACTGCTACCTTGTCGAACTCGTTGACACGCACAAGAATGTACTCGGGGAATATCTCTGCCGGACTCTTCTGCACTAAAGCACCTTTCTCCTTAGCGGTTATGACGAGCTGATCGTTTGTATGCACACCGATAAACTTGTTCTGTCCTACATACAGGTAGTCGGCACCCTTACCGATATCGAAATAGAGGATGCTTATAGAATACACCTTCTTCACCTCCTTGTATGTATCACCGAGATGGATGTGCTCGGTGATGGCTTTCGCCACGCCATACAGGATGCGTTCCAGATAATAAAGCTCGCTTGTGTTCTGCACCTCTACAAGTATTATCTCACCCTTCGAGTTGCGTGCTTTGATGTCCACACGGTTGAACTTATCGTCTGGTGTCTGCTGATTGCCCTCACTCTCGAGTATCTCCACAATCTTCACCTCCTCACCGATAAACACGGTAAGGAAACCTTCCAACACGTCGAAGTTGGCTTTCTGACGGAGCAAGCGCTTGATAGCCCAGTCAAAACGTATGTATCTATCTTTCAGTCCTCCCATAATACAATAGGTTTAATGCTACTTTACAAAGTTACAATTATTATTCTGAAAACACGGCATGAAGCAATTAATTTTTATTGTTGTCCTGTAAATAACACATCTCCCTTATACTGCTTCATGCCTTTCTCATATTGCCGCAGCAGAACAACAATGTTGCCGCAGCAGGACAACAATATTGCCGCAGCAGGACAACAATGTTGCCGCAGCAGGACAACAATGTTGCCGCAGAAGACTAATGAGAACGACGTAGCAGATTAGACAACGGATAGAATGATAGATGAATGGTAGATGTCTGGTAGATAGGCTGGCAGATATAGCTCTCGGAAGCATATCTGCCAGCCTTTAACATGCTCGTAATCTGTAAGTTGCAGCGACACTGGGAGATATGGTAGATTTTTTCGCGTACTGATACTTTACTATGATATATTGCTTCTATATAAAAAGGGTTTTCCGAATGAACAAAAAAGGCTATGACATTGCTGCCATAGCCTAATATCTGATGCGAAGTTATATCTTCATCTTATAGCTTAACCTTATACAAGATTGCGATGTTTCGCTTGACTGTCTCGTTGTCCGGGTCGAGCTCGTGCCAACGCATAAAGTATTTACGAGCCAACTCCTTGCTCTTCTTCACATTGAAGTAGTAGCCAACCAAATAACGAGTTGCCATCAACTGCCAAGAAGCATTTGCAGAAACGCTATTATACAGCTGCAAAGCAGGTTGCAATCCAACGCCTGCCTCTTGATCAGGGTCAATTAACGGACTCAACTGAAGCTGATTGATATAGCCATAGTCTGCATAATCAGGAAATCGTTCTGCAGCCTGTCCATATATATCAAAGGCTTTCTTATAAGCTGCCACCTGCTCCATTCCAACACACTCTTCCGCCTTATCCTTATACATCACAGCATAGTTCTGCAGATGGAAATAGTTCAACTTACCATTGCTTTCAACAGTATTGATATACTCTTGATAAGCCGTTTCTGCCTTATCGTATTCGCCCATATCCTTATAGGTATTACTGATAACACCCATTGCAGAAGCTACCTGATCATCTTTAATTGTCGGGCTCTTTAGCAATTCCTTCAACACATCTATTCCCTGATTTAACTTATTGTTATTAATAAGTGCCTTACCATAATTCAAGTAATTCAAATCGGTAATAGCAGTGTCTTTGCTTGCGATCAAAGTTTCACTATACTCCAATGCCCTTGAAGCGAACAACTTCTTATACTCATAAAGAGCATCACCCTGCTGCTTCTTTACAAGATCATACGCTCTGTTCGCCCAATCCGCACCAGTGGAGAGAATATAATAGTATGCAGGATATCTTACCAAACCACTATCGCAAATATTCATAATGCGCGTATAGAGTTGCAACTTTGTGTTACCATCGGCATTGTCCACAAAAGTATATACCATTCGGGCCTGTGATGTATAGTCGTCAGCCTCTAAAGAGTCCTTTTGAGCTTCATCATACAACTGAACGCCCTTTTGAATCTCATTTGTAGTAAGACCATATGCAGCATACAAACGTGCACAATCACGATTATATGGGAATGTAGGATTGGCTTCCTTAGCCATTGCGTAGATGTTTTCCAGCTTTGCTCTACGTTTACGTACTTCTTCTTGAGCCTCTGTATCGCCCGCAAACGCACGCTCTGTCACCTTGTCCAAACCTGCCTCTACAAATGATGCATACTTACGATACGTCCTGAAGTCGTTGGGAGCCATCTCTATCGCCTTCTTATAGTAGTTTACAGCTACTGTAGTATCGTCAGCCCACTTGTAGATGTCGCCCTTGAGCATATAGGCTGGACTATAATGAGGGTCGAGTTCTATTGCTTTGTCGATGTATTTCAAAGCGTATGTGGTATCGCTGACACCCGATTTGAGCCAAAAGGCATTGGCTGCGCCTACGTAGATACGTGGGCACACGCTTTTCTTGGTCTGTTGCGACTCGCAAATCTGCTGCACAATAGGTTCTACCTCAACGAGTGTGTGCGACACAATCTTCTCTATACCCAAAATTGCGGCTTCTACATCGTTGATGGTCTGCACCTTGCGTGGCGAATTAGAACTTGACGCTTTGTTAGCCTTTGTCTTATTGTCAACCTTTGCTTTCTTTTCGGTCTTCGGTTTCTTCTCCTTCTTGTCCTTCAGCGAGACAGAAGCAATCGAAGGCGCAACAAGTGCGAAAGCGAGCAAGCCTATAGCGATTTTTCTCATGTTCATATCTTGTATAGCTTTAAGAGTGGCAGAGGTGTTTGTTCCTCCGCCCTATTATTTACTTATAATACGTACTGCACACCGATTATAGTGTGTACTGCACACCGAGGTTGAGTGTCTGGAACGTGCGCAGCTTCATCATATTAACGCCAAGCAGATTCGGGTCATAACGCACTACGTAGAGCTGCGGTGTGAGCGTCACAGCGATGTGCTTAGCCACGTTCATCTTTATCTTGATACCTCCATTGGCACCCATAAGCGGGCGGGTGTTGTACTTTCTTTGTGAGTACGACATGGTGTGCGAACTATTCACCTTTATCGAACCATCAGGTTCTGTGCTATTGCCTAACGACAGTAGCAATGCAGGACCAGCGAACAACTCTGCCTCAAACATACGATTGCTCTGATAGCCTGAGCAGAGGTTGGTAACATTCAGCAAATAGTTGAGTGCCACGAAACCTCGCTTGTAGTTGTTCTTGAAGAGTCCGGTAGTGGTGTATTCTGTGCCATACTCGGTTGTGCCAGTATAGTTGTCCGGCGCAACGCTATTGATAGACAAGTATTCGAACGAAGCACGTACGCCATGCACCTTACCGAAATGTCCTTCAACGAAGGCCTGTGCATTATAGTTGAACGCTGCGCCCTCGTATGTCTTCTTGGTGTTGAACAGCATCGTACCTGCGCCCAAACCGAAGCTAAGCGGAATGCGTGGTGCTTCATAGTCATCTTGCTTCCTCATACGATAGTTTGTAGCACGTGTATAGGCTGTGAAACCAAGACGAACCACTACTCTTTGGGCGTTGAAACGCTTCACTGCGTCTATGTTGCGATACGGTATTCGGTAGTTATAGTTGGTGAAGCTCGGTTCGAGGAACACCTGCAAGTCGTTGCTGAGGTTATACGAGAGGTGTAAGCCTGCCGTGTAGAACGTACTGATGGTGCGCAGATGGGTCTTCTGCTCTCGCATAATCCAACTAAGACCGCCACCGAATGCTAACGCCACGTTGAATGGTTGGTCGAAAGAGTAGTTCTTCATAAATCCTAACGGATTGATGAGAGTCTCTGCCGTTGCATCGGCGGTCATGTCATGCAGGTCGACCACAGCATCGTCTTGCACTGGTATGCTTAGCATAGCGCGTCTATCCTCGTCCTGTTCGCCCATTGCCTCATGGGTTTTGTCCCATGTGGCGGAGGTGAGTCCTAAGCTAAGGCGCACACCTACCGACGGCGAGAACCATCTACCTACAGACATCTTCGTAGAGTGTCCCATCTTTGGGCTCACACCTTTACCTCCCACGCACCATGCCATGCCTCCTGAGAGCTCGGCAAACCATGGTGTACGCCATTTCTGCGGATGCCACTGCATTGTGCTGTCCACATATTCAGGGCGGTTCTTCATGTAGCGCATACGATCCTCGATAGAGAGGTTGTTGTGCAGATAGTACACCATACCGATGTTTACGCCATAGAAGCCTCCAAACTTATTATACAGGTGTCTTGACTTGATACCTACATACGGCTCTATTGTGAGGTATCCTTGCGGACCGGTGAATATCTTTCCCTGCACACCTCCACGTATTTCGTATCGTGTGCGATGGTTGTCAACAATGTTTGTTGTGTTGTGACGCACGCCAAAGCCAAACACTGTTGACACATCGAGCAGTCGAGACGGACGATAGCCGTCCATCAACGTCGACAGACTATATATCCAGTCGACAGAACCTTGCCACTGTTTATAGTTCTTCTTGTTACCTTCATAGTAGCCAAATCCCAATCCGGCTGTAAGGCGCACTGTATGGTAAGGGTTGAACTGCTTACCCACACTCACGTGCGCCATCGTGATTGGCGAGAGGTTATATCCTGCATATTCCAAGTCTTTATGCAATCCTCCGCCGAAGCCTAAGAAGAGGTGGTCGTACCACTTCTTTCTGAAGGTGTCGTCATAGCCACGATAGCGGTCCTCAAGCACGTACTTGAGGGCATTGAACTCCGTAGCGTAGTTGTGGCGAGTTTTGCCGATGGTGTCTTCGTCGCCCGACTCGTCCCATAGTGAGTCGGGCACCTGTGTGATAGCACGTGGAGCGACACTGAACGTTGTCGTTCTTGCTACACTACAGCTCAAGCCACCTATCAGACAAATCGCTGTTGCGTAAAGGCGTATGATGTTAATGCTCATTGTTCTTGGTCTTATTTGTTATCGTCAGCGGTGTTATCCTTGTTATCTGCCGACTGCACTTCTTCCTTTGTCTCACTTACAGCTCCGCTTTCCTCTGCCTTCTTACGGTCGGTGTAGGCTTTGAGTATCTCGAACTTCTTTCGATAAGCCGGAATATCTTTTCGCATATACTTCGACTTCTTACGGATGTCGTCGTTCACATTACCCTCGTTGCGATACAGGCGTATGAACTTAGGCTCCAAATCGAAGCTATGCTGGAAGTAGGCGAGGTAGAACGGCACTTTGCTTACGTCAAGCTGCGGTCCGGTGTTCTTCTTTTTATACTCGTCAAGCTGCTTGTAGTACTCTTCCGCCTTCTCGGGGTCGGTGCGTAGCAGTTCGTTCTCCTCTTCTTCCGTGAGTTCTTTGAAACCACTGTTCGCTGCCGAATAGTCGTCTATCTGCGGTTCACGTCCCCACTCGTCAGCCCATATAATGCCTTTCAGATACCACTTCTTTGGGTTATCGTCGGGCATACGGTCGATAAGAGCCTCACATTCTTTGCGCGATTTGTTAAGGTATCCGTGCAGCTCGGTGTAGATGATAGCACGGTTGTCGTCGCCCGTACTGAACACGTAGCGTTCTGCTTCCTTTATCTTTGCCACCTGCTCTGGGTCGGTTATCAAGCCCTGTATATAGAACGGGTAGCCTTGCTGGAATGTGATGAGCATACGTAGGCGCTTTGTAGCCTGCAGCTGCACATTCTTTTTCTCCAACATCTCAATGAAGAACATCGCGGTGTCGAGCTTTGCCTCCTGGAAGTACATCACGGCTTGGTTGAGCACTATCTGCTCGCGGTTTATCTTCACGGGGTTATAGCGGTCGCTCATATCCATTTGGTTCACACCCTTACGGAAGTCGATAAACGGCTTCAGGATGTTCACATCGGGCATACCTCTGCGACTTGCCATCAGTGCCATCTGGTTAGCCACGTATGGGGCAAGCTTCAGACGTGTATAGTCCGACTGCGCAATGATGTGCTTGTAAGCAAGTGTTGTGATGGTGTCGAGCTCTAAGCTATCGGTGACTGTAGCCAAGAGGTTGAAGTAGTCACCGTTCGACATCTTCTTCTCGCCCGAGATATATTCGCGCTTGTGTGCGAAGTAGTTCTCCACTGCCTCTTCTGCGTTCATAATATGTTTTATCTCGTAACGATACTTCACAACCATGATACGCAGATTCTCAAGAATAGGTACGATGTCGCTCTCGAAGAACGGCTGTAGCTTCAACATGCCGAACACTTCGTTCGGTTTGTATGTCTCGATGATGTTCTTCACTGCGTCGTACACCTCCTGATTGCCATTCTTGCCAACTTGCTCAAGCACGTCTTCCCAGGTGAACACTCGCGGTTCGAGTGTCGACACACGGATGTCCGAGCTCAAGTGGCGCTTCAGAATATTGCGAGCCACAGCCGCACGCTGTGTAGCAAGTCGGGTGTTGAGTTCCACACTACCCTCAGGCGAAGCACCGCCCTGTACCTGTACGTCCCAAAGCAGATCGCCATACGACTTCAGCTCCTTTACGATGGCTTGTTGCTCTACTATGTTCATCGAGTCGTTGAGCAACACGTCCTTACCAACGGCGAACTTCAGTCGCAAGTCGCGGGTCACGTTAGCCATATTCTCCTCCGCTGCCTCCTGGAACTCGCTTGTGAGTGGCATATCGGCAGCCGTCACTGAGAAGTCGAGGAACTTCAATGGCTTGAATGCAAGACATGAGCCGGTTGTCATCTCGCCGCTATCCCATGTGCGATGGTGATAGTCCTCGAGCACAACGCGATAACTTCCTCGGTAGGTCTTCTCCTTATCTGGCTTCTTAAAGGTGACATTGGTACTGTAAGCCACCTCCTTATCGCGCTCCAAAACGTACGACGGGTCGTAGCCACGAGCCACCGAATCGTTCTTCATATAGTTGAAGCCCATACGCTTATCCTGCTTCTTGTGATACTCTGCGCCCTCAAGTATTATGGGCTGCAGATAGGCTATAGTGTCTTCTGTCTGACAGTCGACAGCCATCGGCTGGCAGATGATGCGCGACTTCTCTGTGGTATAACCCTCTGGGATGGTGAAGTTGACATTGAACGTCACTCTATCGCCGGTGTCCATACCTGGCACGGGCTTCATCGTAGGATTGGTGTTGCGATACTTACCATCGACAACGGTCTCATCAAGAATTTGGTCGCTACTCTCAAGCGTCACCGTGAACTTGTCTTGTCCCGACTTTATCTCTACAGCCCTTGCACCGTACTCCTCGTCGAAGACAACAACGCCCTGACCGCTCATGAGGAACTCCTCAATCTCACCATTCGACTTAGAGAGCTTGAATGCAATTCCGAGCGAACGTAGTTCTTTCTCCAATGCTTTCGAATCGCCACTGAACACCTTCGTGTTAGCCACGTTGATACGATTGGCTGCATCAAGAGCCTTGTTGATAGAGCGGAATGATGTACAATACTGCACTGTCTTTGCAGGCTTTGGCTCGCCCTTCTTACCCATCTTCAAGTACACCTTGATCTTCACCTTACGCGAACCTCCGTCGTCCTGCTGCAGAACGGCAGCCGTAGCGGTGAAGGTGACAAGCAGTATAGCTATCAGCGCGAAGCATATATGTCGTAAAAAGTTTCGTTTCATTGTTATTGTGTGTTATTATATTATTTGAGGATGTAAGCCACTGAGATGCCTATGCGTTGTGGCATGAGGTAATATCCTGATGCGTTCGGTTTGTTGAGTCCGCCTACCACATAGTCGCCGTAGTTATCTCCTGCGAAGTATTCCTTACGATTGTAGCCCACAGCAGCCACTCCGGCGTGGAAGTCGATAAAGAGTCGCTTCGTGACATTCATTACGTAACCAAAGGTGATGCCACCACCGTAAGCTATTCCTTTATACACTTTTCCCTTTATAGAAGCATTGTAAATTGCGCCTACGCCTCCGACGCCAACGAACAAGCTGTGCATCGGACGTCCTGAGAAGTAGTATCTGTATTCGGGCTGTGCTGCCAACAACTTTATGTTCTTGCCATACGGCTTATTACATCCGAGCACATTAAGTCCGAGGGTCGACCAGTTGCCGACCGTCATCTCCAAACCGACGCTTGGTATCATGCACGCATCCATAAGCACATCGGTGTTGACGGCGAGCTTCTGCGCCCGAGCGGAGAACACTGCCGAGAGCATCAAGAATGTCAAGAGTAATTTCTTCATTTTTACTATGTTATGTTTAAAGGTGCGGCATCGCGCTGCACCAGCGTGTTGCTTTATATATTGTGGGGCTTTGATATTTCTACTTTAGTGGGTGCTGCCCCATCGTGGGCTACACCAGTTGTATGTTTTAGGGTGTTTGTTGGGTGTTGGAGTGTTTTTGTCTGAGAAATCATTAAGAGTGGGTATGGCTTAACGCCACACCCGCTCTATAATTATAATGCTTATTCGAGTTCGATTACGCGCTTTCCCCACGGAGTGAGATAGCCATATGTCTGAATCTGCTCTGGGTCAGAAACTGAGATTACGATGTCATACTCGTAACCAGCTTGCCAAGGCTCACCATCGACCGCAACACCAGCAGTAGTCTTGAATACTGGCTTAACCTCGTACTGTGCTGCCTTATACACCTTGTCGGGTGCGTCGGAGAGGTAGTACTCTACACGCAAGCGGAAGATACCCTTGTTGGCTAATTCTGCAGCGTCTGTACCAAGGTAGCCATTGTCTTCATACTTGTAAGAGCCGTCATCGTTAGTACCAGTCTTCTTTGGCACTGGGATGAGGAAGCCATCACCAACAGTAACCTTTGTGTTATCGCCGAGGTACGGACCATTAGCTGGCTTGCCGATAGTATTGCCGTCCTTGTCCTTCAAATCGAAGGCAGTAGCCTCAGTGTTATGGTTCTTGGCAGTAGTCCAATCGACAACAAACTCGCCTTCCTTACCCTTAACATCGTCAGTCAAAGCATCGAGACGATTGTTGAGGTCAGCAATAGTAAGTGTACCTGCGTCAGCCACATTGAGGAGCTTAGCCGACTTGATACCCAACTTTGCAATACGAGTATTTTCACCGCTGCCCTTTTGGAGGATGATGTTGAACTTCATGAGCTTGTGCACGAAAGTGAGCTTCGGACGGTTCTCCTTGTGTGCCTTATCATCCCATGTTCCACCGTTAGCCTCTACGCTCTTCTTCTTGTCGCGCAGATACTTTGCGCTGTAAGCGTCCGCCTTGTCAGGATCATCTGGTTTTACGAACGACTTACCCCAGATAAGATCGGTTGTACCGTCCAGACCTGTTACCTTCACGCTGTACTTATTGCCGTTGTGCTCCACATTCGCTGAGTAAGGATAATAGCCATAGAATGTATAGCTATACTGGCTACCCATCGGGTAATAGTGATTAGTTTGTGTTGTGCCACCATTCTCGTCGAAGAGTGTAAGGTTTGTGACACGCCTGCCTAAGTCGGCATCCTCAGAAGTCACAGCTTTTGCCTGAATATTCTTCAACCAAAGGAAGTTAGGGTTGTCGTTGCCTTCCTGCCAAGTAATTTCCTGCTTAGCTGCAATATTGCCAGTAGCAAGACAGAAGAAGCCGAGGTTCTTGTCGGCAGGTGTATCGAATGTGCCGTCATATTCGCCTTTATCGTTAACATTGCCGAGCGATGCGCGGGTCTTGTTTGCCTGCTGACCAGCAGAAAGCACGATAGGCACATCAGAGTTCAGTCGCTGATTGTTGCTACCGCCAGCGAGGTCGTCCTCGTTTGTGCAGCTGGTCATAAACATGGCAGCAGCCATTCCCATTAAGAATATATGCTTATTCATTTGTTTGTTGAATTTATTGTTTTTCTAAAAAAACGTTTATTCACTGGGACTGTTGAAACACTCGTCTCTTCCTCGCCTTTTGCAGCGAGGAAGAGAGTCTATATATCTTCAATCCCTTTCTGCAGGGGCAAGCCCCTACGCTTTATATATGCACCCTTATGCGGTTGCATACTCAAATAGAGATTCTTATCAGATGCTCAGTATTAAGGAGCAGGAGTTACAGTAGGCTCAGTGTACTTGCCGTTGTTCGGATCGCGGTCGTCGTCGATATCGATTGAACCACCGTCAGCCCAAGGTACGAGAGTAGCTGTAACCTCGATTTCCTCAAGACCGTAAACAGTGATAGTAACCTTGTAAGACTTACCCGGCTCAAATGCCTTTACACCATCCATCTTGATAGTAGCCTTCTGCTCGAGATTCATATCTGTCTTATCTGTGTCTGCAGTGTTCTTCTTAACCTTCTGAGCAAGAGCTATGGTAAGAGGATACTCTGTCTTACCAGGAGCAACGAGGAGAGCCTCGCCTACAGAAATAACGTCACCAACAGTAGCTTCACCAGCAGCAGGCCATGTCAAAGGAACCTCCACGAGATCAACGAGAGGATCGTTGTTGCTTGCTGCAGTTGTAGCACGCTGCTTCAAGGTGAGAGCTGAAGCATCGCCTGTGAAAGTAAGGAGGTCTGCAGCTTGCTTTGTCTCGCCTGTGTAAGCTACTGTGAGTGTACCATTAGTCAGAGACTCTACAGAAATACCCTTAACGCGAACTGCCTCTGTGTTGCCACTTGCACCAGCACCCGCTGTTGCCTTAGATCCGGCACGTACCTCGAATGTGAAACGTGTAAGGAGGTGGTTGAATGTGATGTTCGGCTGAACGCCCTTACGTGCTGCATAAGCAGAGTAGAAGTTTTCAGCATAGCCACCAAGCTTAGTAACCTCATCGTTAGAAGGAGCAGCCTTGCCTGCCATGATGTCCTGCGAACCATCGATCTCAATATCAACAACACGCTTTGTAGCTACGTTTGCTTCTACTTCAGCACCAGTGTCGTCTACAGTCTTTACAACAGGTGTAGCTCCAGCAGCATCGTCAACGCGATATCCCCAGAAGTCGTAGTTGCCGCTAACTGGGTAGTAAGCGATAGTGCCGTCAGCTGTAGTAGCCAAACCAGATTTTGTGTTGTTAGCTGCATCAGGAGCCGTAAACTTCTTGTTGTTGAATACCTCTACATCAGGAGTTGCTACACCACCAACAGCCGGAGCCTTGTAGTAAGCAAGATCCATGCTACCCTTCTGGAGCATGTACACCCAGAGAGTCTGGCCTGCCCATACGTTCTCAGCGTCAGTCATGCCACCTACGGTACCAGTACCACGGGTCTGAACCTTAGACGAAGCAACGCCGAGACGGATCTGCTGTTCAGATACGTTCTGCTCGCCATTTCCACCGAGAGTGTCCTCATTTGAGCATGCTGTCAGCATACCAGCTGCAGCCAATGCAAAGAAAAACATTTTCTTCATAGTCGTGAAAAATTTAAATTAATAAAAAGTTATTTATAAAAGATTGTCTTATTCCTATTTTAATATCCATTGATGTCAGGATTGTTAGGGTCTTTGTCCTGGTCGATATCAATATCTTCACCCTTGCCCCATCCGTCAACACTTCCGCTGATCTGGATCTTCTCCAAGCCGTAGACACCAATCTTCACATTATATAATAGACCTTTCTCGAAGCTTGCTTGCTCGCCCTCTTTCTTAGCTGGCGTGATTTTGTATTCGGTCTTGTGCTCCTTCATCTGACCGTTAGGTCCGTCGGGGAATTCGTATGTGAGCGTCACTACGTATGACTCCTGCGGAGCTACGAGCAAGCCAGCACCAAGCTCAACGGATGCCTCGTCCATCTTCTCCTTTGTAGTAGGCACGTGCGTAACGCCTGGCACCACCTGACTCTCGTTGTCCGCCCACTCGTCCTTATATTTTACCTGATAGCCTTCATCTCTCAACCCAGGTTTAATCTTTCCATAGACATTGTGCGTCTCTCCGGATTCATCGGTTTCCTTTTGGAACTCGCCAAGTTTCACCGCCTTTTGCAGCACATCAACCGCATTCTCGGGTTTGAACACGAGCTTACAGTCGTCAATGTTACGGCTTGCTACGGTGAGTGTGCCCTTTGTCAGCGTCATCACCGAAATATCCTTTATCACTACGTCCTTAGCCGACGAAGCGCCTGGGTAAGCAAAGAACTTCAGCATCGTGAGCTGATGCTTCATGTTTACGACTGGGTGCACGTTTCGGTGTGCCGCAAATGTGCTATAGGTGCCAGGTATGCTGAGTATCTTTTGCTTCTCCTCTTCGGTCAGTCTGGCTGCCTTTTCGTAGATACCACCTTCGGCGAAGTCGGCTTCCGTAAGCGGAGTCTTGGCTGCGCCCACGAGCACATCCTGATAGCCGTCGATTTCTATGTCGTAAGTTATCTTATCCTTTTCGCGCGTATAGTTACTCAAATCAAGATCGTCTACGAAATAACCGAAGAAGTTGTAGCCCACATCCTGATAACGAGAGCTGTAATAGATGTCTTCAGGATAGTCTTTGGTGAGCACATTCATTGTGCCGATAAACTGGTCGGGCTCGAACTTGAACGGCATACCCAATTTGTACTCTGGTCCGTCGAGCAGACACGATGTGTTGTACTCGTCCATGTTGCCCTCGCTCGCATCTTGAGCATAGCGGTATCTCGACATAGAGGGTTCCTCCGTGAGCACTCCCTGTCCGCCGTTTGGATCGGCATCGTTGTAAGCACGGAATGCGAAGATGTGGAATTTAGCATTCAAGTACTTGTCGCGGTTGTATGCCACGGTCTCCATTGGCTCGAACGCACCCGTACCACGTGTGCCCACAGAGCCACGTGTGTCGGACACTACCGAGAAGTATGCCGGATTACTGGTATATAGCAAAATCGATGTCTTGTCGATGTTGACATCCTCATCGTTTGTTGGCGGTTCTCCCTGCGGTAGGTCCAAGTCTGGATAAGAGACATTGCACGACGCCGTGAGCAGCAGTGTTACTGCAGCTGTCAAGATGTTAACAATATGTTTCGTTCGTTTCATCTTATAGGTTATTTTTTAAATGTCGATATTTATATCGGAATCCGTTTGTATCCAACGATCGAGAGCGTCGCCGCCCTTGTCTATGTTACCGACCGTTTTTCCATCAAGAAGTATTTCGGCACTGATGTTTATTGTTCCGTGTTCGCCATTGCGGTACACGTACTTGTTATCAGATGTCGTAGTCATCAGTTTTGCCTTGTTCAGAGTGTTGTAGAGGTTTATGATGCCTTGCCACTTCTGAGGGAAGGTCTGTCCTGTTTTCGGGTTGTACACTTCTGTGTATATAACCACCTGCATAATACCAGGACCGTATATCTTCTTGCGCACATCTTCTAAAGTCTCTCCGTAAGCGCGCTGCACATTCACCACGCCCGTCACATTGATATTGCCGTGGCAAGCTATGCGCTTGTTCTCGTTAGTGTCGTTGCCATTGTCGTCCGGGTTGTTCGGCTTGATGTCGGTCTTGAACAACATCTTGCTTGTTTTGGTTATGTCAAGATAGCCTGTGTTCATCTTTATATAAGTAGGCACGCCGCTTATCTCTGCCCATACCTCCGTCACCTTAAACTGCACCTCATCCGTATTCTTTACGATGTTGAAGTTAATGTCTATATTCTGTGAGAGTATCTTCGGCTTGAACTCGAAGGTTGTCTGACGGTCGGCGCGTACTCGTTGCACTACTGTTGAGTCGTAATAGAGTGGCTCCACATCGGGCTGTATGTACTTTGCGTACGGGTTGAAGTCTTGCCAAGCTAATGGTTTGTTGAGCTTTGGGTCTTTTATGTCATACACCTTATAGCTCAAGCCTACGTTCTGCAACGGGTAGTCTTTAGCATCATTTTTCATGAACTGCTCAAGCTCCGAGTAGTCGATGGATGGGTTGTCGAGCGGGAATGTCGCAAACTTATAATAACCGCGCGGAATCTTTACAGTCGGTGTAAACGGAGGGGGAGTCGTTCCAGTACCAGGCTCTGTCGGTTCGGTTGGCTCTGTTGGCTCAGTCGGTTCGGTCGGTTCGGTTGGCTCAGTCGGTTCGGTCGGCTCGGTCGGCTCAGTAACACCCGTGTTGTCACCACCAGTATTATCGCCACCAGTGTTGTCACCCTCGTCCGGGTTTTCGTTCGGACGGTTTTCTGGTGTGATGGTCGTCTCACCGATGAGGCGCAGTGTGAGGTCGTCGGTGTTCACCTCTGCCACCTGCTTCCACTGTCCCACGACACGATAGCAGAGCACACCCATTCGTTTCGGCTTGTCCTCTGGCTTATTCCATGTATATGTGAAGTTGACATCGCCCTGATGTGGGTGATTTCTTTCACAAATCTCTACCTCAGCACATGAGGTGAGCGTAGCTCCAAGCAGGAGTGTGTATAATAGTTTCTTATTATTCATTGCTTGCCTCCTTTCCTGGTTCAGCAGAAGGCTGATTCGTTTCCTGTTGAGATGATTCAGGTTGAGATGTTGCCTGTTGAGATGTTGAGATTTCCTCTGCAGGGGTCTGCTCTTCTGCAGAGGCTTCACTTTCTGCAGGTGTCTGCTCTTCTGCAGGAGCTTCACTCTCTGCAGGAGTCTGTTGCTCCTCAGTAGGAGTTCCTCCCTCTGCAGGAGCCTCGCCCTCTACTGGGGTCTGTTCCCCAGTAGGCTCGGTGGTTGCGTTCGGCTCAGCAGCCTCGGCACCTTCGGTTGGCTCTGGTTTCTCTTCCGCCTTTTTGCCTTTATTTTTCTTTTCGGCTTTCAGACGTTCTTTCTCCTTTTTCTCATCGATAGCCTTTTGGCGATCAATCTCTGCCTGCTTGCGGTCAGCCTCTGCCTTCAGCTTAGCGTTCACTATGCGCATCGAGTCAGCCTTAGCACTGTTGACAACAGCCACAGAGTCGTAAACCTGCCAGAACTCCTTGTAGATAACAGACTCAACAGAGTCTCTGTTATGCTGATTGATAGCATCAACAACGCGCTGGTTAGCGATACTGTCAATTCTGTACTGATATTGTGCATCGGCATCGTAACGCCAACGATATTTCTTCGTGATTGGATAGCTGCCAAATCGATATACGAATCCTACACGTGCCGCAGTGGGCATCGGGAACGGAACAACCTTCCACGAGCCTTGTTTGGTGCGTGTGTAGCAGTTGTCGGCACGATTGTATATGAACTTCTCAGAGTTGACTGCCACGAAGCCTGCATCGAAACCGAGGTCGAGGTCGAGGGTGTTACCTGTACGGAAAGCGTAGAGAGGCTTTATTATACCATATGTAATACCAGCCGACAATGCTTTGCCTTGATGTCCTTCTCTGCCAAACTTTATCGAGAAATCGCTGAACGACATGTACGCACCTCTATAATATGTAGTCTTCGGATGCTTCACCACACGGCGACGGCATGAGAAGAGACGGTCGATGAATCCGGTATGCGCGGGTACCTTATTATTTATCTGACGGGTACGCCAATAGTTGCGGAAGTCGGCACGCACCTCCGTGATGTTATAGAAAACTCGGTTTTTGAATGTTGCTGGTGTATTCCACTTTGTCTTTAACGTAAGTCCAACAGCCCAGCGGTTCCAGTTGGTCGATTTCACATCGAATTCTACACCCAGATTAGGAGTCAGCAAAGTCCAATCGACAGCATTGGTGCGCAACGAGATACGCTCAGCAAATGTAAGCGTATCCACACCAGTCTTGCTCTCGAATATCTGAGCCCTGCTGATTTGCGGAAAAAGCACCGCAATCATCAAAAATATAGCGTAAAGCCAGTTTTTTGTTGTCTTAGTCACGTTGTTTTTATTGATGGTTTTAAAAATTGCCGTCCCGACAAGTTTTCAGCATGTCGAAAACCGCATTGATTTTCATTATAACAACTCTATTTCATCAATTATAACTAAAAATAGTTATGTCACGGCTGCAAAGTTAAACTATTTTTTCCTTAATTCCGCAACACTATAATTTAACTTTATTTATAAGTTCCTGAGCAACAAA
>OGDD01000740.1_pt1 | contig 29431 bp, 19 predicted proteins | sample 1570301 | NCBI WGS metagenome assembly OGDD01 (sample SAMEA2581971, study PRJEB24529) | metagenome | biome: Human gut stool | place: China | collected 2011 | reverse complement strand
CGGCTTGCGAAACTTCTTTTTTTATTGTCGTGTAGAGCGGAGCAAGGGTTTAATATCTAGAAAAACTAGAAAATCTAGAAAAACTAGAAAATCTAGAATATCTAGAAAAACTAGAAAATCTAGAAAAAAACCACAGCACCTGAACATCCTAAAGCCATACAGTCTCTCGCTCCCTTACTTCTTTGGGAATGTCTTTGAGAGCGTTCCAAACTCGGCATCAGGGATGTGCGAGTGGAATGTGCTGCGTGTGACGGTTGTGCCGTAGTCGTCGGTGACGGCGAGGACAGCTACGTACCAGTCGCGCTCAGCGTCAGAGAAGCTCTTCTTGAACGTGAACTTGTTGCCAAGCTGCTTCACCGCCTCTGTTACATCATCTGCCTTGTCGGTAGTAGCCATGAAGTCTGCCCATGCCATAGACGGAGTCTCTACGTCGTAAGCGTTGAGAGCATTGTCCCAATCCCACTCCTTCATCACGAGCATACGTGCACTCTTGATAGACGGAGCCTTCGACTTGATGGTGTACTGTATGGCGAGGTCGCCGTTGCCAACCTGATAATTGGTGACATCCACCTCTGGGCAATCGTTGGCTGCCGCCGGTTTGATGTGAACATTGTCCACAGAAGCCTTCACCCAGTCGCCGTTGGCATCCACAGCGAGTGCGTAGAACGTGTAGTCGTTCTCCTTATCGATATTCCACGCCTTGAACTCGCTGGCGTATGTAGCCCACTGCTCGGCAGAGAAGCTCACGCCCTGATTGTACATCAGTGCACTATAGCCATAGAGGTTGACGAACTCATCGATAGACTTCGTAGAACCGAGCACAAGGTGCAGCGACTTAAATCCGTTGCCCGGCTTCACGTCGAACTCAGGCTTACCCTCGGCGTTCAGTCCGAGATACTCTACGCTGAGCGCCAGATTGCTCTTGCCTGCCTCTGCAGTGCGCACAGTGGCGTATTTAAGCTCCGAACCAAGCACCAACTTCTCATCTTTCTCTACGAGGTCGCACACCACGATGTACTGAGTCTCGCCTGCAGCGACGAACTGCGTTACGCCACTTGTTTTCTCGCCATCAGCGATGGTATATTCCTTAGTGCCTACGCCTTCGAAGCCATATCCGCCAGCCTGCATAAGCGTAGAGAACACCTGCTTCTTCTCGGCTTCAGTCATCTCCGAGAGCGATGCGCCACCGAAATACTCCATAAGGAAGAACTTCAGGTACGACTCGCTGACACACATCTGATAGTAAGGCTGATCGGCTGTGCGTGCCTGCACCTTGTACCTCACGTAGTTCTTGCCAGCTGTCAGGTCAGCGATTTCCACCTTTGCCTGCTCCGGCACGCCCACGGGGCGTCCGAACGCGATGTAGTCGTCAGCGCCCAACATCACTGTTTCTATTGTCTTATTGCCTTTATTGAGGAATACCTTCTGCTGCGCCTCGGCAGTAGCTACGAACGCCATGGCGAGGGCAAATACTGATAATATAGTCTTTTTCATAATCTGTTTCTCGTTAAAGTTTTAGAGTCGTGTTACATTGCCCTCGTAGTGTCCCTTGAGCGCACCCTTGTACTTCTTGATGTTGAACACTGTGAAGTCGACATTAGCCTTGCCGTCGGCAAACGTCAGTTTAGCGTTGCCACCTAAAGCGAGTGCTGCAGTGCCTTTGACTGTAGCCTGCGAGTAGGTAACGCCGGCGTACTTCACAGAAACCTTTGCGTTCGTCTCGTCGCCCGAGAAGCCGTGCAAAGCGTCGTCGTTGACGAAGGCGTCGGGCATAGTAACCACGATGTCAGCATCAGCCATGCCAGCCAATGTCGTCACGCCAGCCTTTGCAGAGAGATAGACAGTGTAGACACCAGCAGCGTCGTCGTGTGTGAGCACTGCCGACTTCAGGTTGACAGCCTTGCCGTCAGCCACGCTGTAGACGCTTGGCAGAGCGAGCGTGTACTCCTTCGGTGTACCTTCCTCGTAAACCACGTCGAGTGTGCGGTCGGCTTTATTGCCGAGTTTCTCGATGTTGAGCTTGATGGTATAAGTGCCGTTACCGTTGTCGAGCACCGAGATTGTGCCCGTAGCCGAAGCCGAAGCACCGTTACTGATGTCTATAGTCTGCGCATTGTTCACGTCGGTCACGTTGTCGACGAAGGTCAGCTCATACTTCTGATTGCCCTGCACGCTAAGCACTCTGCCGTCCATGCTGCTCTGCGGCACGAAGAGGCGCACGTAGTAGTAGCAGTTTGTAAGTTCGTTGGCATTGTCGATATTGCCCGGGGTGAGGTAGAAGTTGATGCCGTCAGTCTTCTTCTCGGCGAAGACAGCACGCATTTCGTAGCGCTTGCCATCGACGGTGAAGTGGTTAGGGGTCTCCTTCATCTCAGTGACAGCACCATTGTATTGAGCAGCGAAGAGCACCTCGCCGCTCTTCGGCATAGCCTGCATGTGCAGCGAGAGCTTGTCCTCGCTGATAGACACATTGAGCGAGCCGCCAGTGTAGTAAGTGCTCCAATCGGCAGATGTGACGGTCACGGGGTCGTAATCATCGTTCTTCCTAGCCTCATCAACATCTGTGTACGCCACCTGAAAGAATTCGTTATCAGCATCAAACTCGTTCTTGAACGTGCTGAACGTCAGTTCCTTGTCGAGCAGCGCAGGTGTCAGTGCCACCTGCAACAGCTTGCCACCTTTAAGCATGGCATCTATCGTGGTGCAACCTTCGAGCGTAGAGAGGTACACACACTTGTAATTATTCACTGTAGTAATCAACGCCGACTTCATCTCAATCACCTCGTCGCCAATCTTCACGCAGTTGCCGTCGAGTTTAACCTTCTTTTCGAACGTAATGTTGTCCACATTCTTGCCCACCTCATAGGCAGACACGATAATTCCGTTCTTCACTACGAACACGCTGTCGGGTGTTGCAGCCTTAGCCATTGTCTGCATGGCGAAGCCTACGAGCATGGCGAAAAGTAAAAATATCTTCTGTTTCATTGTACTCAATTTAATTATTAAGTGTTAGCGATTAAGTATCAACTATTAAGGGTTAACAATCCGGTGTTAGCGCTTAACCATCTTCAGCGACTGGTTCTCTGCCTTCACTACATACACTCCGGCAGCCAACTGCGTAGCGTCAATCGTCGCCTTGCCGTCGTGTGCCACTGCTTTAGCAGCGAGTGTGCCGTTGGCTGTGTACACTTCGAGCAGCTTGCCGTCGGTCATACCCTCAGCCGTGATGACGTAACCGTTAGAACGCAGCGTAATGGGCGACTGCTTCGTGAGCTGCACCAAACCCGTTGTCGAACCTGTCAGCTGTATCTTGTCCACTTTCTCCAACTCGTGGGTAGCCACTGCCTCACCGCTCTTCGAGAGGAGTTTCACGTTGCCGTCGGCTACTGTAAGCTTCGCCACTTGCGACATCTGCACCTCATGCGCAGAACCATCGAGATAAAGTACATTTACCTTGCTCTCTTGCGCCAATGACGGGGTGGAAACAGCGCAAAAGAGTAGGGCTGCAAAGAAATAACCTTTAATCATAAAATTTGCTTTTAGTTTTTCAATTTACTCTTATAATTGCTTATTTAATTACAAAATTAGTCAATATTGTAATACAAACCAACTTTTAACGAAAGATTTATTAGCTTTTGTCCTACTATATGCATTAATTCATAAGTTTTGAGTGGATGTAAAGTCTGTTTACGTATCACAATTTCCGACCGACGGCGGACGGAATCCGATCGGACGGCGGACGGAATCTGATCAGGTGGCGGACGGAATCCGATCAGGTGGCGGACGGAATCCGATCAGGTGGCGGACGGTAGGAGGGTATGGCATCCCTGCCATACCCACGCAATATACCCACTATCAAGCAATAGAAATGCAACAAGAAGGCTGCGTGGGTATGGCAAGGATGCCATACCCTCCTACCATACCCACGCAATCTACCAACTATCAAACAGTAGCAATGCAACAAGAAGACTGCGTGGGTATGGCAAGGATGCCATACCCTCCTAATACAGAAAAAGCCCAGAGCAGTGCGCTCTGGGCTTTTTCTGTATTAGGACGATGCCGAATTAGAGGTTCGGGTTCATCTTTGTCCACTCTGCTACTGGAGGAACGATGCCGAGCTCTACGATCTCATCGCGCATCTTGCAGAGGTGCTCGTAAGACTTAGCGAGAGAAGCAAGCTCCTCTTCTGTGCCTGTAGGCTGTGTGAAGTGAACACCTGTCTTGTCGATTGTAGAAGGCATAGCCATCATCACGTTCTTGAAGCCACACTTCTCGCAGTTTACGTAGCAACCTGCTGGCAATGTGAACTCCTCGCCACCCATAGCAGCCTCGATCATCTTAACTGCGTTGTATGCCGGGCTCTGGAATGAAGAACGACCGCGGAGCTTGATGATGTTAGAACCACCCTGAACGGTGTGGTGCTTGATCTCTTCCCAACGCTCTGCTGAGAGACCCATCTCTGAGAGAGGCTTGCCGTCTACCTTAACCTGAGAAGCGAATACTGCCATCTGCTCGCCGTGGCCACCGTATGTGTGAGCGCCAGTCACCTTGTCCTGCTGTACGCCGAACTCGAGGGCGAGAGCCTGCTGCAGACGTGTAGAGTCGAGAGCAGCGAGTGATGTGAGCTGGTTTGGCTTCAAACCTGAGTGGATGAGAGCTGTGAGGGCTGTAACGTCAGCCGGGTTGAAGATAACAACAACGTGCTCTACCTCCGGGCAGTACTTCTTGATGTTGTCACCGAACTCTGCAGCGATCTGGCAGTTGCCCTTCAAAAGGTCCTCACGTGTCATGCCGTCCTTACGCGGAGCACCACCTGAAGAGATGATGTACTTAGCGCCTGTGAATGCTTCCTTCGGGTCTACTGTGTAAGTTACGTTAGCGCCCTTGAAAGCGCACTGCTGAATCTCGTCGAACACGCCGTGTACACCCGGCTCGTAGATGTCGTAGAGACAGATGTTAGGAGTAAGACCGAGCATCAATGCGCTCTGTACCATGTTTGAACCAATCATACCGCCGGCACCGACGATCAAAAGCTTTTCGTTAGATAAGAATGCCATAATAAATAATGTTTATTATATTAATAATTGAATTTCGTTTACTAACTGCAAAGATACAACTTTTTTGAAATATACAAACGTTTCTCGAAAATTATAGTGTTGTTTAATCTTAAAATCTGTATATTTGCAGTACCTAATAATTTTTATATGACAGATACGAAGAATACTATAGCCGCACGACTCGCCGCACTGCGCGAGGAGATGCAGCGCGAGGGGCTCTCGGCATTCATTTTCCCGAGTGCCGACCCGCACATGAGTGAGTATGTTCCCGAGCGTTGGGAGGGGCGCAAGTGGATATCGGGCTTCGACGGTTCGGCTGGCACGGCGGTGGTCACGCTCCGTTCGGCTGCGCTCTGGACCGACTCGCGCTACTTCATCGCTGCCGAGCAGCAGCTCGAAGGCACCGAGTTCCAGCTGATGCGCGAGCGCATGGAGAGCACACCGTCTATTGCCGACTGGCTGGCACGCGAACTGCAGGATGCCGACTCTACGGAGGTGGGCATCGACGGCATGTGCATCGCGAAGGGCGAGGCTGAGGGGCTGAAGGCGGAACTGAGACATGCCGGCGGACTCACGCTGCGCACCAACCTCGACATCCTCAACCGCGTGTGGACAGACCGTCCGCCGGTGCCGCTGAACAAGGTTGAGATTCATCCGCTCGAATACGCCGGCGAGTCGGTGGCTGAAAAGCTCTGCCGCATACGCACCGAGATGCGCCGCGCAGGCGCAAGCTGCATGCTCGTTACGCAGCTCGACGACATTGCCTGGACTCTCAACCTGCGCGGAACCGACGTTCATTGCACGCCGGTGTTCGTGGCGTGGCTCATCGTCGGCGAGGAGAGTGCCACATTATATATAAAGGAGGAGAAGCTCACGCCCGACGTGGTCGACTATCTGTACGCTGAAGGCGTGGCTATCGACGAATACGATAATATCATCGCGGCACTCAACGAGTGCGACGCGCCAACGATGCTCGTCGACCCTTCTACCGTGAACAACACTTTGGCGCAGCCGCGCGGCAACTACACGGTTGTGTCGGCTCCGTCGCCCATACCTACGATGAAGGCGGTGAAGAACCACACGGAGCGCGAGGGCTTCCGTCGTGCCATGGAGCGCGACGGTGTGGCTATGGTGCAGTTCCTGAAGTGGTTGGAGGAAGCGGTGCCGAAGGGCAGCGAGACGGAGCTGACGGCGAGCGCGAAGCTCTATCAGCTGCGTGCCGGGCAGCCTAAGTTCCGCGACATCTCGTTCGACACTATCGCTGCCTATGCCGATCATGCAGCCATCGTCCACTATGAACCGACTCCGCTCACCGATGTGAAGCTCGAACCGAAGGGTCTGCTGCTGCTCGACAGCGGAGCGCAGTACAGCGACGGCACAACGGACATAACGCGAACCATAGCTCTTGGCGACGTAACCGACCGCGAACGCCGCGTCTACACGTTAGTGCTGAAGGGTCACTTGGCGTTGCAGAACCTCTGCTTCCCACGCTCGGCATCGGGCACGCAGCTCGACGCAGTGGCACGCACGGCGATGTGGCGCGAGGGCATGAACTTCATGCACGGCACGGGGCACGGTGTAGGCTCGTATCTCAGCGTGCACGAGGGTCCTCACCAGATACGCCAGGAGTATCGTGGGGCACCGATGGTGGAGGGCATGACCGTAACCGACGAGCCGGGTCTGTACCTCGACGGTCGCTTCGGCGTGCGCATCGAGAACACGCTGCTCACCGTGCCTTACGTAACAACGGAGTTCGGACGTTTTCTGCGCTTTGAGCCGCTCACGCTCTGCCCCATCGATACCAAGCCGATAATCAGCAGTATGCTCAGCGACGAGGAACGACAGTGCCTCAACGCCTACCACGCTATGGTGTACGAGCGTTTGGCACCGCTGCTCGACGAGGAGCATCGGGAGTGGCTTGCAAATAAAACGAAAGCGATGGAATAATAGGAGGGTATGGCATCCTGCCATACCCACGCACCCTTCTACGGATATGTCAACTAAACACAAGTGGAGCATATGCTAAACACAAGTGGATGCATATGCTAAACACAAGTGGATGCATGGGTATGGCAAGATGCCATACCCTCCTAAATTACTAAGAAAGAATATCCTTAAACGCGAAGTTCGCGAGGATAGACGTTGACTGACTCAGCATACGGATGAACTCCTGTGCTGAGTTTTTCATATACGAGTCTTTCAGCAGATGTATGCAACCGTCCATCTCATTGTCGGCTGCGTCAATGGGCACAGCCTTCATGTTGGGTTGCAGAATAGTTGTCGATTCAGAGAGTATCGTCACGAGATTGCTGCGACGCAGCAGGTCGAAGATTATGTTCACGTTGTTCACCTCAACCATGATGCGATAGTTCAGCCCCTTGTCCTCCACAAGATGATCGAAGGCGTTGCGAGCCTGCAGCCCCTTGCACGGCAGTATGAGGTCGTAACGTTCAAGGTCAGTGAGGCGCAATGACGACTGGCGTGCTAATGGATGGTTCTCGTTGACGATAGCAGCAAGGCGGTTGCTGAATATAGCCCGGCTGTCTACCGCCTTATCCTTCTTGAGCGGTTTGAAGGCGAGCACGAGGTCGAGCTCGCGCTTCTTCAGTCCGTCCATCAACTCCTGCATAGAGCGGTAGCTGATGTTCAGCTTCACGTGCGGATAGGTGCGCAGGAAGGCGATGAGCGTCTCAGCCATGATGTTGCTGAACGAATAAGTGACACCGATGTTCAGTTCGCCCGTCAGCATCTCCTTCAAGTCGTTCATGTGGTCGATGCACGCATCTGCAGAGTTCACGGCATTCTGTGCATACGGCAGCAACTCCTTTCCAGCCTCAGTGAGGTACACCTCATGCGAGTTGCGCTCGAAGAGCGGCAGACCAATCTCCTGCTCCAGATGCGATATCTGCTGCGAGAGAGTGCTCTGTGTGATGTATAGCTTGCGCGCAGCCTCGGAGAAGTTGAGCGTCTCTGCCACCTTCAGAAAGTATTTCAGTTGTCGTATTTCCATATCTATTATATATTAAATGCAAAAATACAACATTTATTTTATTTCTACAGCACTCAGGTCGACGAACTCTCCATTCTTGCGTTTGCGTTCAACAAGCATATTGAAGAGTTTGCGCTTGCGGTCGCCTTCGATAAAGCGGCGGAAGAAGATGTTCGGTATAGCCACACCGAGGGCGATGCAGATGATAGCGAGCGAAGCCTTGATGGCGTTGTTCATGCCCACCGTCACTTCGCCTACCACGCCGTGCATCTCGATGAAGGCGAAGAGGGCGCGATACATAAGCACACCAGGCACCATAGGGATGACACTCGGGATGGTGATGCACTGATGGGGCACGTGGAACCAGTGGCGCGCTTTGATAACGATGACACTGATAAGTGCCGAACCGGCAAGCGAGCCGATAGTCAGGCCCATGTCAAGTCCGATATTGCCGTTGCTCGGACCGAGATTGACGAAGTTGCGGAAGCACACGGCGATGATGCCACCCACGGCGACAACCGGCAGGAGTCGACGCGGTATGCTGAAGATGGTAGAGAAACCCATAGCCGAGACGGCTGCAGCTACGGCAAACTCCCAATACTCGTGATGCGGAATCATCGTGAGGTCTTTCACGAAGTTGTCGATGCCGCACACCTTAATGGCGAAGGCGATGCCGAACGCCATGGCAAGCACCATGAGCAGCGTGTTCAGAGCACGCACCATGCCCACCTCGATGTAGCCGTCGAGCATGTCGCTCACGAAGTTGATGAGCGGAACGCCGGGCACAATGAACAAGGCACACGCCATAAGCGGATGCCACGGCGTAGAGGAGTGCATAAACTCGGGCAGAGCACCGGCTATGGACGGCGTGAGCGAGAGGAACGTGGTGACCCAAGCAATGAGTGTGGCTACGAAGGCTGCTATGCCAATAGCAACATAGTTGTTGCAGCCACGTGTGGGCAGGAACATACGCAAGCGGAAGCCGAGGATGGCTGCTAAAGAGCAGTAGAAGAACGCAGGCCAATCGCAACCGAACTGTACACAGAAACCACCGCAGGCAAAGCCGCCACCGATAGCCACCTGCCACGGTGTGAAGCTACGCGGTGTCTTCTGAATGTCATCAAGAGCCTTCTCGTACTGGTCGAGCGAGTAGTCGTTGCTTATTGCGCTCCACGTGAGCTTGCTTATCTTAGCAATAGAGGTGAGGTTGATACCGTGCTTCTCGCAGCGTTGAAACTTTGTGAACGAGTGCTCGGTGTCGCTATAGTTCACCATGAGCACGTTCCAGTTGATGTAGAAGTGCAGGTAACGTTCGTCGAGACTGAGGAAGGCTGCGGCACGCTTCATTGTGCGACGGATGCGCGAGGTGTCGGCTGCACTCTCCATCAGTATGCTTCCGGTGCGCAGAAGCAGGTCGAGTTTGTGCTGCAGCTCGGCTGCTGCCACTTTAGACGGGTTGTTTGGATTGCCACATTGGCAAGTTGCTTGCATTGTTTCTATTGTATTGTTATCCATTTATTTGTATTTATCAAGACTTGCAGAAAGAGTAACCATAGGAGGGCATGGCATCTTGCCATGCTCATGCACGTTGCATGTCATACGCACGCGAGCTGCCTTTGAGGCTGCGTGGGTATGGCAAGATGCCATACCCTCCTAAGTTACCCCGAAACATATTAACTACTATTAAAACATTATCCTTATTATCAATTTATCCGAACACGAATATCAGTATCTGTATCGTGACGATGCGCAGGAACATTGCGAACGGATAGACATTAGCGTAGCCCACATTAGGCGCATCGACAGATGTCTGGTCGCGAACATAAGCTAAAGCCGAGGGGTTGGTATTGGCTCCTGCAAGCACACCGAGCAGAGTGTAATAGTTGATGTGGAACAGATACTTGCCGATGATGCCACCCAGGATGACTGGTATCATGGTGATTGCTACACCATAGCCTATCCATGTCATACCACTCTCCGACACTACGGTCTGCATAAACTGCTCGCCCGTGCCGAGACCTACGCACGCAAGGAAGATGCAGATGCCCACTTCGCGCAGCATGAGGTTGGCAGATATCGTGTTATACGTCACGAGGTTGTACTTCGGACCGAAGTAGCCGATGAGGATAGCCACAATGAGCGGACCGCCAGTGAGTCCGAGGCGCAAGCTCTCGTTGATGCCAGGGATGAAGAACGGGATGTTGGCGAAGATGCAACCGAGCATGATGCCAAGGAACACCGGTATGAGGTTCGGGTTGTTAAGACGCTTCATCTGGTTGCCGAGCATCTTCTCGGTGTGGGCGATGGCAAGCTCCGTACCCACAACAGTGAGGCGGTCGCCAAGCTGCAACTTCAACGAGCCAGTAGCGATGAGGTCCACACCGTTGCGGTTCACACGTGTAACGTTGGTGCCCAAGTTGGTGCGAATTTGCAGATGACTGAGCGACTTGCCGTTGATGTCGGGCTTCGTGACGAGGATGCGACGCGTAATAAGCTCGGTGCCGAACTTGTCGTCAGCCACCTCCACCTTCTCGCCAAGCAGTGCGATGATTGGGTCCTCAACCGTAGGATGAGCTACCACGCGCAGTATGTCACCCTCGCCTATCACGGTCTGACCGTTCACAAGCTCGTCGTGCTCGTTGCTACCGCAGCGTATGATACGCGACACCATGAAGTCGCGCTTCAACAACTGGCGTATCTGTTGTATATCGTCGCCGAACACCATCGAGTTGGTCACCTTCACCGAGAAGGTGTTCAGTGTCATCTTCTCCAAGTGACCCATACCGCGCTTCGCATCGGCTTCTTCCGTCTCCTTGTTCACGCGCAACACATATCTCAATATAGCGAACGAGATGATCACGCCGAGCGCACCCATCGGGTAAGCGATGGCATAGCCCGTGGCGATGCTCGGAGCGTCGATATGGCGCAGGTCGCTGTATGCCTGCTGGGCAGCACCAAGACCGGGAGTGTTGGTAACGGCACCTGAAAGGATGCCTGCCATAGTGGTGAACGGCGTGCCAGTGAAGCTATAGATAATAAGTGTTGTAACGATGCTGAGTGCCACAACAATCATGCTGAGCATATTGAGACTCTTGCCTCCGTCCTTGAACGAAGAGAAGAAGCCTGGACCTACCTCAAGACCAATAGAATAAACGAAAAGTATCAAGCCAAACTCCTTGAGGAAGTGGAGCAGATGGGCATCAAGATTGAGCGAGTAATGACCGAAGATGAGTCCGATGAACAAAATCCAAGCGAGTCCGAGCGACACGCCCTTCACCTTCAGCTTGCCAAGACTCAAGCCTAACGTGATAACGAGGGCGAGAATCATCACCGAGTGTGCCACGCCACCACCCCACAGGTCGGGGAAACCATAAAACAGATTTCTTAAAATTTCCATATCTCTTATGCTATTGATTAATTTTCTATGCTATATATAATAATGTACGAAGTCATGTGTTGTGATTTCTGTTTTGCGATTGCAAAGGTATTGATATTACCGAAAGCAAAAAAACTTTTATGTTTAAATTTCACGAACGCGGCTAAAGGTTTTCTCAATCGCAAATCCACCCTTTTTACTCTTTTACTTTTTACCCTTTTACTTTTAAAAGCCCTTTTTTATTTTTTTACTCTTTTACTTTTTTACTTTTATTTGTACCTTTGCTTAAAAATCAGACAAATAGTATGAACGTAAAACTTCGCGGCACACTTTGTGGCGTGGGCGCAGCCGTGTTCTACGGTACCAACCCGCTCGGCGCCATGAATCTGTACCAGGACGGTATCAGTGCCAACTCTACCCTTTTCTACCGTTTCGGACTCGCTATTGTGATGCTCGGCGTGATGATGCTGGTGCAACGTAAGAAGTTCGGCGTGACACGCAGCGAACTACTCCTGCTTGCTATCTTAGGCATGTTCATGGGCTCGTCGTCTGCGTCGTTATTCATCAGTTTCAACTACATGGACGTGGGCATCGCCTCCACGCTGCTATTCGTCTATCCGGTTATGGTGGCGGTTATTATGGCGTTGCTATTCAAAGAAAAAGTGACCCCAACGACAGCCGTTTCCATCATGCTTGCGTTTGGCGGCATAGCTCTGCTTAACCAGAGCCCGGACGGATCGTCACTCAGCACGTTGGGCGTGCTGCTTGTCATGGCTTCGTCGCTCACCTACGCTGTATATATCGTCGTGGTAAACAAGTCGAAGCTGCGGATGTCGTCGGTGAAGCTCACGTTCTACGTGCTCATATTCGGCTTAATGACCATTCTCGGCTACACCTTCGCCATGGGCGAGACGGTGCAACTGCTCACCACACCGCACCAATGGCTGTATGCAGCGCAGCTTGCACTGATGCCGACCGTACTCTCGTTAGTGCTAATGGCGATAGCCGTTAAAGATATTGGCTCCACTCCCACCGCAATTCTTGGTGCGCTCGAACCGATAACAGCCGTTGCCATCGGCTGCTTCTGCTTCGGTGAGTCGTTCACAACACGCCTCGCAGTGGGCATAGCACTCATCCTCACCGCCGTGTTGCTCATCATCGGTGGCAAACAGATGTCGCCACAACGCATCACGGTGGCGTTCACGCGCTTAGGTCGCATGATTGTGAAGACATGGCGCTGGAAGTCGTAGGCTTGCAGGAGACATTAACCATAGCGGAGGCTTTGAAATAAGCCCGAAAGATAGACAAACACTTTTGGGGCATTTCAAAGCCTCCGCTATTATAAAAGCCCTTACATGAACGGCACCATATATATAGGAACACAAAGGACGTTACCATCTTTCTTCAAATCCTTTGTATAAACAAGGTATTTATTTTGAACACGCGATGAGTATTTTTCAACAAATCTGTCAAGCGACGTATGGGTTGTATAGCCCGATGATTTCACTTCTATAGGCGACACTTTACTGCCATCAGCTATCAAGAAATCAACTTCATAATAGCCTTTGCCGTCAGCCTTGCGTATAGTGTGATAATAGAGTTCTTTGCCCGTAGCACGCAACATTTGCGCTACCACATTCTCATATACATATCCCAAATTTGCATCAAGCTTGTCACTAAGCAACTTCTGATAAATGATATTATCGGTGAATTCGCGCGACTTAAACGCCATTGTTACAAACAGCCCCGTATCGCCTGCATACATTTTGAAATATTCTGGATCTTTGGTAAGCGCAAGACCTACATTGGGGTCATCGCAGTGAAAAGCGGCGTTAATCACCTTTGAATCTTCCATCAATCGCACAATCTCAACAACCCTGTCATACTTCTCTCCTAAAATGACTGAAGAAATCTTGTAACGCGACACATTCTTACTCAACTGAGCAGGTATAGCGTCGAAAATTGCTGCCGCCTTTCCTGTCTCATCTATCTTGCCAAAGTCTTCTTCGTAAAGATTTATTATGCCACGTTTCACCGTATCTACAGCACTCAAGTCGTTGCTCGCTATATATTTAGCTACAGCTTGTGGCATTCCGCCTACCAACATATACAAGCGGAAGTTGCGCATCATCTTACGATGGGCTGCATCGCCGAGAGGTTTTCTCGATTCAAAAAGCTTGCGAAGCAATGGTATTGACGCTGTATCGCCCAATGCCCATCGAAACTCTTCAAAATCCATTGGATACATTGGCAACCGCACTTCTTCACTCGGTATCACTATGTCTTTTATATTCTTACGTATGGAGATTAGCGAACCGGTTTCAATATAATCATAACGATGGTCTTTAACAAGGTGTTTTATAGCCTGCCGAGCCAACGGATTTTGTTGTACTTCATCAAACACTATGACCGACTTGCGCTCATAGAGTGTTGTTCCGTATATCACTTGCAAACGCAGAAACAAATAGTCGAGATCGGTAATATCCTTAAACAGCCCGTTCACCTCCTCCGAATTCTGTGAGAAATCAATCAAAATGAACGACTTGTATTCGTTCTTTGCAAATTCTTCTACAAGCGTTGACTTGCCAATACGTCGCGCTCCTTCAATGAGCAAAGCAGTTTCGCCATTTGACTCCTGCTTCCAACGGAGCATCTTATCATAAAGTTTTCGTTTGAACACCATATTTTCTCCTCTTTTTATATGTCTTTTCATGCGCAAAAATAAGCATTTTGCCGAATACCGCAAAATTTATTTCTCCATTTTTGCCGAATACCGCAAAATTTGTTTTGCCGTTTTTGCCAAATACCGCAAAATTTTCCAGCCAAATTCCACAACAAAACGCAGCCAAATGCGAAGCGGCTGAACACACGACAACGCTCCAAGTGCTTAACGCCGAACAGCTATTCGTGCTTCCTCCCACCCCTTATATTAAATATCCGTAAAAAGCGAAGCAAAACGTCGGCGGTTTGCGGATATTTTTGTTACTTTGCTACATATTATATATATATGATACATCTGAAAGATATTAACAAGACTTACCAGGGTGCGCAGCCGCTGCATGTACTGAAGGGAATCACACTCGACATTGCCGAGGGAGAGTTCGTTTCTATCATGGGTGCGTCGGGCTCGGGCAAGTCTACTCTGCTCAATATTCTCGGTATTCTCGACAACTACGACTCGGGCGAATACACGCTCGCAGGCACACTGATAAAAGACCTATCGGAGACGCGAGCCGCAGAGTACCGCAACCGCATGATTGGCTTCATCTTTCAGTCGTTCAACCTTATCTCGTTCAAGACCGCCGTGGAGAATGTGGAGCTGCCGCTCTACTATCAGGGCGTGGCGCGACGCACACGCCAAAAGTTAGCGATGGAGTATCTCGACCGACTCGGACTGACGCAGTGGGCTGACCACTACCCCAACGAGATGTCGGGCGGACAGAAGCAGCGCGTGGCAATAGCACGCGCACTGATCACAAAGCCGCAGATAATACTCGCCGACGAGCCTACGGGCGCACTCGACTCGAAGACTTCGGTGGAGGTGATGGAGCTGCTCAAGACTCTTAACGCTGAGGAGGGAGTGACGACTATCGTCGTGACGCACGAGAGCGGCGTGGCTAACGAGACAAACAAGATTGTACACATAAAGGACGGCATCATAGGCAAGATTGAGGAGAACCTCGACCACACGGCACGACCGTTCGGTATCAACGGCATAATGAAGTAAAGGCACATGCACGACATATTCATCGAAATACTCACCACTATCAAGCACAACCGGCTGCGCACCGCGCTGACCGGTTTCTCCGTAGCGTGGGGCATCTTCATCCTCATCGTTCTGCTCGGAGCAGGCAACGGCTTGATAAACGCCACGATGGGCAACTCAAGTCGCTATCTATCGACCTCAATGGTGGTGTCGGGTGGTGCTACATCGAAGGCTTACGACGGATTGGGCGAAAATCGCGATGTGCAGCTCAACGATAAGGACTTCAATATCACAAGCAAGGGCTTCCCTAACAACGTGGAGAGTGTGGGCGCAGAACTGTCGCAGCAGGGCGAAACGCTCGTCAACGGCAGCGACTACACCACGGGCATCAATCTGAGCGGTGTCTACCCGAACGATGTCGAGATAAACAAGCGCACGATGATTTGCGGACGCTTCATCAACGAACTCGACCTAAAGGAACGCCGCAAGTCGATAGTTATCTCCTCGGACATGGCGAAGGAACTGCTACCACAGTCGCCACTCAGTCTGAACGGACAAATGATACGCACAACGACGCTCGCCTTCCGCGTAGTAGGCATCTACGAGAGTCAGAAGAACAGCATGGGCAACGATGCCTTCATACCGTTCACCACGTTCCGCGCCATATACAACAAGGGCGACAAGACGGGCAACATCGTCTTCTCGTTCAGCAATCTCAACTCGGAAGCAGAAAACGAGGCGTTCGAGAGCGACTATCGTGCGAGAATAAACCGACAGCATCGTGCTGCGCCCGACGACGAGAACGCCATCTGGATATGGAACCGCTTCACGCAGGCACTGAGCATGGACACCGCCACCGGTCTACTGCGCACCGCATTGTGGGTGATAGGCATACTGACACTCATATCGGGCATCGTGGGGGTGTCGAACATCATGCTCATCACCGTGCGCGAACGCACACACGAGTTCGGCATACGCAAGGCTATCGGCGCAAAGCCGTGGTCTATACTGCGCCTCATCATCATTGAGAGCATCGTCATTACCACCTTCTTTGGCTACATCGGCATGGTGCTCGGCATCGCAGCCAATCTATATATGGATGCTACTATCGGGCAGGAGACCATCGACAACGGACTCTTCGCCATACAGATGTTCACCAACCCCACCGTGGGCATTGATGTCTGCGTGAAAGCCACACTACTGATGATTGTAGCCGGCACTCTCGCCGGTATGGTACCAGCTCGCAAGGCTGCCAAAATCAGACCGATTGAGGCGTTGAGAGCGGAGTAGCCCCTCCCAACCCTCCCCGTCGGGGAGGGCTTAGTTAGGCTTAGTCCCCTCGGCTTAGAAAGGCCTAAGAAGGCTTAGTTCGGCTTAAACGCCGCCTTAATTAAAAGCTTAGAAAACAATGATTCGATTCGACACAGACCGCCTGCGTGAAATCCTCGACACGCTATCTCGCAATAAATCGCGCACCTTCCTCACCGGATTCGGCGTGTTTTGGGGCGTGTTCATGCTTGTCGGACTCATCGGTGGTGGCGATGGTATGAAGGAGATAATAAACAAGAGTCTCGACGGCTTCGCCACCAACTCCGCCGTAGCATGGGCGCAGCAGACCACCATACCACACCACGGATTTCGCAAGGGCCGCCAGTGGACGATGAACTACGACGACGTGAAGCGACTTAAGGCGCACGTGCCCGAACTTGATGTCGTCACACCGACCATAACACGCTGGGGAGCCAGTGCCACACACAGCGACAAGCACGCGACGTGCATCGTGAAGGGCGTGATGCCCGACATGCAGGAGGTGGCAGCCCCGAAGATGTACTACGGACGCTACATCAACGAGATGGATATCAGCCAGGGACGCAAGGTGTGCGTCATCGGCAAGCAGGTGTACAAATCGCTCTTCACCAATGGCGGCGACCCATGCGGACAAGTGATACGCATCGACTCTATATATTATAATGTAGTAGGTGTCAACTATAGCGATGGCAACATAAACATCAACGGCAGCGACGAGCAGGCTGTGATAATGCCCATCACACTCGTGCAGCAGGTGTACAACCGCGGCCATAGCATCGACCTGCTCTGCATGACTGGCAAGCCGGGCGTGAAGATGAGCGACATCACCGACCGCATACGCAGCGTGATAGCGCAGGCACACGACGTGAGTCCGAAGGACGACAAGGGCGTGATGATATTCAACACCGAGATGATGTTCTCGATGGTCGACAGCATGTTTCAGGGCATCAACCTCCTCATCTGGCTCGTGGGCATAGGCACGCTGCTCGCCGGAGCCATCGGTGTGTCGAACATCATGATGGTGACGGTGCGCGAGCGAACCACGGAGATAGGCATACGCCGCGCCATAGGTGCTACGCCACGCAGCATTCTCTCGCAGATTATCTCCGAGAGCATACTGCTCACCTCCATAGCCGGCATGAGCGGCATCCTCTTCGTAGTTATCATACTACAGGCACTCGAGATGGCAAACACCACGGACGGCATCGTAAAAGCCCATTTCCAGATTAGCTTCTGGACAGCCGTCGGTGCCGTGGCAGTGCTCTCGCTGCTCGGCGTGCTCGCCGGACTCGCCCCTGCCATGAGAGCCATGAGCATTAAACCGGTCGACGCAATGAGAGATGAGTAGCCCCTCCCAACCCTCCCCGTCGGGGAGGGCTTAGTTAGCCTTAGTCCCCTCGGCTTAAAAAGGCTTAAGAAGGCTTAGTTCGGCTTATAAAATAAAGGCTTAGTTCTCAACCCTAAACAACCCTGCTTATGAAAAAATACTTCAAATACATCCTCATGGCACTTGTTGCCGTGATCTTCATCGGAACATTCGTGTTCCTTTACATCAAGTCGCAGCCTCAGCCGGAGGTCTACGACGAGTTTACACTGCAGCGAATGGACATCCGCAAGACCACCGTTGTCACCGGCAAGATTGAGCCGCGCAACGAGGTGAATGTGAAGCCACAGATCTCGGGCATCATCACCGAGATACTCAAAGAGGCTGGCGAAACGGTCCAGGAGGGCGAGGTGATTGCCAAGGTAAAGGTAATCCCGGACATGGGGTCGCTCAGCGCAGCACAGTCGCGCCTGCGTCTTGCCGAGATAAACCGCAAGCAGGCGCAGACCGACTACGACCGCGAGAAGACACTCTTCGACAAAGGACTCGTCGCTGCTGACGAGTACGACAAGATAGCGCAGGCACTGCGCCAGGCTCGCGAAGAGGTGGACGCAGCTCAGGACAACCTCGAAGTGGTGCGCGACGGCGTATCGAAGTCGAACGCTTCGGCTTCGTCTACGCTCATTCGCTCTACCATCACCGGCTTGATACTCGACATCCCCGTGAAGGTGGGCAATTCGGTGATTCTTGCCAACACCTTCAACGACGGAACAACCATCGCCACCGTTGCCAACATGAACGACCTCATCTTCCGTGGTAACATCGACGAGACGGAAGTGGGTCGTCTGTCTACTGGCATGACGATGAAGATAACCATCGGTGCGCTGCAAGATTTGAAGTTCGATGCCCGATTGGAGTACATCGCCCCGAAGGCTACCGACCAGAACGGTGCCAACCAGTTTGAGATAAAGGCAGCCGTAAACCTTCCGTCCAACGCCACAAACATCCGTTCGGGCTATAGTGCCAACGCGGAGATAGTATTGGCAGAGGCGAAGAACGTGCTGGCTGTTCAGGAGAGTGCCATCGAGTTCGACGGCGACGACACGTATGTGTACGTCATCAAGGGCGAAGGCGACAAACAGACATACGAACGTCGCAAGGTGCAGACTGGCATCTCCGACGGCATAAACATCGAAATACGTAGCGGCGTGAAGCCTAACGAACGCATACGCGGACCTAAAATGATTGCTACAGAGAAGGCAGAGCCAATGGCAAAGCACGGCAAGCACTAAGTCTACTATACTTAAAAACAAAGAAAACAAAATACTAATAACAAACCAATTATGAACAAACTTTTAATTACAGCCCTTGCTCTGCTCGGCACTTGCACAACAGCAGTAGCCGAAGACAACAAGGGCGTGGAGCCTACCGCTGGAGGTACATACAACCTCTACAACGTAGGCGCAAAGCAATTCCTCGGTACCGAGAACGGACGTTTGGTGCTTGGAGGAGAGAAAGTAAAGGTGACTCTCGAACTGATTGAGGGCACGACTACTCCCGGCTTCTACCGCATCAGTTCTGACAACAGCATGTGGGGAGCCGAATTATGGGGCACCCCCTCTGCCTACGGAGGCACATTCAACGAGTGGCGCATCGAGCCGGTGGAAGGCGCATACGCCATCTCAAGCCGCAACACGGAAGCAAGTGCATCGATGTATCTCTACCAGAACACCATCTACAACCGTCTGTCGGCTACCACACAGATGCCTGGCAAGGAGTTCGAGACTGCCCAGTGGCTCTTCGTTGACCCGAGCACACCAGAGACAGCTATCGAGAGCGTAGAGACCAATGATGTACAGACAGAGCAAACCACCAACACCACAACCGGTGTACACAACATCGGTGGTCAGCAGTTACGCTCTACGGACAACACCGAGGGTCTGCAGGATGGCATCTACATCGTGGGCGGCAAGAAGACATTGCTAAAGAAATAACGCTCCGTAAGCATATACATTATTATATATTACAACAAACCTAAAAACATTATGTTATCAAATATCAAACAGCGCCTCGTGCTCATGCTCTCGCTGGTGTGCCTCCTCGCAGGTGGCACGCTCTCGGTGCAGGCACGCCAGTCGCTACTCACCAACTATACACCTAACGGCAAGTCGTTCAGCTACGAGACGGCGATAAACTTCCAGAAGCAGAGTTTCAAGGCTGTGCTCGACCTCAGCACCTGCGACGACTCGAAAGCGAACGAGAACATCCTCTCTATCGGCGACGACCTGCAGGGTGCAAACGGATGGGGCGGTGTCAACGTCATCCATCTCTTCTACACAAAGAATAATAGCCAATTGGAACTCGACTGCTTCGACCCAAGAAGCAGAACTCATTATGAAGTATTGAAAGACATCTCTGGCGAACTCACCATCGAGCTAAAGTCGGACGGTCTGTACATCAACGGCGTACAGCGTTGCGACGCTTCTGCTGTGAGTAACATCCTCGCCATGTCGTCTATCCTCTACGGCAGCACGCAGGGCAACACACGTTCGTGGGCTACGTACAAGGAGATTTCGTTCGAAGACGTGGAGGGCGGCTCAACCGGTGGCGGTGGCACTACAAACCCCACCGAGCGCAAGTTCGATGCTTCGTGGATTCAGAACCAACAGAAGGTAGGCGATTGGAAGGAGGATGCTCACGCTACGTTCATACCCTACGCATCGGTAGAGGCGATGAAGAGCGACGTTGCATTCAACGAGCCGTGGCTCACTCCGAAGAACGCTGAGACACAACTGCTCAACGGCGAGTGGAAGTTCAAGTTCGTACCCGGAACACAGAATGGTCCTGGCGAAAGCGAGTTCTTCGCTGCCGACTACGACGACTCTGCTTGGGACAACATCCGCGTGCCACTCTCTTGGGAGATGGCTGGCTACGGCAAACCGGTATATACAAACGTGGGCTATCCGTTCCAGAACAATCCGCCGAACGCCAACGTGGGCTACACCTACTACGGTGTGGAGGACCACAACGCCATAGGCTTCTACCGCCGCTCGTTCAACGTGCCCGAATCGTGGAATGGCAAGCGTCTCTTTGTCCACTTCGACGGCGTGTACAGTGCTGCCGTGGTATGGGTGAACGGCAAGTACGTGGGCTACTCGCAGGACTCTAACACCGATGCCGAATTCGACATCACCGACTTCGCAAAGGTGGGCGACAACCAGCTCTCGGTACGCGTCTACCGCTGGTGCGACGGATCGTATCTCGAAGGTCAGGACATGTGGCACCTCTCGGGCATTCACCGCGACGTGTATCTCGTGGCTACTCCGAAGGTGTTCGTAGCCGACCATTATATCACAGCGCCCAACCTCAGCGAGGACGCTACAAGCGGCACGCTGAAGGTGGCACTGAAGGTGGACAACCGCGACGGCGTGGAGGCTGCGAAGAAGTTCCTCGTTGAACTGCTCGACCATGAGGGCAAGACCGTCGGCTCGGCTACAGCCGAATACAGCGGCACTGACACCAAGACCGTGGACGCTACTATCAGCCAGCTCAGCGGTCTGCACGCATGGAGCGCCGAAGACCCGTATCTCTACAGTGTCGTTGTTAAGCAGCAGACTGCCGACGGCACAGACGAGATGGTATTCTCTACAAAGTACGGTTTCCGCAACATTGAGCAGAAGGGCAACCTCGTCTATATCAACGGCAAGCGCGTGTTCTTCAAGGGTGTGAACACTCAGGACGCTCACCCCGAGTACGGACGCGCCATCGACATGGAGACTATGCTGCGCGACGTGGAGATGATGAAGCAGGCTAACGTGAACACGGTGCGCACCTCGCACTATCCGCGCCAGCCGAAGATGTACGCCATGTTCGATGCCTACGGTCTGTACACCATGGACGAGGCTAACGTGGAGTGCCACTTCAACCAGAACCTCGCCTCTAACTCTACATGGCGCACAGCCATCGACGACCGCGAGGTGCGCATGGTGATGCGCGACCGCAACCACCCGAGCGTTATCTTCTGGTCGCTGGGCAACGAGTCGGGCGGCGCAAGCAACTTCTCATCAAGCATCAGCAAGATACGCCAGCTCGACAACCGCCTCATCCACTACGAGGGCAACATGAGCTACTCCGACCTCGGCTCTTCAATGTACCCGACAGTACAGAATGTGAAGAACAGCAGCAACGGATATGCAGGCAAACCTTACTTCATCTGCGAGTATGCACACGCAATGGGTCAGGCTGTGGGCAACCTGCAGGAGTACTGGGACGTTATCGAGGCAAGCAACGGCATCCTCGGCGGCTGCATCTGGGACTGGGTTGACCAGAGCTTCTACGACCCTGCACGCCTCGTGAATGGCGAGCGCAAGAGCAAGAACGGCTTCAACTACTGGGTATCGGGCTACGACTACAACTCTACCGGTGGCGTGGGCGTAGGCTTCCAGGGCAACTTCGTGAACAACGGACTCATCACTCCCGACCGCGCATGGACGGGCAAGCTCACTGAGGTGAAGCGCGTATATCAGAACGCTGCGTTCACAGCCTTCGATGGCGGCAAGGTGACACTGAAGAACAAGAACTCGTTCGTCGACCTTGAGATGTACGACCTCGTCTATCAGGTGCTGCGCGACGGACGCATCGTCGAGGAGGGTAAGGCAGAAATGCCGGCCATCGCTGCCGGCACAGAGGCTTCTATCGATATTCCGTACACCACAAGCGTCACTGACGATGCTGAGTATCTGCTCAACCTCTCGCTGCGCCTCAAGGAGGCTACGCTGTGGGCAGAGCAGGGCTACGCCGTAGCAGAACAGCAGTTCGAGATTGGCAAACGCCCGACGCTCGCCGCTCATAAGGCAGATATGGACAACTGCTCGGCACTCACCATAGAGGGTCAGACCGTCAAAGGCAAGACAGCCGACGGCGAGTTCGAGATCAAGTTCAACAACGGCAAGATGCAGTCGTGGACATACAACGGCAAAGCACTCATCGCCGAGGGTCCCGACTTCAACAGCTACCGCAAGGTGGACAACGACCGCAACTTCCGCCCGTCGTTCAGCAACTCTGCCAACGTCAGCGTGACCGGTGCGCTCGCCAAGAGCGGCGACAACGCTACGCTGTCCGTGCAGGGCAGAGCCAACGCCTGCCAGTACACCATCGACTACACATTCTATCCTGACGGCGTGGTCGACATGAAGACAACATTCTCGCCAAGCGGCTCATTGGCACGCATGGGTCTGGGTATGCAGTTCGCTGCAGGCTTCGAGGACGTGGAGTACTACGCACGTGGTCCGTGGTCGAACTATGCCGACCGCAAGACCGGCTCAATGCTCGGCCGCTACCAGACTACGGTAGACGACATGGTCGACGAGATGATTCATCCACAGACCTACGGCGACCATCAGGATATGCGCTCGCTCACACTGCGCAACAACAGCGAACTCGGCAAGCCACTCTCGCTGAATATCGAGGCAGAGGGTCAGGCAGCCTTCTCGCTCGGCCACTACGACGAGACACGCTGGTGCACATGGGGCGACTCGATGTGGAACTCGCAGCTCCACTGGTACGACCTCACTCGCGACCCGCAGATCTACGCCCACTTCGACTACGCACAGCGCGGCTTGGGCAACAACTCTTGCGGTGGCGACGGCTGCCTATCGCAGTACGAGGTTCCGTCATGGAACTCATACACATACACCCTGCGCTTCACACCAAGCAACTAAAATAGGAGGGTATGGCATCCCTGCCATACCCACGCACCCATCGGTAAGGGATAAAGAAAGAGGGTATGGCATCCCTGCCATACCCACGCACCCTGAAAATATTCAAGAGGAGGGTGTGCATATAAACATAGAATGCACACCCTCCAATCAAATACTAATATTTTTTAAAACTGTTCTATTATGAAAACTAAACTTTTACACCCGATTGCTCGTCTGGCACTTGCAATCTTGATGTGCCTGCCCATCTATGGTAGCCATGCATTTGCCCAAGAGGCAGAGTCGTATGCCGTGTTCGACGAAGCCACAAACACGCTGACATTCAAGCACGACACCAACAAACCCGATGGAGCGTTTGCACTGAATGAGGGCGACAATGCCCCAGGTTGGTATAAATCCAATGACGATGGATCGAATGCAAATATCATCAAGAAAGTTGTCTTCGATGCTTCATTTGCCAATGCACGTCCAACAAATTGCCACTTGTGGTTCTATGGTTGTAAGAACCTTACAACCATAGAAGGCATTGAATACCTAAACACAGAAAACGTGACGAGTATGTCTCTCATGTTCAGTGGCTGTTCCGCTCTCACAACACTCAACTTATCAAATTTCGACACACAAAGTGTGACGAACATGACCGGCATGTTCAGTGACTGTCGTGCTCTCACGACACTTGATGTTTCAAACTTCAACACACAGAACGTGACGGACATGAGCTTCATGTTCTTTAACTGCTCGGCTATCACTACACTTGACATCGCAAAATTCGACACTAAGAACGTGACGGATATGAGTTTGATGTTCTGCTCCGATCCAGCTCTCACCACCATCTATGCAAGCGACAAGTTCGTGACAACAGCATGTGAAGTAGACGAGAATATGTTTGCAGAGTGCGTTAATCTTGTGGGTGCCGTACCTTACGACGAAAATAAGCTAGGTAAGGAAATGGCGAACTACACCACTGGCTACTTCACAGACATAGCCTCAAAAGTCGCAGAGTCGTATGCCGTGTTCGACGAATCCACGAACACGCTGACATTCAAGCACGACACCAACAAACCCGCTGGAGCGTTTGCGCTGAATGAAGGCGAAAACCTCCCAGGTTGGTATAAATTCGATGATAATAATCATTCTCATAATGCAAATATCATCAAAAAGGTTATCTTCGATACATCATTTGCCAACGCACGCCCAACGAGTTGCTACAATTGGTTCTATGGTTGCACAGACTTAACGACCATAGAGGGTATTGAATATCTGAACACAGAGAACGTGACGAACATGAGTTGGATGTTCAGTGAATGTTCTGCTCTCACAACACTCGACGTATCAAACTTCGACACTAAGAACGTAATGGAGATGAGCTACATGTTCGGTAGCTGTACTAAACTCAAAACGCTCGATGTATCAAGTTTCAACACACAGAATGTAACGGACATGAATTGGATGTTCAGTTACTGTTCTGTTCTCACAACACTCGACCTTTCAAACTTCGACACTAAGAACGTGACGGACATGAGCGGCATGTTCAGTAACTGTTCTGCTCTCACAACACTCGACCTTTCAAGCTTCGAGACACAAAACGTGACGGACATGAGCAGAATGTTCAAAGACTGTTCTGCTCTCACAACACTCGATGTTTCAAACTTCGACACACAAAACGTGACGGACATGAGCAGAATGTTCAAAGACTGTTCTGCTCTCACCACCATCTATGCAAGCGACAAGTTCGTGACAACAGCATGTGAAGAAGACGAGAATATGTTTGCAGAGTGCGCTAACCTTGTGGGTGCCATACCTTACGACGAAAATAAGATGGGCAAGGAAATGGCGAACTACACCACTGGCTACTTCACAGATAAAGCAGCTACTGGTATTGATGCGCCGACGGTGTCGGACGACACTGCAGCGGAGTATTACGACCTGCAGGGTCGCCGTCTGAACGCACCACAAAAGGGTGTGAACATCGTGAAGCGTGGCAAGAAAACAACAAAGATGCTCGTGAAATAAATATCAGGGGGTGCAGCGGTCTCCGCTGCACCAACCAAAAAATATTTAGGAGGGTATGGCAGGATGCCATACCCACGCAGCCTGAAAATATCTAAGAGGGTATGGCAGGATGCCATACCCTCCTATTTATCCCTTACCGATGTGTGCATGGGTATGGCAAGATGCCATACCCTCCTATTTATCCCTTACCGATGGGTGCGTGGGTATGGCAGGATGCCATACCCTCCTATTTACGATTTACAACCAAAATCACGATAAAACTTACACTTCGAAACCACGACAAACCCAATCAAAAACAATCTTTTCAGTGTGCACGAACACACGCTGTTTGATTTATATCAATAAAAGCGCGAATTTCGACACATTTATACATAATAAGTTTGCAGATTGAGCTAAAGTGCGTACCTTTGCATCGTCAAAAGGTTAATAGATTGTTTAGGTTAGTAGTAATAGATTTAGGTTTTTAGTTATTAGGTTTAAGGTAAATTGTTTAACAGGTAGCTATGAAGGATCGTGAGACTCTTCATTAATTACGAAAAAGGATTTTTAGTTAAACATAGGCTTACGGCGCTGCTCGATGAGAGTAGCGCCGTATTTCTTTTATATCTGAGTTTCTATTTTCATTTGACCAGTCAGTTTACACTACATTCAATAATTAATTGTTGCAGTTTCCCATTTTGATTGTGGAATTGTGAAACCTTTATTTTTTGCATTAAGACGAGTATTGCGCATTTGTCGTTGAGCTTCTCTAAATTGTTGCTTCATCTGAACATAACGTCCACCGCCCATGCTTTGAAGTGTACTGCCAGACCTATTTCCTTTACTATCCCTTACTTTTATACCAAGATTTGTTATTGAATTATAATGCCTTTCAGCCAAACTTTCCCATTTTGCATATTGTGTTTGATAATAACTGGCACTTTGATTGCCACTCGCCTCAGAAAGATCATCTCCACCAAAACTATAATTTGACGGTGTATAACTTGAATTGCCACCAGAAAGTGCATTGGACATTTGTCCCAACAAATTTCCAAAACTCTCTAATGCATTCCAGAAAGTATTGGAACGATTTTCTCTTTTGTACACTTTGATTTCTTCCTTCAAACTTTTTGCATTATCTTTTGCAATCGTATTATCGGGATCTATATCAGCAGCCATTTGGTATGCCTCCAAAGCTTCTTCTTTATACCCCAAATTATTTAAGCAAACCCCATAATTGTTAATTGCTGAACTATTCTGTGGGTCATTCATCATTATTATATAAAAATACTCTTTTGCTTTTGCATATTCTTTATTTTTCAGTGCTTCATTACCTAAATAAAAGTACCTATCAGATATTTTACTTTTAATTCCATCTTGTCTGTATGTATATTTATTCTGATCTTGATACGGATTGTATACATAGCAATAATTGTAGCCAGACATCACGCCCAAAACTCCTTCGGAAAATTTATCTCCTTTAATTTCAAAATCATTTTGCTCCGTAAAAACAATATCTCCCTTTTTATTTATAACACTCTTCTTGCCATTTATCTTAACAACCGCTAATCCTTCTGAAAAATCATAAGCAATTTCATAGTTGTTCGGCAATCGATCTCCGGTCTCAGCATTTACATAATAATGACCTTTGCCATCATTATCTGTAACACAAATCATACCATCACTATACGAAAAATATTTTCCGTCATATTTTCTTCCCGTCTTAGCGTTTATCATATAGTTCATATAGTCGCCTGTTATTCCTTTATTAGAGCAAATAAACCAACCAAAATCAAGAGGTTCTATGTATCCATTTGCCGGAGGAACTAAATTCTTTCCATCAAGAGAATATAGACTGGTGTAAATACCATCATCTCCATATGTTGTTAGATCTATGAATTTTCCTACAGGAGTGTAGTTAAAAGAAAGACGTCCAAAAGCTCTTAGAATGATATTTCCCGCGCCATCAATAAGATACTCATTTGCACCCTCACCCAATATTACTCTTTCGTCAACCCACATTTGGCTTCTGCAATATGAATATATAGGCTGTAATATTACTTTTTTTGTAGAAGCATTTCTTATACCATACTTTTTATCGGCACTGAAGACCTCAAGCCCTTTATCGCTTATGAGCTTAGGTTTTTCAATAAGATAACCTTCTTGATCAAAATAATATACTGGAGTCTTACGTATATCTGTATGAAAAATGCTACCACTTTTACGTATATCACCATAGTCTTTTCCATCCAAGACGTTTACACCTGCTATGAATGGAAAATTAAGACCGGAAATATAACGCTTATAAGGTTCTATTATGATACGATTATTATAAAACACTCCTTTATTCCTTACACCATCCTCTATAATATAGAGCCCCGGAACATCTTTTTTAGTTTCAATAGAAAAATAATTCGGTTGTAATAAAAATTGCCCTTGCGTATTGATAATACCTTTTCCTGTAGGTGTCTTAACTATTGCTTGACCGTTAAAGAAATTATCGGCTTCTATGAATTGCGATGCAATTGCTGGTTTTCCATTCGTGCCAATATATCCATACAATTTATTTTCAGTATCATAATACTTTGCCAATCCGTCATGGAATTCCTCATATGTGTCAACTCCAAAAAGAGCATACTTGTAATCTATTGCGTTAGCAGGCAAAAATATGATTGCCAGCAACATTAAAACAAAACTAAATTTAGTAGTCATTCTTCTTTGAAATAAAAAAGGCGTGCAACCGTTCCTATGCTTGCCTTTCTATAGGTTACCGCCAAGTGACCTTCACGTACAACAAGCAAGGAACAGTCCACGCCTATAAGCGTGAACCTTCCTACTGCTTGTTCTCGTACGTTGAATGTTTGGCGGTATTCATAGAAAGAGAACAAGAGCATTAAAGCTCAATATCCAAAAAGTATAGAACGGAAACGCTTGGTTAAAAAATTTGAGGTGAACCTCTGTTTTAGTCTCTGTTGAGGAAAGGCTATTCTGAGAACAGCTCAATCCTTAGCGTTTCATTCTTGTGTATCTATCTGTTTCTTATTAAATCAATTTTAAGTTCGACAATCTGTTAACTTGTAATCTTAACGAATGGCATCAAATCCATACATCATATATTACCCCACAAAAGTAGTAAAAAGTCCTGTCATAAAAGAAGAAACTTAAATAAATCAACGCAACCATTACGAAAAAAGGATAATTTTGAGTCGTATTTCACTTCTATTCGTAGCCTGGTGCGTCAACGAAATCCAATTGGTATATTACCACAGCAGAACAACAATGTTGCCGTAGCAGGACAACAATGTTGCCGTAGCAGGACAACAGTATTGCCGTAGCGGGACAACAATGTTGCCGTAGCAGGACAACGATGTTGTCGTAGCGTGGTAATCGGATGGAAGATAAGGCTGGGAGATGGGCTGGGAGATACTGACATTTTTCAGATATCTACCAGCCTATTTTAGTTTCGCTTGCCGTTCATAATCAGCGAGTTAGAACGATAGAAATCCAAAAATGGGAGATATGGGAGATTTTTTACGCAACTGATATTATTTAAACTAAATCTGGAACATACAGAGGAATCTTGGGGAAAGTGCATAAAAAAACGACTAAGCGTTGAAATCAACTCTTAGTCGTCTACAGTACCCAGACCCGGGCTCGAACCGGGATGGGTTGCCCCACTGGTGTTTGAGACCAGCGCGTCTACCGATTCCGCCATCTGGGCATTGGCGTTTTGCGAGTGCAAAGGTACGCTTTTTATTTCGTTCCGCAAAACTTTTGAAGCAAAAGTTTTGCGGAAACGGTTAGTTTAAGAGCTTTTCTACTCTTTTACTTTTAAAAGCCTTGGGGCAGCGTGGTATGGGCAAGATGCCCATACCTCCTACTTTTTACTTTTTTACCTTTAAAAGCTTTGGGGCAGCGTGGTATGGGCAAGATGCCCATACCTCCTACTTTTTACTTTTTTA
>OGDD01000739.1_pt1 | contig 29445 bp, 29 predicted proteins | sample 1570301 | NCBI WGS metagenome assembly OGDD01 (sample SAMEA2581971, study PRJEB24529) | metagenome | biome: Human gut stool | place: China | collected 2011 | reverse complement strand
AATTATGAAATATTGCTCATTCTCAACCACTTGCAGTTCATTTCTCTCATCTTCACTTTCCGTTGCTTTTGCTTAAATTGTGCAACGCAGAACTACTTCGATGCCCACTGGAGTATTATCGTATTTTATGGGATGTATAACAGTTGAAGTTCTGTCATTCTTCGTCTTTTGATGGACGGAATGCATTTGCCTCTCCATCTGCAAAAGTCAAGATAATCCTTTTCTATATCACACAATCCTCGTTCAATCTTTTGCAAGAGACGGCTCTTCGGAAATCTTTTGTTCCCTAATATTTTATAGGGTCCGACATTGTAGGCAAGTACGGCAAGGAGTAGTGAGTCCTTTCCATACTTGCGGAACATAGCACATAACTTGGTGAGGTCGGAGCGTAACAGGGAATCGGCTTGCTGATAAGTAAGATTCTTCTTGAACTTTTCATGTGGCAATATCCGATGTCCCCATCCGATATAGGGATAGTTGCGCTTAATATCGTGCCATCCCTCGTAATACTTGATGCACCGCACAGCTCGCTCAAAGGGTGGCAAAGCAAAGATGCCCAAGTCGTTTTGGCTTGGGCTATCGTTTGTAGGTGTTTTGTTCTGTGCCACGATGCTTTGGCACAGAAACAAGAGCATTAGGGTAATATATGTTCTTATCTTTTTCGTCATGGATGTTGTTTTTGTTTTACTTTTGGAGTGTCATTGACTTGTCACTTGGCGTTCTTCTTATTGAATATCTCTGCTATCATGGCTTTCACATCCTCACCAACTTGCACGAAGTTCTTATAGAGGATGCGTTCACGCTCGTCACGGCTTTTGAAGGTGTAGAACTTGGGCAGAGACATATACTCGCTTTCTTCTTTCTTGATGTCTGCCATATTAAAGTCGGTCTTGCAATAGAACTTACTGGTCTTGAACTCATCGCTCTCCTGTATGTTCATACTACCATTCATGCCGGTCTTGGTTGCCACAAAGTCCCTTGCCGTCTGACCGCAGATCCATCCTGTCGGCATGTCCGAGATTTTACTGGCTGGTACAAGACTGTCCATATTCTCATTCAGGTTGATGCTCGTCTTGTCTCTATCGATGGTCACGCCTTTCTTCAGTTGCACCACCTTTCCGAAAATGTCGGAGGATAGCCATTCCAGGGTTTCCTTGCTTCGTGCCGAACCGCTCACCACATTGCCTACGGTGGTGATAATCTTTTGCATACCCACCTTCCCGTAGTCGGCTTCCAACTGGGGCAGTTCCTGGAATCCCAAAGCTACGCTCACCTTGTTGCTTCGGGCTGTACCTATCAGTCGGTCTATCTTATGGAAGTAAAGTGTAGGCAACTCGTCCACGATAATGCTCACTGGGATGTTCTTGCCTTGCCCTGTGTTCACTCGTGTCACCAGTCGGTTGAGGATTAGGGCGTTTAATGCTCCGATGATGCTCTCCATTTCTGGGTCGTTGGCTATCAGCAGATAGCTTGGGTTCTTCGGGTCACTGACCTTCAGATCAAAGTCATCACCGTCCTTGTGGAATATCCAATAGCTTTCCTTGGTGGCAAGACGTGAAGTATAGACACGCAGTGTACCTATCATACCCTCCAACTGCTCCATTGCCTTGTTCTTCAAGGCGGTCTGGAACGGTCCCAATAAGGGTGCTACCTCATTGTCGGTCTCCAGCACATTGAAGATGGTCTGGTAACTCTCGTTCAGGAAACTCAGAATATGGGGCATATCGCTGTACTTGCCCAACCAATAGGCTGGATCCACTTCTTCTCCTGCATGGTTAAACACCTTACCGGTCGGCTTCATCTGCATGGTCTTCGGGTCAAGTACTTTCTCTGCTATTAGCATCTTACCATCCTTGTCGTATGGCTCTTTGCCATAGTTGATGAAGAAGTAGATACAGGCGGCGAGGAAGTTGACGGCTGAGGTCTGGAAGAACTGGTCGCTGCCGCCACCGCCTTCTTTCTTGCCTTTTTGCAGTGATTCTAGCAGTGTCTCTGCTGTCTCACTTGCTGCTGCCAAGTTATTGATATACTTCTGTTGTATCGGGTTCACTCGCTTGGAGTATTCCACATCCACGAAGTTGATGATGTTGAACTTGCAGCCTTCTGGCAGTTTCCCCAACTGTTGGTTCTTCTTGTAGTGGTAGTACAATTTGGTTGCCAAGGTCGGAAACTTGTAATCGTAAACGACCATGGCAAAGCCTTTTGCACTATGCTGTCGAATGAACGGCTCGATGATGGAGAATGTCTTACCGCTACCCGGTGTGCCCACTACTCAGGTGCCACGGAATGGGTTCACGATGTTCACCCATCCCTTGCGGAACTTGCCCTTATAGTAGTAGCGCATGGGTATATTCACGCTGTATTTGTTGTATTCCTCCTTTTGGCACTGCTCAAAACTCTCGTTTTCAAAGTTAAAGCGGTCTTTCATCAGTCCTTCCTTCAGGAACTTCGAAATGTTGTCCAAGGCTACATGCACCAGCACCGTTCCGATAATGGTTGCCACCATATATAGAATGATGTTCAATCTTAGGGCATAGAGACGAGTGTCCATCGCATAGCCGAAGAGCCACACGGACACTACCAGTAGTCCCACGCCACTCACCAGCGGGTACAGCACCTGTCTTCGGGCATCAAACTCCAGATGCTTCTTGTTTCTCGTTCCTACACAGGTGATGCACACCAACAGGAACGTCATTACCTTGCTATACACCAGGTTCCCGTCATGGTAGATAGACCACTGTTTGATGCGGTCGTGCAGGTCGCACACCACACCACCAAAGCCGTCTATCGCCCTTGGGTCTATGGCATACTCAAAGAACTCCATCAACACGGATATGTAGATGACCGCCCTGAATATCTTGTAAAATCCTTGTAGCTCCTTGCTTTCTTCCATTGGATATGATTGCTATTTTAGAAAAATCGGATTGAATGAGTCGGCTGACAACACATCGCTATAGTTCACTTTCAATGAGATGGTGCGACCGCTGATTTGGTTCTCCGTCATTTCGATGGTTAATTGCTTGTCATTCGGGAATGTCATCTTCCGAATGACTATCACATTGCGGTAACCATAGCGGAAACGCTTTGTCTGTTCCAAAGTGAACACAGGTTGCAACTCTACCATTTGCGAGTTGGTAGCCTTGGTGGTCTTCTTATCCGTCAGCTTCAATCGTATTTGGTCTATATCAAATGGTATGTGCGTCTTGTTCTCCACCGAGAAGTCCAGAAAGAAATAGTCGCCAGACGAATAGATGTTGTTCAGTCGCATCACCATCTTATGGGCTTTGGTCTTCACGTTGTTCACATGGGCTTCCGAACTCCATATCTGGCGAGCATAACGAGCCATGTCCGTTGAGGACAATGTGACCGCTGGATTGTTATAGGCATTCTTTTCTATCTGTTGTATCTCCTTATCTGTCACTGCCTCTTGCAATCTTGTTGTATAGAGCAGCGCATACTGGGTACGGTAGCGTTCTGTCACAATGGTCACGATGGCAAGCACTTCTCCATCTTCATGCATTCCCTCCTTGGGTTTCAAGCGCACGGTGTTGTTGATGGGTTGGTCTCCTGCTATTTTGTCGGTGGATATATCCACAAAGCGGATGGGTTCACTTGCCGTAATGACTGTAGTCACTTGCTCGTTCACGGTCAGCTGCTCCATTTCCTGGTAGGTGCAGGGCTGATAGCTTTCCGCACAGGTCTGTTGTGCCATCATCGGTATGACACTTATTGCACACATTATCAGTGCGCCAATGGTCTTCTTGATATTCATATGGGTGTAATGTTTACTTTGTAGTGTTTAATGTTTACTTGCTCTTGGTGTCTTTGCTGTTTATCAAGTACACAAAGGTGCCATATTTCAGTTTCACCTTGTTTTTCTTGATAGCCTTTCCTATGGCATTGCTTGTTTTCTGATAGGCATTCTGCATGGTCTGCATGCCCCACTGCGAAAAACTACTGCCGGTATTGGTGGTGTTCAAATCCACATTGCCTGTCACGGCTCCGCTTGCCACGTCCTTGCTGGTCTCTCTAAACTGGCTGCTTGGCACATACAAGCCTTCCATACCGTCTGTGTCATAGAGTGACAGGTTGATTTTCACTATCTCGTCATCCACCAACACACTTTTCACCGTGCCTTTCACTCGTTGTGAACTGAAACCGCTCATGGTGGCATACAGATATGCGCCTTTCTTCACCACAATCTCACCGATTTCTACATCATCAAGCAATCGCAAGCGCACACGGCTTCCATCCACGGCTTTCACATTTTCGTCAATGATAGCCTTAATCAGTGTCGGCTCTTTCTCATTCACTGCCAATGTGTTGAAGTAATCCGATGATGTCTTCACCTTTTTCACCACTTCACTTGGCTTGTCATTCTCGTCTGCTTCTTTTCGGGCATTTTCATTTACTTTGATCTTGCCTTCAATGTTGATGCCGCCATTGGCTGAGCCTTGCGGGTCGGTAGGAGAGGTAGTAGCAGAAGTCGAGCTGTTCGATTGGGTGGCTTGCTGTCCCTTCAGCCTTGCTTCGGCAAGTGCCTTGTTCAGTTCCGCCAACGCTTCATTCTCTCTTTGTTTCTCATGGGCTTCTTGTGCTTCTCTCTGTTTTTCCATTTCTGCTTGCCTCTTGGCTTCGGCATCCAACTGTTGCAGTTCTGCATCCGAATACTTGCTTTGGTATTCTTCTTTTTCTTGCTCATTGTCTCGGTCTATATTCTCCACGGCACTATGGTCTTCTATCTTGCCGTAGGCGTTCAACATATTCTCATACTTGCCTCCAATACCGTCACCGCCTTTGATATGAGCTTGTGGCAGGTTCGGATTCAGATATTCCGTGGTCTGCATATTGGCATCTTGCTTCTCCGCCACCTTGGTATCAAAGAGGTCGAAGATAAAGTAGGAGGCACCGAGCAGTGGAAGATAGACAATCGCAGGTAGCATGTACTTGGGTTGTCTGAAATTGATTCTTTCTGTCAGCTTCATCGTTATTTGTCTTTATGAGGATGGCGTGCATCCTCATTGGTTCTTACTATGTTCTTTGCATTCCTCATATTCTGATGGCGAGCCTTTATCAGCGAGTCCTGCCGCTCCGTGGCGGTGCGTCGCTCTCCCTGATAGTGATAAGCTCTTGCCATGCGATAGATGTTGAAACTGAAGCTCACACCTACAAAACCGAACACGATGACCAGGAACAGTGTCTTGTGCAAGTCGGCAAACCTCTGTACCTTGGCTGCCGCCTTGTCTATTCTGCACATCTTGGCAAACTTCCTTCCGGCTCTCACGTCTCGCTCATAGCGTTCCTTGTATTTGGGGTCGTCCTTGTCGGGCATCTTCTCCCCAATGAGCATCTGCTTAAATCCTTTTGTGTTCATCGTTATTTCTTTTTACTTTTTTACCCTTTACCTTTAATAGTTGCTCTTCGTCTTCTGGTCAATATCCTTGTTGAGCAAGGTTCGCCAGTTCACTATCAGCAATCCATGTGGGTTGTTGTCAGTCCTCGGCACTCGTTTCAACTGTCCTGCCGTCACCAGTTCACGGGTCAGCACATTGGTTCTACGCTCAATGCGCTGTCTGCCATAGTAGGTAAACTCCATCTTCTCCTTGTTGAACTTGATACTGTCACAGAAGATGCTGAACACGGCACTCGTTCCCATGATGTTGGAATAGAAGCCCTTCTCCTTCAGCGTATTGTACTGCGCCAATCCTGTCTCATCCACCAGATACATGGCTTTCTCCATCGTGTATTTGATGTACTTGTCATCTGGTGCCAATGTGAAGAAATAATGATGGAACATCTCGATATGGCTCTTTGCTTCCACATCCAATGTCTCATCCAGCGTCGTACGCTGCACCAAAATTGGCACGTTGCCGTCCAACACATAGATTTTGTTCTGTGCATCCACCACCATATTCTTCGCCGTCCAGATGCTACTAATACTTATCAGCACGCACCCAACCAGAAACAGGCTACAGATGATAGTCACCAACTTCACCTTATTCTCTAAATTCTTGATTACCATTGCTATAATGTTTTTTACCTTTTTTACTCTTTTACTTTTTTACCTTTATCAGTGCATCACATGGGCAAGTGTCCCCTGTGCCGACATTTTGGCTTGCTGTGCCACACCCTCACCGAAGTTTCTGGTAGAGAATGCGGTATCGCCCTCTGGTATCATCCATGCCGCAAGGTCTGGAACCAAGTTCAGACACTTCAAAGCCACGATACTTGCTGCCATCAGATACCCTGCCGAGAAGAACGAGTTCTGCAAATATGCCGCCATCGTCTGCTCACTGGCGGTGATAGCCGTCAGGTTCTCCACCTGTATGCAGAGCACGATGTCGAAGAGCAATAGCACGTAGAAGCCCACGAAGTAGAGCATGGCTCCATAGAAATGCACGGTCAGATACCTTGTCAGCCACTTCGCCCAACTGCTTTCCCATTTCGGCAGTAGCGAGAACGCCCATTGTATCGGTCCAAATATCGTCAGCATTCCCAACAGTATCTGTTGACAATAGATGGTGCTCCACCAACCGATACGGAAGACGATCAATGCTATCAGCATTACTATCTTGTCGATGTTCACTACGGCTCCTGCAGTCAGCGAGGTGAACCACAGCTTGGCTGCGTCCTTCTCCATGTTGGTCACTTCATCCACACCTGTCTGTTCCATGGTCGATTCCACCAGATTCGGGTCTGTCGTTCCCTTGTGGGCAATGTCCGCCTGGGCTTGTACGTTGGTGTACATTGTGTCTCTCGTATAGATGAGCTGCTGCACCTCCGTAAACTTGTCCTCAATCTGCGTGGCTTCCGCCTCATAGAGGTCGTGGGTATAACTGCCGATGGAGTTTGGAATGTAACTCAAAAAGTCCAACACGCACCAACTGCTGCCACTGTTTGTCATGCCGGTATCGGCAGGTGGGTACCACCAACAGAGGATGATGCTTATCACCAGTGGCTTGAATAGTTTCATCACATCCAGTGGCTCATGCTTCACCATCATCTTGTAGGCCATATTCGCTGCCACGACGATGGAGAAGAGGGCTGCGAGTGCCATACACATTTGAACGACCCACCAAAAAGGCCCATTCGAGCCTGTGAAAGTAGCGTCGCACAGGAACTCGTTGGTCTGGAAAATCACGTCATCAATCTCTTCTTCCAAGATGTTGATGCCGAAGTCGGATAATATGCTGCTGTTGTCTGCCATAACTCCTTATCTGTTTATTTTCAAATCATTGTCATCCTCGTTCGAACCGTTATTACTGCCAGAAGATGTGTTGTTTCTCACTGCCATTCCTGCCTCTCGCCATTTGCTGGATGCACTGCTGATGATGCTTCGTTTGTTGGCGGTCTGGTAGTTGCCGTTTGCTGCCAACAGTTCCTTGGTCTTGCTGGTATTCGACATTTGCACCAGTTGCTTCACAAGCGTCTCGTTCTGCTTTGCCACGTCTGCGTAAATCTGCAGATACATCTTCTTGCGCTTGGCATTGGGCATATAGGCATCCTTGGTGGCTTTGATGGCTGTCTCATAGACATGATAGTATTCCGTCCAGCGTTGCTTGTCACCGATGGATCCGCCTACAGGCAGGATGCGGTCGATGTTGCTCTTGAAGGCATTCATCTTGCTGTTAATTTTGCTTCCTTCCACTTTCCAGGCGAGGTCAATCTGACGGTCTGCCATATTCAACGCCTCAATCTCTGCTCTTTTGGTCAGGGCAGAGTCGATGGCTTCGGCATATTCCACTTGATTGTAAGCTCCGATTCCTGCCGTGGTACGAAAACCGAGTTTGTTCTTACTCGCAGCCGATTTCTTGTAACTGCTGTGCAGTAACTGATAGTACAATTCTGGTGACAGACTACCACTACCGATTTCCATCACCGTTATCTGGTTCTTTTTCGAACTGTCATGATTGTATGTTACACCACTTTGGGCATTGCCGCTGATAGCGACTCCCAACATCAACATGATGGTTCCTATTCTTGTTTTCTTTCTATCCATGCCTATACATTATTATATATGGGATTATAAATTCTTCGTTCTCTCAATATCCGAGTTTACCTGCCACTCGCCACCGACCGAAGGCATCTTCCAGTATTTGCTGCTTGCTTTTGGTTCGGTAAACCTTTTCTTTCCAATAGCCGATGCGCACTTGGATATATCGCCACGACTCAAAGTAGCTTTTGTTCAGATGCTTCTCTATATTGTCAAGCGAGGTGTTGATGCTTTCCAACACCACAAGAAGGTCTGCCGTAGAACACGCTGCCGCTCCTGTGGCATACAGCACCAAGTCGCTCACGCTTTTGTAGAGGTATTCGCCTTCATTTGCGATATTCTCTATGGCTCGTCGGTTGATGCCTATCAGTATGGTATCGGCAAGCGAGATGCGCTTTCGTTTGATGACTTTTTTGTTGTAGTCATCCAACAGCTTCTTATAGTCCGATATTCTGTCGCTCACACCCTCGTAGGTGGAGTACACGTTCAAACTGGTTCGTAAACTTTGATATAGCACATCTATCACATCAAATGCCCTGGTGTACTTGTCAAGGTCAACGTTCAGTTCCTTGTATGCCTTGGTCTCGTCCTTGCTGTAGCTGTGCAACAGCTTGTTGCTGTATTCCAACGTGCTTCGTGCAAGCAACAGACTCCGCTGTTTCTTGTGGTCATTGATGTAGGCTTCTACGCTGGCAACATCAAATCCCCATTGGGCGAATGTTTTAGAGGGGAGGGCGAGGAGCAAGATTGCTACCAGCAATGTTCTCACGATATCCATTCGTCGCTTCTTGCTCACTGACCCTGCAACCCTCTCCGCTGCATCAGCCTTGTATTCTCTTCTATTTCTCATTTTCATTGTCTTCATCATTAAACTTGCCGTGATAGTCATCTGAATGTTTGGTGTCGGCAGCTTTCCTTAACCAACGTTTCTTGCATTTCTCCACCAGTGTCAACCGTCGTCCTTCGTCAGCATTGATATGTGGAGCGATGTCCATCAGCACGTCGATGATGTTGCGCTTGTAGTGCATCATCTTTTCCAACGATACCAAGTCTGCGTATATCTTGGTGATTCTGCTGTCCACCTCTCTGGCTATCTCTAACCTATCGCTCGACCATAGCAGATGAAAGGTATCATCGGTGTTATTGTCATCGGCAGGTGCGCTCTTAGCATATTCGGTGGTTATCTTGCACGATGGATATTCCTGTGCGATTTCCGAGATGCGCTTGTTCACTTCGTCCGCCTTTTCCTGCTCGGTCTTGCTTGGGTCAAGCGTTATCACATCCACTACCGAGGTGTTGGTGTATTCCGATGTCAGCTCCCAACTGATCTGCAGGATGGCTCTGTGTATCTTGATGCCCAAAAAATATTTCGGCTTTCTGGCAATCTTCAATGTTGCCTTGAAGGTGATGATGCCGTTGATGTTGGGCATGGTGGCTTTTCGAATGTAAGTATAGCCGCTCCATGTTCCTTCCCCTTGCCAAGTCAGATTATAGGCACTCTTACAGTCACTCATGATGGCAGGTATGCGATAGTAGTCATCCGTCGCCACGTCATTGTCCTTTCCTGCCTCTGCTTTGGCTTCCTCTATTTCCCTTCGCTTCTGTTGCCATGTGTCAAGTTCTTTGTTCAGTTGTTCGATGGAAGCCTTGTTCTTGTTGTATTGCTCCCGATACTTGGCTGCATCTTCCACACTTGCATTGGCGATTTGCTTGACAAGTGATTTGTTCTCCGCTTCCAACTGATTGATTTGCGATTGCAAAGAGGTTATCTTGGCATTGGCTTCCTGCTCCTGCTTATACAAATCTGAGAGGTCAAGGTTGTTCTCTGTCACAGATGTTGTCATGGCGCATTTCTTGCTGTGGTCATTCAGCGAACCGCCACAACTCTTGCATTTGTATTGTGTGGTGCCTTGCCCCAACTGCACACCGTCGCTGCATGTCACACTAATGGTCACGCTCTCGCATTCCTTCAGTTTGGCGGCATCGGTTGCCTGATAGTAGTTGCGTGCATCACTGCCTATATAATAGGTATAGCCTTCCTCGTTGTCATTCCATTCTCTCAACCGGGCTTGCAGTTGTGCCTTGAAGGAGTTCAAGTCCATCGAATAGGAGTCAAAGACTGCCTCATACACTTCTTCTGTCCTGTTCCAACTCTTGTACACCTGTATCTCGTAGGCGTATGCCTTCTGTTTCTGTCCTTTTTTCTTGCTACTGATGATGTAGCTGTTCAACCAATAGCTGATACTGTAGGTAAAGCCATCATTCTGGTTGTTGAGCTGTTGCACCCTTGTCCTTGACCAACCTGCATGATTCTCCGAGTTTTGCAGGATGGCTTCCTTTTGGCTATTGTTGGGATAGAAGTTGGCATCCTTGGTGTTGATTCTGTACCAGTGGTCGCCTTTCAAGATGCTGTTGTCATCGGTGGGCGGTACATAGTCGCACAGTTTTTCTCGTCCTTGGTCTCGTCGGGCGATATACCATCTTTGCGTGTAGTAGTTTCCTGCCGTCTCATCCAGATAGTCCGTCATCCATGAGGTGAGGTTATAGTTGGCAAGAGAGAAAAGTCCTGCCACGTTGTCCTTGCCTCCAATCATGCCCAAGAGGGTGTTGCCTACGCTCTTGTCGAGACTTTTGAACAGCGAGGAATAGTTATCCACAATGTCGATGGCTGCACTGAGCTTGCCTTGGAAGAGGTCGTTGAACTGGCTGCTCTGCAAAAGGGCATTGCCGATATTGTTCATTCCTGCTCCTGCAAGGTTGGCCCCTGCCTTATACAGATTGTCGATGTCGGCTTTCAGATTGTCCACTGTAAAATTGCCTGGCACCTTCGACAAATCGTCCAATATCTTCTTCCAATCCACGTTGCCAATCTCTGAAAGTTTCAAGATGGCTGCTATCTCCTGATTGATTTGCAGAAAGGCAATGTCCGAGAATGTGAGGGTGCTGTTTGTTACCACACTCTCAAACTGCATACACAGGTTCTTGGTGTCATCACATATCTTCATCAGATAGGTTCCCCAATACAGGGCAGTCTGTGGACTTTTCAGCATCATTCCTGCCACCGTCCATATCTTCGGCATGATTTTGCCCGACACCATGTTGTAGATACGGCGGTAATAGTAGTTCTCTGTGCTACTGTTCCAGATGCCCAAATCCGTCATTGCCTTGCGTTCCAAGAATTTTGAGGCGAAGATGCCGGCACTTGCCACTTCTGCTGCATTATAGTGCTTCAATATGTTCTGCACCTGCTCGTTATAGTATGCCTCTGCCACGGCTTCCGTTCCGTATGCAGCTGCCATAGCAGCCACCGTCTGCTTGTCATAGTTCACGCTGTAGTACTGTGCGTCAGCCTTTGCTAACACACAGACTATCAGCATTATGATGGATAGAAGTCGTTTCATCTTTGATTACTTTTTATTTTTGTTCCCTAAATTCAGTACTTTTCCTGCCTGATTTACCTTTTGAGCAAAAGCGAGGCTCTTGCTGATACCACTTGCATCCCAATCCCTGCAATAGGCTTCGATAGCTTGTTGGTGGTTGCATTTCAACACTCGCTTGTAGAGTTTTAATGCTTCCTTCTCCGCTCGTTCCGTGGTGTAGGTCATATAGCACTCATGCGGTTCTTCCACACCATACACATTGCTGGTCTGTCCTCGCCTGATAAAGACTTCACGGAAGAAACTGCGTCCTTCCTTGTTCTCCAAGCGGTTGATGGTGAATATCTTCTTGCAGTCCACATCGGTCAAACCGAGTATCGCCTTGATGGTGTCGAATCGTTCCTTGAACTTGCTCTGGTCGAGCAGCATCACCACATCCGAGTTGTTGATGATGGCTTCTTTCACTATCTCACTGCCGATGATGTCCTGTATCTCCTGTGTCACCACACCCACGCTTGCCCAGAATTTTCTGGCGGTTTTATACAGATATTTTATGTATTCCGCCATCATGGGCGAGGCGATGGCTTTCCATGCCTCCTCGATGATGAGCATCTTTCTGTTCTTCTTGATGCGCATCTTCTGCAGGAACACGTCCATGATGATGAGTGTCACCAATGGAAAGAGCAGTGGATCATCCTTGATACTGTCGATTTCGAAGACGATGAAGGTCTCATCAAACAGACTGCTGTCCATGTTTTCATTCAGTGTCACATCGTGGCTGCCTCCTTTGTAGAAATCCTTCAACAGATAGTTGTAGGACGAGAGGTCAATGCCATGCAGACCATTCTCCTCGCATATCTTCGGCAGTCGCTCCGTACTGAACTCATAGAAGCTGTTGAAACAGAGGTTGCTCACTCGCTTGTTGGTGAAATAGGCATCGTAATACTCGTTGATGACTTGCTCTATCAGCCTGTCTTCGGTCTTGCTCACCGTGCCTTGACTTCCTTTCCATATCAGCATCACGAGGTTTTTCAGGAATCCCAACTTCTCGATGTTCCATTCCTCTCGCTTGATTTTGAAAGGGTTCATCGTGATAGGATGCTCCTCGGTATAGGAAATGTATTTTCCGCCGAAGTATTCACACAGTCCCTCATACGAGTTACCAGTATCTACCAACACGATGTCGGTGTCTTGCTCATGGGCTTGGCGCACCATGGAGTTTACATAAAAACTCTTGCCGCTTCCCGAAGGACCGAGGACAAAGAAGTTGCTGTTGTCGGTCAGCTTGTTTCGTCCCTCTTTTCCTGATATGTCGATGGCTACTGGCACTCCTTGGCGGTCGGTATAATAGACCTTGAAGGGTGTGTCCTCGCTATGCACAATCTTTTCTTTGTACATCAGGCAGGTGGCGGCATCGCCCAAGGTCAAGAATCGGTCGTAGTCGGCATTCATCCCATAGCAGTTGCCGGGGAAAGAGTTGACAAACAGTTCCAACTGGTTGTAGGCTCGCTTCGAAATATGGATGCCCATCCTGCCAAAGGCATTCTCCAGATGGTTGGTACACTTTTGTATATCCGTGTTTGGCTTCACCGTCACTATCAGATTATAGTGGGTATATACTAACTGCTTGTTTTCTCTCGCTATCACCTCCTGCACTCGCTTGATGTCCTCCACGGCAATCAGATTGCTTGGGTTCGGCATGCTGGCATGGCGGTTCTTCTTTTTGTCGAGCAGGGCAAGCTCACGCTTCTGATTCGGCACAAAGATGATTTGGTTATACACCACACTCTCCACTCCTGGTATGCTGTCCACCAAGGCTACCAGATCCACTGGCATGCTGGTGTTGTTCACCTCGATGTTGGTAAACGGACGGATTTGTGTCGGCAAGTTGGCGCTATCCACATCCACAAGACTATATACCTTACAGCGTCTGTCACCCATACCTATCATCTCGTCATCCACCTTGAATCCTGTCATGCTCACCATCTTGTCACGGAAGTTCATGGCAAAGAAACGGTCAATATACAGACTTGCCTCTTGTTTGTTTAAGAACTCTGACTTTATACCGGCATCCTTCAGCTGGTCTTGCACCTTTCTGATTTTCACCAGAAAATCTCGCCATTTCTTGTTGTCGAAAGACATCAGACGACTCTTCTTGTTCTCCTGCGTAATGGTCAGATAGGTCATGCTGTCTGTATATTCTCTTCCGTTGAAATAGCGGAAGTAGGATTCTGATAGGAACTCATGCCCCTTGCCACTCTCATCCTCAAACTGCTTTCTGGTAAAGATGTCCTGCTTGTGTAGGGCATAGCCTTCACCCAGAGTCTGTGCGATGGCAGCAAACAGATTGGTGAACTCATAATAGCTGTCTATATTGGCAGAATACTTCTGCACAGGATTCTCCATTTTCAGAATGGCAGAATATTCTCCAGTCTTGGTATAGAGCACACCGATACCGTCCGTGTCTTCCACGGAGAAGTAGATGTCCTGAAAGATTTTCTTCCGTTTGCCACCAGTACCAAAGGCATAGACCGATATGGCCATGCCAATGCAGGTTGCCACGAAAAATAAGATTACATATAGTACCATACTCGTTTATTCTTCTGTTTCTTCGGATGATTGATGATTTCCACTCATACTGGATGATTTGTTGTTATTCTCTTGATAAGAGGTATTGTAGCTTTCTTCGCTATAAAGGGTTAATACACTATCCTTTGCAGTGGAATCCATCCTGCTTGTTAGTGTTTCCACGGTCGCAGGATGTTCTTCTGCCTCTCTCGCCCAAGCAGCTCTTGCCTTGTCAGCACTCCTCATGGCATCCAATGTGGGTGGCTTGTAGGTCTTGTCCTTGCATGCGGTCAGCAATATGCCAGCCAATGCCATAATGATAATGTTCTTTGCTTTCATGCTCATAACCATTCTTTTATGTCAAAGATGCGATACTTTCGCTGAAACAAATAAAGGTAGACCCACACCCTTGGGGGGAGAATGAGCCTACCAGTCGTTCACTTTCTACTTGTCATCCACATCTTGGTCATGTCGATACTTTTTTGTTTCACATTTTTATATGCGCTTGCTGTAGGCATAGATAAACACTCCTTGGTCGTTCTTCTTGGTATGCAGTCCCTTCCGTTGCTTGAACATGATGAGACCTGCACCCGTAGTGATTGCCACGACCAACACTATCAGTCCTGCAATGATACCCATCAGACAGTAGGTGACAATGAAGCCGATGATGGCTCCTCCTGCCGTGGCTGCTGCCCAATAGATATACCGCCCTTGTATTCCCATGAATTCAAGGGGCTTCTGGAGTCCCTTGAACAGTGGGTAATCGGGGTAGCGGATTTCCTGCTCTTCTCTTGCCATTCTTCACGTCGTTTCTCACTTACTGAATATGCACGGAATAACTCTCACTCGTTAGTTGGTCACACCGAAGAACAATGGCAATGCCTGTGCTGCTGCCACGAGGAAGATACATGCTCCTACAATCATCATGATCTTTTTCTTGACATCCTGCTCCTCATTGTTCATGGCGATGTAAACGCTGATAGCACCCACTACGGCTACAACACCTGCAATGGCATAGCAGAGTTTGACCACGATAGGCACATACTTGGCAATTTCCTCCGTCACTGTTGTAAGCGCGGTGGTACCTGCCGTGTAGTCACCTGCCGAGTTCTGCGCCATGGCAATGCCACCGCCCACAAGGAGCATCAATGCCAATGTCTTCAAGCGTCCTGAAGAGAGAACGCTCTTGGCGGTCTTCTTCAAATAGTTCGTTGTTTTCTTAAACATTCTTTCTTGTTTTACTTGTTAATGATTCGTTTGGAAACACCTTATTATAATTATATAGAAAGGTGTTGTCGCTTTCACATGATATACTCTTCTGCAGTTGAGTCTTAAATCTGGTAGCCAAAGAATGCCGGGAACAGGATGGATGCGCCTATCATAAACAGACAGGCTCCTATCAGCGTCAGTATGGACTTGGTAACTCCATCTTCCCCTGTGTTCATCTTGATGTATATCTGCAAAGCGGATATAATCACCATCACAGCAGCGACAGCGTATGTAAGATATAGCACATACAGCATCATCGTCACCACATAGTCGTGCATCCCTGCCAGTGCGTCTGCTCCCCAGCTATAGTCCACATTACCGCATTTGGCTGATGCTGACAGGGGGAGCAGCGCAAAGACAAAGGAACTTACTACATTCTTTATGATATGGCTAAATTTCATCCTTGACTGGTATTGTTTTGATGTTTGGTTGTCCTGGCTTTGTCTCGCCTTGTTTCAATAGGCTCTCCGTGAAGTCGTCCTGCCATAGTCCGTCTATCCATATGGGAGAAGTGGACTCCATCTGCCCATCCATCTTTTCCTGCAACGACTCGGCTGCGTTCTTCGGCTTCTGTTGGTTGACATCATTTCCTTCGTCTTCATCAACATCATCTTCTCTGCCGGAAGAATCCGTTTCTGGAGAATAATCACTCATTCCGTTGTTCTCTGTTCCCATACCATAGCCCTCATCGTATGATGTGCCGTCTTGGAAACTTGTGTCGTATTGCTTGTCGGCAACGCTAAAGCCACCATCGCTTTCATTGACGGCTACTGCGGTTTCCTCTTCCGTTATGTTGCTGATGTCAAACACTTCCTCGTTGCTCTTGGCTTCTTCCTTCTTACCATACAGGTCTCTGGTTATCATCACCGCATAGTAGATGGCGTATGCAATGGTAAGGCTGATGGCGAATATCAAAAATGGACTCATATAATACTTTGTTTTATTGATGATTTATACTCTATGCAGTGGCAAAAGTGCCAGTTGCGAGTGCAAAGTAAAGAGTTAAATCCGACATAAAAGAATTTTGTAAAGTATGGCCATCAAAGTTTAAGATATATTCAAATTATAATTATATATCATACTCTCAATCATACTTTAATCAGCTTTTTCTGTTAGTTTTCGCATGTTTGGGAAAAGGGCATAAAAAAAGCCCTTCGAATGGGAGAGCTTGATAAGGTATATCGTAATACCTTTATTTTTCCATGTATTGTTTCAGTTCCTGTGTGATATATGTCCAAACTTCTTGGAAGGTTAGTGGCTCCTTGAATTTGATTTTCTTCAAATAACTATTCCACATAATATTTCGTTTGGCATCTGTCGCAAAAGAATCCTCGAAAAGGCTATAATCCGTAGAGATGGCGGTGCCTCTATTCTCAAACGTGGCTGTGATGGCTTCTTGCAATGTGTTCAAGTCTATATTTCCTGCTTTTAGTATTCTGTACACATCAAAGAAGTCTTTCATGCGGCTGTTCTCTGTCGCATGGTCTATCATTGCCTGATACTTTTCAGCCACCACGGTCTCTAAAGAGTAAGCCAAGATGTCAACTTCTGGTAATGTGTCCAGCAACACCGGATAAGAAAGGTCAACGGGTGCAGGAGTTATGATGTCGCCAAAGCCTACGTCCATGGAAATAACTTGGCTTGCCGTGTCAAGTCCTACCTTGACATGCACTCGCACACCATTATATTCTTTTTTGAGAGTGATTTCTTCTACGCTAATGCTGTCCTTTTCAAAGACAACACCGTCCTCCAGACATTCTATGTCGCATAAATTTCTGAATGTCTCCTTGATATTGTCCAACTCACGGCTAATCTGTTGACCAAGGAAGTCTATGTCCAATGTTGGTCTTGCTTTCAAATGCTCATGGGCATACAGTAATGCACCACCTTTCAATATAAAGCGTTCTTTGTATGGACTTACAGACAGACGGTACAACAGACGCTCCTGAAAGTATCGTGTCAATATCGATTGGTAGAAGACATTCTCTTCTTTCGATATATTAAGCAGTTTCGCTCTTACCGAGCGAGCATAATTCTTTGTTGTCATATTTATTATTTTATAGTTCCATTTGTAGATATGTTCCCAATGTTTTGGCAACTCTCAGTTGTGAGGCATATTTCATCAGTTTGCTGACATTACGATCTCTGCGTTTCAGATATTCCTTTATAATCTCCGTACAGACATCTATGCCGATTTTGTTTCTATACTTTACTGCATCACAGACACATTTCTCCACGTCATATATCCTCACCTTGAAACCTTCAATCTCAGTATTCGTAATTCCAAGGTTAAAGGCGGTATCACTCCAATGGTATAGTGTAATTGGGGGATAATCTGGAAGGGTGATTTTTCGGCCTCTTTTTATTGCAAGACAATATTCTTGTGGTACCTGTGTAGTCAACTGATAATGTGACCAAGCGGAATACAGACACAACACGCCACCAGGAACAACCTTTTCCACATCAAGCATTTGACTTGCCAAATGGTCATCGGTTGCATACACACCTCTTTTTATTCTGGTGAGTTCGCCATTCTTGGCGGCTTGCAATACTTTATAGTATGCAGCTCTTCCTGCCATATCTTTTGCAGAGATGTAGCCTTCAGATTTTGGATTTGTCATACGCTTTTCCATGATTTGCATCTTTAATTCTGTACAAAGTTACTACATATTTTCAAAAGAGTAGTATGTTTGTACGGAAATCTACGCAAAAATCACGCAAAATATAGTTTCTACGGAGAATATTGACTTTCTCCGTAGAAAATTATCGTTTTATACATCCTCTTTATGCGGAATAATGGATTTTCTGCCGATAAGATAATCATTGACATCCTTGTATTCTGCATATCTTGTGGATTCGTTGATTGCCCTGTTTTGATAACAGTCCATGATTGTATGGGCAGCCACCGTTCCTGCTTGGTCATTATCAAGATAACAATGGATAGCAGTGTAACACGCCAATCGTTCCATGCATTTCCCAAGGCTACTGATGGAGTTCAGCACGATATAATCACATGGCTCTTGTATGCAAATCACATTGTCGCCTCGCTTTTCCAAAGTCTTGTACGAAAGAAAGTCCATAAACCCCTCGAAGATGCAGCATCTGTCCTGCACTCCAACTTGCTGTGAATGTATCAAGGATATGTCTTTCTCGCCCAAACAACCTTTATAATATGGGTTACGCAGCTCATAACCATCCCTGTTATTTGGAAAGGCTATACCAAAATACCGCTTGCCCTTAAACGTGTACCAGATCTCCTTGCAATAGCGTTTACCTATGTCCGCATCCACATGGCGTGAACGCAGATACGACATAAGCACAGGGTAGGACAATTCTTGGATATGTACCTTGTCCATCTTGTCTGTCTCTACTTGTGTCGGTATGGGAGGTTTTGCCATTGTGGGCTTTGGATTGTTCATGTCCGCTGCTATATGCTGCAATGCAGCACCCACATCATCCGTATTGTAGAGAAGTTGGGCAAGAGCAATGATGTTGCCACCCTTGCCAAGAGCAAAGTCATACCATTGGTTTCGGCTGAAGTTCACCTTGAACGATGGCTTTGTCTCCGCATGCAATGGCGACAGATAATAAGATGTGGACTTGCTGCATCGTTTGGGCTGATGTCCCAATGCGCTCAGATAGTCCGTGAGTTTGATTTCCTTTGCTTGTTGTATGTTCATCTTTCATTCATTTTTTGTTCATTCGTGCGCTTATTATATATACACCAGAGTGAATGAACGGTTTTGTGAAGTCATTTTGTAGTTAAATATGATGCCACTTCACAAAATCCGTCCGTTCTACTATTATATATACACCGAGGTGAATGAAGTGGTTTTCGAAGTGATTTTCGCTTCATCCTCACTTCTTCACCTCCTGCTCTTCAAGCAGCGGAAGCGAAGGATAATCCTTCACCCTGCAATACTCGTTGTTGCCACACTTCACCACCAGTTTGCTCTTCAATAGGAAGGTCAGCAACTTTGACATCACTGTTCTACCTCTGGCAAAACCAATAGTTGTATATCCTTTCGTCAATGCGTTTATCACATTCTCATAACCTGACACCACTTTCTTGCCGAAAGCCATTCCAAGTGCCTTGTCATGCTGCTCATCGGTAATGTCGGCTATTGTCATCTTCGGCTGTCTGGCTGTGGTGGAGTCAACCACATAGTCCTTGGCAATCTCTGGAAGTCCCTCCTTGTTTATTTGGAACGCAAAGGGCGCAAAGTCCTTGTCTCGGATGTTGAGCGGTTTCACTTCACTCACATTCGCCATCGAATTGCTCTTGCTTATCACCAGTACCGTCTCTGCCTTGTTGCTGAGTTCCGTTCCTATGTGACCTCTTACATTGTCATCACCCTTGTTCAAGTGTAGGACACAATGTATGTGCAGGTCATAGCGACTTGACCACTGCATCAGTTTGTTGATGATATGGACGGACTCGCTCGGATTGTTGATGTCGAGCATCAAGTCCCTTATGCCGTCAATGATGACCAAGCCAAACCCCTTTTGCGTCTGCAAGGCATATTCTATCAACCGCAGTCTGAGGTTGGGACTGTACTCTCGCAGTCCGAAGAACACAAGATTCTCACTGTTCATGTTGTCGGGCAATCCTGCAAGCCGGAGGATGCGCTGCATCACGCTGTGGCAGTGAAAACGGCTCTGCTCCGTATCAACGTAGAGTATCTTACGCTTGTCATCGGGTAGTTTTGCAGTATATTGCAGCACCTTTCCGTTAGCAAGCGAGGCTGCTACCAAAGCGGACACGTTGAACGTCTTTCGGCTCTTCGCCTTGCCTGTGGAGGCACTGAAGTTGCCAAGCGTGGCTATGGTCGAGTTGTCCACCCATATTATCTGTGGCGGTGTCTGGTAGGTCTCGTCCGCATGGATAAGCGATGCCTTCAGCAACTTTTCCAACAAATCAGCATTGTCCGCTGCGCCTTCAAAGAGGCTCATGTCGTTCATTTCTTCCATCGTCATCTGCTCTTCAAGGGTTTGTTCATCACATAGCGTATGGCATCCTGCTCATACACCTCTTTTGTTTTCACAGGGTGCTTCTTGATCCATTCCACCAGTTCTTCCTTGCTGAAATAGATGGTCTTGCCGTTTGGCTTGTAATGGGGAATGGCAAAGGTACGTGTCAGTTTGTAAAGCTGACTCTTTGAAGCGTCAAGGAATACGCTTGCCTCGTCAAGGGTGAGCACGTCTTTTCCTGCAAAGAGCCATTTCTCCAAGCACTTGATGCGGTTCAGCACATCCTCCACTGGTCCAAGCAGCTTGAATGCTTCTTCCATCTGTTGAATGCGCTCGGCAAGTCTCATTGGTGTCATATCTGCCAGTTCTGGTTCTGTCAACTCGTGTTTATCCACGTCTATTGTTGGCGGTAGGATAGCGCCATCCTTTGGTGGATTGTTTGCCTGATTTGTTGTCTGTCCAATCATTGTCGTAATTTTATTTATCGTTACACATAACGAGGTCGCCCTCCATAACCAGGTTTCTGATTACGGAGGGCAAAGGTAAGGGCATTTCTGCCCAATCGGATGGAAGTGCGCTTGACTGTCAACCGACTATCAAGCCAACTGTCAAGGTTATCATCTGTCAGATGGTGTCCTTGCTGTCATTTTTACCGCAATCTGCTATTTCTTGCACTTTCTTGCGGATAGCCTCATAGATACTGGCGTTGGTACTTTTAGCATCACTGGTTGCTGAGGACAGCTTGGTTGTTGTAAGTGGCTTGTCTGTTGATGAAGACAGAATGAGTTTATGCTTGGCAATGACCGATTGCCACTGCTTGCAGATTAAGTTCTTGCTGCAGAGCATATCAAAGAAGAATGCCACATGTCTGTTACTTCTCGCCTTTAGCTGCTTGCAGACTTGGCACGAGAAGAGTTTTCGCATATCCTCTTCCGACACATCGGCTGAGAACAAATGAACCTCATTGGCATGGCGCGCAATGAGGTTCAACTGAGTAGAATCAAAATAACATTGAAAGTCCTGTTTCGGTTTGGTGTCTTGTGCTGTTTGTAATATTGACGGTGGTTTACCATGGAGATACTGACCGTTTGGAGGCGGCTCCGTGGTGTTGAACTTGTGATGAAGAGCCTTGTAGTCATGATACTCGAAATCCACTTTGGTAAAGAATATGACTACTAAGTCCTCACGTTCTTCAAGAAACTCCTCCATGATGTAGAAGTTCTTCTTGTGCTCGTTCTTTCCTGCCGCATACTGGCAGTCCGTATAGGAATGGCTGTTGAGAAAATCCTTTTTGTAGCGGTGATATAGTTTACCGCATCCTATGACTTCCGTCTGATAGCACTCATGGGCTTCCTTGAAGAACAGCCACAATTTGTTGGTACCACAAATGCCACCTACACCGTTAGCGAAGGCGCATTCATTGCATTGGGGTAAAAAGAGAGAACGAGGAGTCGTCTCGTCCTTGGTTGTTTGATGTATTATTATGTTCCATTTTTATTCTTCGAACGCACTGTCCAATAGGGAAACAGCCTCGTCCTTTTTCTTATTGATGATTTTTGCGTAAATTTGTGTCGTGCGCACCTCCGTATGACCGAGAAGTTTACTTGTTGTGTATAGATCTGCGCCCATGGTCAGCTCCATCGTGGCGAACGTGTGGCGGGAGACATGGTAGGTTACATGTTTGCTGATACCTGCCGCACGGCTCCATTCCGGGATGCAGTCGTAGTTCTTACTTGGCAGTGTTGGAAACACCTTGTCCTCGTCACTCGCAGATCCACGCTCAGGCATCCAACGAAGGGCTTGCTTGTTGAGAGGAAGATAGAGAGGCTGCTTGGTCTTGTACTGCAATATCTCAACTCGTGTCTTGTCACCCTCGGTGATGATGTTTTTCCACTTCAAACTCTTCACGTCACTGATACGGAGTCCGCAGAAGCATGAAAACAGGAACGCCGCCTTGATATCCTCACGCTTGCAAGGGGTGTCAATCAGTCTCTTCACCTCGTCAACGGTCAGATACTCTCGCTTGGTACCGCCACCTTTCAGAACATCCATGCGAAGACGCAATACGGGATTGTCGTCCATTATCTCTTCCTCAATAGCCATGTTGAAGGCTGCTTTGAGGCATTTGAGATAGTTCATCACCGTGGACTTGGACGGATGGGTGTGCTTGTAGGTGATATAGTCGTTCAACAAGAACACCATGAAACCATTGCAGTATTCCTTGGTCATCTCTGCGAGCGTCACGTTTGGCGAGTGTTCTCTCACTGCATTCAGCACGCTGTTCACCCAGTTTCGGGCAGATTGTCTTCCTCGCTCCACTTGTGCGTCACGGAATATCTCCAACCAATCCACAAGTCGCATTTTGATTCTTGACTTGTCTTTGAGCCCTGCGATACCGTTAGTGATGCTCATGATGCGTTGTGCCTTGATGGCATAGACTGCTTGCATCGTCTGCTTGTTCTGCTCCCTGGCAGCTGCGTCAACCTCTGGTATGAGATAAAGGCGCAGATAATCATAGGTACGGCGACCGTTGACATTGATGGATAGATAGACCGACTTGTTGCCGTTGGCAAGTTCCTTGAAGCGGATTCTCACAGGCTCCTTGGTCTTGGAATTTCTCTTGCGCTCAGTCTCTGCAACGGCAATCTCTGTCTTCACCTTCTTAGTGGCAAGATACTCCTTGTATTTGTCCATGTTGGCATCTGGATCTTCTCCATGCGGCTTGTAGCCTCTTCTGCCGACACGCTTCTCAAAGGTTCCGTCCTTCAATGCCTTCATGCGTTCCTTGGCCTTTTTCTCAGCTTCTTTCCAGATTTCCTTGTGTTTCTCCTCGCTGTCATCCTTACGAAGGTAAAGACCAACTGACTCATAGGCACGTTGTCCCTTACCATAATATATATCAAGGAAAAGGGAACGGTCTCCATTGCGCATCTTGCGACTACGGACTATCACAGAACTGGTGTATTCCTCAACTTTCTCCACTTGGTTCAGCTCGTCAGAAGAATCCGTGAAAGTCTCTCCATTGACAACCTCTCGCATCTTGCGTTCTTTCAGACGCTCTGCGGTTTCCATGACCAAGGCATTATTCTGCTTGTCAATCTCGGTAATCTCTGGGTTGATATAGAGCTTCAGAAACTCGTACTTACGCTCACCATTATAATATATGTCGAAGTAGAGCGACTTGCTGCCGTTGGCAAGGTTCTTGAAACGAAGAGTGACAGCTTCACGCTTGTTGGGTCTGCCTCTATGTTTTTTGATTGTTCCATCTATGGCTCTGTCCTCACCGTCATCGTCAATAAACTTCCATTGGTGTCCTTCTCTTCCAGAAACGGCTCCAACGACTTCGTTTACCTCACTTTCCTTTCCCTTGACACTTTTGCCAGTTTTATCACTGCTGACTTTTTTCTTCTTACTTAAACGTGCGTTCTTCTTGCTTGAAGTTGTTGTAGAAGCAGGATGCTCCAAGGATGCCTTCACTGTTTCCAACTTTCCCGACAGGATTTCTTGCACTCGTTGGTTCTTGATAGCTTCTGCCTTCTGCAAGGTCTCGGCATTGACAGCTTTAGCCTTGTTATCGTCCTCTGGAAGCAGATAAAGCTTCAAGAACTCATACGACCTCTTTCCACTTTTGTAAGTGTCGAGATAAATCGACTTTGTGCCATTCGCCAAATCCTTGTAGCGTATGCGCACAGGTTCATTGTTACTTCTCATGTTACTTTGTTATTTATTCTACTTATTGTCATTTTGCGAGATTTGTTACTCACGGTGCAAAGATACGAAAAATAATTGGATTTGTTACCCAAAACAAGAACCAATTACGAACCATTAACTATGATAAATTATAAAATCAAATGGTAAAGTAACAAATAAATAACAAAAAATACATCATGTCAAACACCTGCTATATGATGTATATATTAGCATTTACGCGCAATTTCTTATCATTTTGAATGTTGCATGAGATTTGACGTTGTATTGGCGTTGCTCGTTTCGACAATCAGGGCAATGCGAAGGCCTTTATGGCGTGGAACGAGTGACAGGATAGACTCCACGCTTTTTCGTATGTATAAGTCAAAACTATTAACTGTCCGAACTGGAGCCATAGGACATAATTACATAAACCTATGGAAAAGTCGGAACCTCTTTCTCCTGACAAAATACGTAGTGAGCAGGAACTTATCAAAAGCAAAATTATCGAACGGGCTGAAAAGTTGGAACTTTCTAACGATGGTCTTGAACCTTTACCCGACGGTGTGGCTGACATAGAAGGCTATTGCAAGTCTTCTCCACGCATTATGTGGATTCTCAAGCAGCCTTATGATGACATGAAAGATGGCAAACCGTTTGGTGGCGGTTGGGAGGTTTATGGTGCTTTCAAGAATGATGATGCTTTCAAGAATACAACTTGGCAACCCATTATCTATAGTCTGTTTGGCATACGTAATCATAAACTATATGGTGATAGTGATGTGCCATATATCCATGATGATAAGTCTATGGTTGATTTATTGAAAGATATAGCCTATATCAATATCGACAAGATGCCTGGTTATAGAACTACTTCCGATGCGGAATTGGCTGAAGCCTATGAGCAATGGAAGGACATTGTTGAAGAACAAATCCGACTGTACGACCCGCAAGTAATCTGTTTTGCCAATACAATGTGGCTTTTCAAGAAAGACTGGGGCATTGATGAGAACACAAAGCATGAGGTCATTCCGTTAGGCAACGACAAGTACATGTTTGTCTATCGTAAGGACGGCAGACTATGTCTTGACACATACCATCCTGCACAGCGGGTTGTGGCAAGGGGAAGTTATGTGGATGCTATTATAAAAGCAGTAAATGAATTACTTTAATCACTAATCTAAAGATATTTCGTATGAAAAGATTTTTGTTTTGTATAGCCATGCTCTTCTGTATGTGCATGACTATGAATGCGCAGGGGTTGAAAACCTATTCGGGTGTATATCGCGCAAACGCTCATTTCTTGTTCGGTACACAAAAGGCGACTTATACGTACAAGAATGCAGAAGATGGCACCCGCATTTATGAAGGCAACTTTGCTTATTCCTGCACATCTCGACCAAACCTTTACACAAAAGTAACAGGACATTTTCACGACGATTGCAAGGAAGGCTTGTGGACTTATACAGATAAGTCAAGCGAAACAAAGACTTTGAAAATTAATTTCAAAGAAGGATACAGAAATGGTATTTATGAATATACCTATACCACAAGTAAGGGTACGATAAAAGAATCTTTAAAAGCAACCATGAAAAATGGTGTTATGGTCGGTCCTGTTTCTGGACATGCCGTTCAGTATGACTATCAGGATGGTATTGTTATGGGACAAGGTGTATTCAGTGGACAAACGGACGAAGATGGGCTTGCAGATGGAACATGGAAACTGACAATGAAGTTAGGAGATGGTTCCACACGCGTGTTTTATAACAAGTGGGAACATGGAGTGATAAAGGAAAACTATTATATTGATGACACTACAGGAGATAAAGAAAATATAAACGGAGGGATACCTTCTGTTATAGTGGATGTTGTAAGGAACACTCCATACCAAATGGAGAAAATGATTGATCGAGGAAGTGACAAGCCTTGGCAAGGTGTCCTGTTAGATAAAAAAGAGGTTGATGAGATAAAAACAAAAGTCATGGACAGTGACGAGGTTTACCAACTACCAAAATCGGATTATGGCGGCTGCGCAAATGATGAGGAATTTATACAAGCAAAAAGTACGATACCCAATATCTTGTATAAACTGAATGGAACAAAGGCGATTTGTGTAATAGACGAACAGGGAAATGTTACAGACTTTGAGTTCACGCAAGCGCCTAAAAATCCTGCCGTGGCAAAAGAACTGGAGCGGTGCCTTAAATTGTTAAAGTATAAGCCTGCCATATATAAATTGTTTACTGTCAAATGTAAATGGAATTTTTGGTATGATGGCAATAAATCTTTACTGCCAGAAGAGCCAGAAGAGCAGACTTCTAATGTGGAAGCAGAGAAAAAAGTAGAAGATAAGGTTTTTGATGCTGTCGAACAATATCCTTCTTTCCCTGGTGGAGAGGGTGCTATGTTTTCCTATATTAGCAACAACCTACAATATCCCGAAAAGGCAAAGGAGAAGGGTGTTCAAGGAAGGGTTGTTGTAAAGTTTATCGTGGAAAAAGACGGCAGTATAAGTAACGTTGAGGTAAACCGATCTGTTGATCCGGATTTAGATAATGAAGTAATACGGGTAATAAAGAGTATGCCGAAATGGAATCCTGCTAAACAAAACGGGACAGAAGTTAGGGCATATTATTATGTACCTGTGGCATTTCGTTTATAATAATAAAAGATTAAGATATGAAAAGTAAATGGCTAACATTTTTAATGTTCCTTTCTTTGGCATTAACCATGTCATGTGGAAAGGACTATAATGCTCTGTTTCAAGAGCGAGTGGCACAATTGAATAAAGAGGGAAAATGCATCCTTAGTCAATATAACGACTATATGGGTAAGGAGCATTACATCGTGTATATGGACGACAACAAGATCGTACTTGATACGCTTGGAGACTCTACTAAAGTGTATCCTTTGGGAAACATAAAGCGTTGCATCCATTATGATTTAAATGCTGACAAAATGGAAAATATAAAATAGAGAAGTGTGAACAGAATGATCTCAATTGGGACATCACAACAGACAATGCAAACAAGCAACTTGTCTTCAACGACCATTATTATCATGAGGATGGCTTGGTCATACCTTATTCTGAACTAAAAGTACACAAACGTGATTATATTCTAATTCAGATGGAAGATAATGATATCATTTTCTTCTTAAACAAAGAGCTTGATGTTCTTAGTAGTGGAAGTCTAAGTGAAATTTACGAAACAGAAAATGGATTTCGATTAAACCAACGAGGAAATTGCCAAATGCTTTTTGAGCCAGGTGTCATTCCATGGTATTATACCGATTTATGGTATGGGTATTCTGTGTTTACTGATTCTCACGGAAACATTACTGGCAAATCGGATTCCATTGAAGCCCTAGGCGTAAAGATTCCTATTTCAGAACTGGGAACGCCAAAGGTTAATGAATATGTTCAAAAAATTATATTAGAAGCATCTCGCTAAGTTTATCATTTATAAAATAGAAGACTATGACACGAAAGTTAATATTGTTTATTATGGCTCTTTGCATGACGATGATGACATCATGCAAGAAAGATTATAACGCCTTGTTTGGTGAGCACATGGCAGAATTGAACAAGGAGGGCAAATTTATACTTTGCCAAAAGAATGACTCGGCAGAACACTATATTGTTTATATGGATGTTGATAAGATAATGGTTGATACGTTAGGCGACTCACCGAAAGAATATCCCTTAGGTAAGCTAAATGTTCATGAATATAAAGCAACTATCCAAGAAGGAAAATTCTGCTTAAAAAGTTTTGAAGCCCCATCCTTTACCATCAAGATAGATACGCTAAAGAAAGAAATGACAGTCAGTGTAGAAGGACAGGAAGGATGGTTCGTAACAACTAAGTTTTCTGACATCAAAGCCAATCGAGACTATCTCACTTTTGGCTTTGATGCCTTCAATGAAGATACCAGAAGCGTTTACCTCTTTCTTAACGAAAAACTGGATGTATACGTTTTCGAACCATATGATGGAATTGAAGAAAAGGAAAAAGGTATTAACTTGTCTATCTTTAGACCATGTACAGAATTTTGGAATACAATACCAACAGGAACACCAGAGGAACTTTATACGGAGAATTGGAAATACGATGCGAAGTTGGACTTCCATGGTAACATTATTAGCAAATCCGACCATGTTACAGTTTATCAAACTGATATTCCAACCTCTGCATTTGGAACATCAGAGATCAATCGTTATTATTCAAAAATAACAGACGAAATGAACCCTTATTATTATTGGAACTGCCAAAACTGCTATAAGGTGGTAAAGTCAGAAAGCAAGCCTGAGAGTGGATTCTGCGAGAGTAATTTCTGTTCAGGAAATTGGACAGTCCATAATTGGGTGCGCCTGTGCAAAGCAGGCTCTTTGTACACCTATCAGTGTCAAAACTGTGGTATTCAGCTTCAAACGAATGATGTTCCGAAAATGGGTGCATGCCGTTATGGTGCAAATCATGTTTGGAATCAACTTCAATAACAAGAACGAAATATGAAAAAGTCAAATCAATATGTGTTGAATATTGTGGTTGTATGATGCTTGTCATGGTATGCGCCTTCATTGTCTTTACTTACCAGGATTTCCCTGCACGCCTGATGGCAGCGATACTCGGTGTGGCGATACTGCTACCATCACTGTTGTCTTGCTTGACGGACAGTCAAAGAAGGAGCAGGTAGCAAAAATTCTCTGTCTGTCCCGTCTGACGAAGAAAAGAAACAGAAAAGTCAAGGTAAAATTCCCCTCTTGGAAAGTTTGTTGGGGGTGTAGAAGCATTGAAAATCGACCTTTACAATGTTGATTTGGAAAAGGATGGCAATATGGATGATAACGATGTAATCATGTGATTCGTTTTGTGTTGTCTTCGGTTTGTACTATCTTTGCAGAAATAAAAATAGTATTATGGAGAAACAAACAAGATATAGCGAACTACTCTCTCAGATTGAAGTATTCGCCAATGCGGATGATAATGCAATAAGTGTGCTGGCGAATTGTGCAGCTGTGATGAAGATGTTGTTCCCGAAGGAATACTTCTGGGTCGGCTTCTATATAGTGAAAGGCGGTGAACTGATACTCGGTCCGTTTCAGGGCACACCGGCATGTACACGCATCAAGTTCGGACGCGGAGTATGTGGCACGGCATGGAAGGAGCAGCGCACACTTGTTGTTGAGGATGTCGAGAAGTTCCCTGGTCATATAGCCTGCTCGTCGCTCTCCCGATCGGAGATTGTCGTTCCGTTGAAGCACAATGGAGTGGTGGTTGGCGAAATAGACATCGACAGCACCGAATTGGCTACATTCGACGACGTGGACAGACAGTTTCTTGAGCATGCGGCAGAGGTGATTGCGCCTTATATGGCGAAACTCGCCATACCTTTATGAATCTATAGTGTGCGTGGGTATGGCAAGAATGCCATACCCTCCTATAATGCTGCATAAGTATGGCGAGACAGTTCTGTTTTATATAGATCTTAGGGCTTAAAAGCAGAAAAATGTAAGTTTATAGCTGGAAGTTACCAAAAGAGTGTATTCTATTGGAAATGAGCGTGTATTAGTTGCTCATT
>OGDD01000731.1_pt1 | contig 29571 bp, 28 predicted proteins | sample 1570301 | NCBI WGS metagenome assembly OGDD01 (sample SAMEA2581971, study PRJEB24529) | metagenome | biome: Human gut stool | place: China | collected 2011 | reverse complement strand
TCATCTGCAATCAGGGAGATTTGTTTTCGCTCAGAAACAAATCTCCGTGTGAACATGCTTAGACTTATGGCTTGTTCACACTTCTCCATTTCTACAGACACTTATTGACGTCTTTTATTATTTGGCAGGCATTTTGAACGAACTCTTTAAAGATACAATCCGGTTAAATACCGGTTTCCCGGCTTCTGAATCTTTAGAATCCGCTGTAAAATATCCGTTACGTACAAACTGGAATTTATCTTCCGGCTGTGCCTTTAAAAGTTCCGGTTCTACATAGCAGTTCTTTAAAACGGTAAGTGAATGTGGGTTTACATTGATAGAACCATCTTCTTCATTGTATACGCCCTTTTCTTCATCTACGATATTCTCATAGAGTCTGACCTCTACCGGACTGCCTTCTGTTGCAGATACCCAGTGAATTGTTCCTTTCACTTTTCTTCCAGTGAAGTTACCGCCGCGTGTTTCCTCATCATAGGTTGCATGAATCACGGTAACGTTACCGTTCTCATCCTTTTCACAACCTGTACAGGTTACAAAATATGCGTTCATCAGGCGCACTTCGTTACCCGGAAACATTCTGAAATACTTCTTTGGCGGTTCTTCCATAAAATCTTCTCTTTCGATATATAATTCTTTTGTAAACGGTACTTTTCTTGTTCCAAGTTCAGGATTTTCCTGATTGTTTGGAACTTCCATGTACTCAACCTGTCCTTCCGGATAGTTATCAATCACCAGTTTTACAGGATTTAAGACTGCCATCATTCTCTTTGCTTTCAGCTTTAAATCCTCACGGATACAATACTCTAACATCGGATATTCAACCGCACCCTGACTCTTTGTAACACCCACAAGGTCTACAAACATCTTTATGGCTTCCGGTGTAAATCCACGTCTGCGCAGTGCCGCAATAGACACCAGACGCGGGTCATCCCATCCGTCTACAATCTTATCTTCTACAAGCTTTTTAATATAACGCTTTCCTGTTACTACGTTATTTAAATAAAGCTTTGCAAATTCAATCTGTCTTGGCGGATTCTCGTATTCAAGTTCCCTTACAACCCAGTCATACAGCGGTCTGTGATCCTCAAATTCCAGTGTACAGATAGAGTGGGATACGCCCTCAATCGCATCTTCAATCGGATGTGCAAAATCATACATCGGATAAATGCACCACTTATCTCCGGTTCTATGGTGTGAGATATGTGCTACTCTGTAAATAATCGGGTCACGCATGTTGATATTCGGTGATGCCATATCAATCTTTGCACGCAGTACCTTTTCTCCATCCTTGTACACACCGTTTTTCATGTTCTCAAATAATTCGAGATTTTCTTCTACGGAACGGTTACGGTACGGACTTTCCTTACCCGGTTCCGTAAGCGTTCCTCTGTATTCACGAATCTGTTCCGGTGTCAGATCACACACATAAGCCTTTCCTTTTTTAATCAGCCTGACTGCCGCTTCGTACATCTGATCAAAATAGCCTGATGCAAATAACACATCTCCGTGCCACTTTGCACCGAGCCATTCAACATCACGCTTAATAGAATCCACAAATTCTTCCTTTTCCTTTGTCGGATTCGTATCATCAAAACGCATATTAAACTGTCCGTTATATTCTTTGGCAAGTCCGTAATTTAGTAAAATGGATTTTGCATGTCCAATGTGGAGATATCCATTCGGTTCCGGCGGAAATCGTGTAACTACCTTCTTACAATGTCCTTCCTTAATATCCTGATCTATGATCTGTTCAATAAAATTCTTTGAAACAGCTTCGTTTTCCATTCCTCTTATCCTCCTGATTACTGCCGCATTGCAGCACCTTTTCGTTTCATTATAACGTACTTTTTAAAATGTTTCAATGGCTTTTATCGTTATCTGTGTGTGTCATACAGCCGCTCATACAGCCTGCACAGTTTCCGTCACAGCCTGTATGATTTTCCTTTTTATCTTTATTGACCATTCTGGTACTGACAACATACAGCCACACTGCAATCACCAGTATAATGGCTCCGCCTATAATTCTCATCCAACTTCTCCAATTCCGCAGGCATTTTAATGCCGGAGGAATCGCGAGCCAAATAGACATTTGGCTCTGCGATAAAAAGCGACTTTGTGATGCCTGCGGCACAAAGTGCTGTGTGAAAAATATGCTATCAAGCATATTTTTCACACTATTTCCTTACACGTAAAAAGGTGCATACCATTGTTCCTGTCTGTCCCAATGATATACACCTTTTATTTACTTTCATTTACAGACGCAGTTAGCTATTGCTAACATTATCTATATTTAATAACGTTTTGTCAAGCCTGTTTCTTCATCAAAGTAGTAATCTCTTCCATCAATGGTATGCCAGCCTTTATACATGGCTCCGGTGATTTCGTCAAAATAATTGTACTGATTATATGAAACATAACTCCAGCCTTTAATCATCTGTCCCCAACGGTCATAACGTACCCATTTACCGCCGTTAGATTCCTGGAAGACATCTTTTGATGTTGCCTTAGCGCCGCCCTGTACATTGTCCAGCCAATACCATGCTGCTGAATTCGGATCGTAAATTTCCTTACCTCTGTAGTATAAATCGTCCTGCTTGTAACCCTGACGGATACCGTTCTCATACCAGTATTCTTTTCCATCAATTGTGTACCATTTCTTATCTACAGCTGTACCATCTGAATTAAACGCATATTCTACACCATTAATATTGATGTTTCCGGACTGCATAACACCCGTTACCGTATCAAAATAGTATAACTGACCGTCAATTGTCTGTAAGCCTTTTACCATCGCACCATATACTTCATCAAAGTAATATGTACCATTGTCGTTGCTGTCAAAGCCTTTAATCATATGACCATTTTTATCATAACGCACCCATTTACCGGTTCCGTCTTCACGGTCTGCATATTCTCCGGCATAAGATTCCTGATAAACGTCCTTGCTGACTGCCATTGCACCGCCTTGTACATTGTCCAGCCAGTACCATGCGTCTGAATCCGGATCATAAATTTCTTTACCACGGTAAGCCGGATTAGAAGCATCATAACCCTGTAAAATATCATTTTCATACCAGAACTTATTATCTCCTACTGTTTCCCAGCCAGTATAAGTGATAGCAGGCATCTGGTCCGGTCCGTTGGAATTATAATGTACCGTTGCTGCACTGTATACTTCATTGTCTGAATTAACTTTTGCATAATTGCTATAGCTGGTTTCATTCGCAGCATAATATACATCTTTTAACTTTGTACAGCCATCTAAAATATTACGTCCTATGTTACACATTCTCGGAAGCACAAGTGCCTGCAGATACGTATCATTCTGGAATGCATTTTCTCCAATCTCTGCCTCATAGACACCATTGCTGATTCTTACCCATGCAAGTTTGTAATCCTCCGCAAAAGAATATACTCCAACATACTTGACTCTGTTGGATAATTCTGCATAACGCAGGTTTGTACAATTCCTGAATGCTGTATCTCCGATAGAAATTCCTGCATTGCCATCTTTAATCTCAATGCTCTCAATTCCTGTATACTGGAATGCGCCCATGTTCTGCCATGAAGAAGCTCCGCCAATGCTTGTCACTGTTGAAGGAATGGCAAGGTTGCCTGCCAGACTCTTACAGTTGTTAAATGCTGCTGTTCCGATGGTTTCAAGGCCTTCATTTAATGAAATACCTGTAAGAGATGCACAATCCATAAATGCACCTTCTTCAACAGACGTCGTATTTAATGGGAAAACAACATCTTCTACAGCCGTTTGGCTAAATGCGTATTTCTGGATTTGCAGATTATTATTACCATTGGTAAATACAATATCCTTTAAATGTGTACAATTGTAGAACGCATAACTTCCGATTCTCTTGATTCTTGCCGGAAATGTTACCTTTTCAAGCTGCTTACACTCTCTGAATGTATTATATCCAACTTCAAGCGCCGCATTGCCATTTTTAAACTCTACTTCTGTAACTGCTGTATTCTGGAATGCACCAACTTCATTCCATTCATTCTGCTGCTGTATTTCTGTTACGGTAGAAGGAATGACAAGCTTTCCACCCAGATTCGTGCAGGATAAAAATGCGCCTGCACCGATGGTTTCAAGACCTTCATTTAATTCCAGCTTTGTCAGTCCCGAATCACCATTGAATGCACTTTCTCCAATTGTCAGAACATGGCTGCCCATGATAACAGACTCAAGTGATTTACAATTCTGAAATGCTGCGGCATTAATCTTTGTAAGGCTGTCCGGAAATTCAAGAGCCTTTACCAGCGTATTTTCAAATGCATTTTTATCAATTGTTGTGAGTTTGCCATTTTTACTAAATACTACATTTTCCAATGACATATCGCCATTAAAACAACTGGTGCCGATTGTTTCGGTTCTGCCTGACAGCGTTACGCTCTGCAATGCCTTACATTCTTTGAAGGTGTTCGTTCCTAAATCTAATGATGTATTGCCTTCTGCAACAACTACTGCATTGATTGACGTATTCTGAAATGCGCCGCTGGCTTCCCAGTAATTTCCACCCTGAATTTCTTCAACCGTCGATGGAATGGTCAGTGTGCCTGTAATATTGACACAGCCTGAAAATGCACTGTGTCCAATCCATACAAGTCCTTCCGGAAGGCTGACACTCTTAATATTGGTATTTCCTTTGAATGCGTACTGTGCGATTTTCTTTACCGGCATACCGTTAATCTCTGACGGAATCGTTAAGTCAATGTTGGTGCTGATATTGGCATCAACCAGTCCTGTAATCGTTACTTCGCTTTTATCAACAGTGTAGTAAAAATTCTCATACTTTAATGCCGTTGCTCCCAGCACTTCATCTGAGCCTGCTTCTTCTGTTGTAAAGCTGCTTTCTGCCACAACTTCTGTCTGCTGTGGAACTTCCTGTCCATATGCAATGGTACCGGACATCATTAATGCCACTACCGAAACCGGCAGTAAAAATCTTTTAATCATACTTTACTTTCTCCTTTTTTGAATTTTTATACATTTGTTTTTCAATTCCTTTTAATTTTAAATATACCATATTTACTATAAAACAACAATATATTTTGCCATATTCTGCCTTCTTTCTCCGACTTTTCATCGGTCTGTTTTTTGCTTTCACTTCTATGACGAATGATTTTGAAGACAGGTTTTATTTTTTTGAAATTTTTTCCAAAAATTTTTTGCACTTACTTTTGTACCGCTCCGACATTTTCAAGTGCCTGATTTATTTTCCGGTAATAAATAATCTCTTTTCTATAAACAGCATCCACATCGGAATAAACATTTTCTTCATATAAATTTCCTGTTTCTGTATTGACTGAATAAACCGCCAGCCATTTCCCATTACCGCTTACATCTATCGCCACCTGTTCTTTATCCGGCTGATAAGTCAGATACATTGACGCATCGATATACAAAGGCAGCATGTCCGATGTTCCTGTTACATTATTGCCTTCCGAATGAAGAATACGCTTCACTTCATCTGTTGAAGTATCATAATAAAACAGTTTAAACGGATATGCCCCTGGATAAATACAACTATCCTCTGTTATCTGCTGTATCAGATTAGATGCCTTTATAAATTCTTCCTCCGTTGCAAATCCCCACTGCTGCCAGCCCGTTGTATCCACGGTCCGGTCAAATACATCCGGCATAACGACTAAAAGCGGAATATCGCTTCCCGAAACTTTTAATACCGCATACCCGTTTCTATTGCTTCCCAATTCATCTGCATAATTGATATATGCCTGTTTCCATTTAGCGTCTGCGGTTTCTGCTATCTGTGTTTCCTGCGCCGTTTCCGTGCTGTTTTCTGTCGGCACTTCTGTCTGTGCTTCGCTTTCCTGTTGTGCCTCTGCCTGCGCTTGCACTTTACTTTCCTGTTGTACTTCTGTCTGCCCGCCGCTGTCTTTATGTCCCGCAAAATATACAGAACCGATTACGCCGCCGCAGACAGCTACACCTGCCACAATGCCGATAACCGCTTTTTTCACGGTAAATGCCGCAGCTCTTGACGACATTTTTTCTGCCACTGTAGAATCCGCTTTAATCGGTACTCCATCCGTTTTTATGATGCTGCTTAATGGCATTGGTGCCGCCTGTACGGACTTTGTATCACGAAGAAGCAGATATAAGAAGAACGGAAGCGGTGCAATACTGTAGAGCTTTGTGCCTTTCTTTTCGAGTTCAAGCACTTTTCCCTCGATATTTTTCCTGCCGTATTTTAAACGGCTTTTGACCGTATTTTCGGAAACATTTAAAATCTGTGCAATTTCTTTGACCGGTATTTCTTCTATATAAAACATCATAATACAGATACGCTGTTCATCTGAAAGTGTACCGATTATTTCCTGTACAAGACGGCTTGTTTCTTCTTTGTCAATCGCAAGCTCCGGCTGATTGTCTGTTCTTTCATCTGCCATCAGTTCTTCCATCGGAATGTCTTCATCATCTGTCTGTAACTGTGAAAATACCAGTACTTTTCTTTTTTTCAGTTCATCCAGTGCCTTGGTTGCTACGATTCTTGAAAACCAGCCTGCAAATTTTTCTGCATCCTGTAACTGATCCATACTGTTAAATGCTTTGATATATGCCTCCTGCAGTACGTCCAGCGCCGCATCTTCCTGCTTCATGTATTTTAATGCAATATAGTAGCTCTTCTGATAGGTCTGCTCATATAAAAAATTATAACCTTCCTCCTTTCCTTCCTTTGCAAGTCTTACCGCCTCTGACCAATTCATCGCTTGTCCTCCTGTTTTGTGTTATCCCGTCTTAGTCTTAACATAATGTTTTGAAATAATTGCACTGCACGTTCCAAAGACAGCCTCTTTATTTTTATGTCCTTTTTTACAGCAGCTTCAAATACTTCTATTTCTTTCATTCTTCGTCCTCCTTTACTATTCAGACGAAGGGGATTCTGATCAGGTTTTATTTTTTTCTATTTTTTTATTTTTCACTGCTGTTAAGTAAATTGTCCTAACACCAATCGGGCTTATTATAACTTAAGTACTATAATATGTAAATAAATTCATTATTTTATATATAAATACACCTTTTGTTGTATAGACATTTACTATTTCTTCTTTTACAGCCCCTTTAACTTTCTTTCTTATTTAAGGCATTACTACCGTATTTTCATTCACTTCATCAACTGTTTCATTATTATTACTTTCATCATTGTCTGCTTTTGGTGCTTCTTCTGTACCCATATCTTCTTCAACAGCATTAATCTTTTCTGTTGTAGCTTCATCTTTACTGTCATATTTTACGATTGTGTAAATACTGAAATGTGTTGTTTTAAATGTTACATATCCATCTTTTTCAGTTGCACTAATTCTTGTAAATTCTGTGCCTTTGTTATGAAATACAACATAAGCATCACCAGAAGCGTTTTTCATAGCATCTGATTATTTTACACTTACTTCAACTTCACCATTTGGCTGTACTTTGTTTTTAGACTTATCTAAAAGATTAATGTCATACATTTCAAATGTTGCATTTGTATCTTTTAAATATTCCTCAACAGCTTTATATTCCTCTGTGTCTGTTGATACCACAACACTTTGCGTTTCTGTATTATCAACCTCTGTCTTTTTGTTTTTGCCACAACCAGCTAATAAACTGGTTGCAAGTGCTGCTACAAGCATCACTGAAAATGATTTTTTCTATTTTCGTCTACATATTTTATGGTTTTATATTCATCTGTATCGTTTGTGTCTTTGATAAATATTGCAACTATCTGATGTGTTATTTGGGCATACTTTCTGGTATCACCATATAAACTTGAGGCTGGCACATAATTTTTACCACTTATATGCTTTAATCCTAAACAGGTAGATGTATTACCGACCACCTTATCCAATTGCAATTTTATTCCCGATTCATTGAAATCCCCTGTCATATTACAATAATCACTGCTTTTAGAGCTGACTGTAGTTTAACCTGATTATCGTACTGCATATCCCTCCAAATAAGAAAAAAGGAGAAACGACATTGCCTTAGCGAATGTTCATTCTCCTTTTTTATAATTGATTTTTCTGTTGTCTGCCAACCGCTGGTATAAGCCAGCACATATCTCAGGTTTTTCTGTTGCCTGCCAACCGCAACTTTCGCTGCACATATCTTAGATTTTGGTGTCAATCACACCTGATATAGCACGCTATATCTTTACACTATTATTGTAAGTTTATAATTAAATTTTGTCCGTTTGTCTGGATAAAACTATTTTTACATTTTAAATCTGTATCCGACACCCCAGATGGTTTCAATATACTGCGGCTTTGACGTATCATACTCAATCTTTTCACGAATCTTTTTGATATGCACGGTAACGGTTGCAATATCACCGATAGAATCCATATCCCAGATTTCTTTAAACAGTTCGTCCTTTGTAAATACGTGGTTTGGGTGCTCTGCAAGGAATGTCAGCAGATCAAATTCCTTCGTCGTAAAAACTTTTTCCTCGCCGTTGACAAAAACACGTCTTGCCGTCTTGTCAATCTTAATGCCGCGGATTTCAATCACATCATTTTCCTGCTTTGCACTGCTGACCAAGCGCTCATATCTTGCCAGATGTGCTTTTACTCTTGCCACCAGTTCGCTCGGACTGAACGGCTTTGTCATATAATCATCTGCGCCGACACCCAGTCCGCGGATTTTATCAATGTCTTCTTTCTTTGCCGATACCATGATAATCGGTGTGTTTTTGACTTCACGGACCTGACGGCAGATTTCATAACCGTCCGTTCCCGGCAGCATGACATCTAAAATCATAATATCAAAATCTTCATTTAAAGCGGTTGCCAGTCCCTGTGTACCGTCTGACTTAATGACAACTTCAAAATCACTTAATTCCAGATAATCTTTTTCAATTTCTGCAATGGCTTCTTCATCTTCTACTATTAATACTCTGCTCATACCCCAATTTCCTTTCTGTTTTACATTTCTGTGTTACATTTTATCTGAGTCCCTTTGCACTCTTTTTTCCACTTTTATCTTCTATACAATAATGGGAATTATCTTTATATTTTAACAGATTGATATGCATGGCTGTTCCTTCGCCCTCCACACTTTCTGCCCAGATTTTTCCCTTGTGGTCTTCAATAATTTTTTTAACAATGGCAAGTCCGATACCACTTCCGCCCTGCCTGCTGTTTCTTGATGAATCCGTTCTGTAAAAACGTTCAAAAATACGCGGCAGTTCTCTTGCCCCAATGCCTTTTCCGTTGTCTGCCAGCAGAATGTGTACATAATCACCCTCGTCATAAACGGCAATTGTAATTTTTTCTTTCCGGCTTTCGTCGCGGTATTTTACGGAGTTGCTGACAATATTGTTGATGACACGCTTTAACTGTTCCGCATCTGCAACGATAAACACATCATCCCCCGCATAACAACGGTAATCCAGATCAATGCCCTGCGCTTCTAAGTCAATCTTAATCTCCTCACAGCAGTCATCAAAATATCCCTTAATCGGAATCTTTGCAAAGGAATACGGCACACGATTGGTATCTAACTTGGAATAAATCGTCAGCTCATCAATCAGCTTGTCCATATCATTGACCTTATTGGCAATTGTACGCAGATACTTTTCCTGCTTCTGCGGTGTATCCGCAATACCGTCCTGAATCCCTTCCACATAACCTTTAATCGCCGTCAGCGGTGTCTTTAAATCATGTGAAATATTGCGGATCAGCTCTTTTTCTTCCATATCGGAACGAATCTTGTCTTCGGACGACTGCTTTAAAATGACACGCATTTCCTCAAAATCACGGCACACATCACCGATTTCATTTTTCGGGACATTCGGCATTTCAAAATCAAAATTACCCGCCTGTATATTATGTGTCGCCAGCTTCAGCTTATTAAGCGGTGTCACAACGGAACGGTATATCCACAGATTCAGTATCAGGCTTGTAATCACCAGTATCAGAAAAACTGCTGCAAACAGTTCGATTGCAAACATTTTCAGCTGCGGTACAATCTGATTTAATGATGTCAGAATGGATACACTGTATTCATTGCCCTGACTGTCGGAAAAATTAATCTGCTTTACCAGTGTCTGGTAGTCGCCGCCCTTATAAAGTGCCACATCACAAATGTTCTCATCTTCATCATATGCCGGAAGCAGCTCATCAATATTTTTTCCTTTAAGCACCTCTGACTGATATGTATAGACCCCGTTTTTACGGACAACCAGCTCTGAGAGCTTCTCTGACAGTCTGTAATCAATATGCTCCAGATAGCTTTCATCGTTAAACTTTTCCGGATTTTCCTCTGCAATTTCACGGATATCGTCATAAATATTTTCCGTAATCTTTCCCATCAGCTCCATCGGCGAGTAAAAATCAATCAGAAATGTCTGACTGTCTATCTCATAGGTCTGGTACATATTCTGTGCATGGATTTTATACATGCCGCAGATAACCAGTCCGCACAGAACCATCGGAAGAATACTCATAATGCAAAAAGTTAATATTAATTTATTTTTCAGTTTCATTGTCATCTTCATTTCTGCGCACGCCCTACGTCTATTTTAGCTATATTCTGCAGCCTATATGATTCCGGTCCGCATAATGAATTTGTGTTCTGTGCGCACGGACACAAAATGCGTGTGTGAAATAGATAAATACCAAATTTATCATATCACAAATTGTCTTATTTTTATCAAAACAAACAATAAATTTTATTAAATATTAGTAATAAAAGTAAAAAGGCTGGTACACACCCACGTTTCCGCATCAGTGTATACCAGTTTTCATCAGCCGATTTTTAATTTAAATTTCTGTACATCTCTTTCTGAATCGACACGTTCAATTAAAGCACCAAGACTTCTTAACTTTCCTTCAAAATCTTCGTACCCTCTCTGAATATATTCAATGTCCTCAATTTCGGAAATGCCTTCCGCTGCAAGTGCTGCAAGTACAAGTGCCGCACCCGCACGTAAATCCGGTGCTGCAAGCTGTGCGCCTGTAAATCCGGATACACCTTCGATATAAGCGGTGTTACCCTCTACCTTAATCTTGCTGCCCATGCGGTTTAATTCGTCTACATATTTAAAACGGTTTTCAAAAATGCTTTCCGTTACCATGCTTGAACCGTTGGCAAGTGCAAGAACAACTGCCATCTGTGGCTGCATATCCGTTGGAAATCCCGGATACGGGAGTGTCTTTACATTGGTAGATTTTAATTCTTCACTGCCAATAACACGTACGCTGTCATCACCTTCAATGACCTGACATCCGATTTCAAGCAGCTTTGCAGATAAAGATTCCAGATGTTTTGGAATGACATCTCTTACCGTAATATCACCTTTGGTTGCTGCTGCCGCAAACATAAATGTTCCCGCTTCAATCTGATCCGGAATAATCGAATACGTCGTACCGTGCAGACGGGAAACGCCTTTAATACGGATAACGTCTGTTCCGGCACCTTTGATATTCGCGCCCATTGCATTTAAGAAGTTCGCTACATCTACGATATGCGGCTCTTTTGCTGCATTTTCAAGAATCGTATCGCCTTCTGCCATGCAGGAAGCTAACATCAGGTTAATTGTTGCGCCGACTGTCACGACATCAAAATAAATGTGGCTGCCCACAAGCTTTTCTGCCTTTGTATGAATCTTTCCGTAGGAAATATCCACTTCCGCACCCAGAGCCTTAAAGCCCTTGATGTGCTGGTCAATCGGACGGCTTCCGATATTACATCCGCCTGGAAGAGCCACCTGGGATTCCTTATACTTTCCAAGCAGTGCTCCCAGTAAATAATATGACGCCCTGATTTTCTTAATATATTCGTAATCTACATTAATATCACTGATAGAACCACCGTTAATCTGAACGGAATTATTGTATACATAAGTAACCTTTGCACCAATCCCCTCAATTGCCTGTAAAAGTACACGAATATCCCGTACATTCGGCACGTTTTCTATCGTTACCGTTTCATCTGTCATAATCGCAGCAGCGAGAATGCCGAGTGCTGCATTCTTTGCTCCACCTATGGAAACTTCTCCTTGAAGGCGTACTCCACCCTTAATCACATACTGTTCCATTGTTATGCACCTCTATCTTATCTATATCAACTTCATTATTATTTTCAACATATTCTGTTAAATTATAACATAAACATCACATTTGTAAAGAGTACAGCCAAAAAAACCTTGCGAAAATAGCTTTGTTTTGCAAAGGCGCATTTACAGTATATGCTTTATCTGATACATAAGAACTATCTTTTACTGAATAAAGCGCAGTGGATTTACGGTGCTTCCGTTTATCCACAGCTCAAAATACAGACACGGTTCATCGCAGTTTCCGGTACTGCCGCTGTTGGCAATCAGCTGTCCCGCTGTCACATTCTGCCCTTTTACCACACCAATTGCATCAAGGTGCCCATATCTTGTTACGGAGCCGTCTTTATGTGTAATGTCAATACAATATCCATAATCTGCATACCATCCGGTACGTGTCACCGTACCCTCTGCTGCCGCATAAACAGATGTCCGCTCTTTTGCAAGCCAGATGACACCGTTATTTACATTTCCGCCAAACTGTCCGGAAACCGGTAACCCATACGCACTGTCTGACTGCGTACCCACTGAAATCACCTGTGGCTGCGATTCTGTCTGGACTTTTTCATCTATAATCTTCGTATCTGTCCGTCTTCCATTAATATAGGAAACCTCTGCCGTAACCTTTCTGGTTCCTGTGCTTCCTTCTTCCTCTATCGTATTCTTACCCTTCTGTGCTTCCTCATCCTGTATATACTGCGGTGTTGCACGATACGTCTCATCATATGTTTCACGCTTTGTCATCACAACAGACAGCAGGGTTTCCGGTACGGAAAGTGTTATCATCTCACCCTCTGCAAGCACCGAATCCGTATCCAGCTGCGTATTCCATTCGTAAATCTGTTCTTTATCAATTCTGTAATCGGAAGCGACGGATTCAACGGTTTCTCCCGCCTTTACTTCATATAACACACGGTTTTCTGATGATTTTGTCACTGCTTCGTAAGCCGTGTCCACATTGACAATCCCGGTCTTTGCAAGAAGAACTTCGCTGACAGTTACATTCTGCGCAAAATCAATGGATGTAATCCCGTCATGCACGACCGTTCCGTCTTCCTGTGTCGTGGATGCCTGTCCGCTTAGTACCGCAGATACGATGTCTTTGCTGGCATCCGTCTGGGTCTTTTCAAAGCTGACGGTATAATCTCCGCTGCTGCCTGTGGGATTTAACTGCACCGTATACTCTTTTTGGGTGTCATACTGCTGTTCCACACGGGAAAGCAGCGTATACACATCATCCAGACTTGCAAGTGTAACCGTTGCATCGTCCATTCTGACCATATAGGCAATCTGTGAATTCACATCTGTTATACTGGAAAATAATGCACTATAGATACTGTCTGAGAGTTCTTCCTTACTCATGCGTTCCGCCGTAAGATGGCTCTCTTTAATTACCGTATACTCCGGCTCCATATATACAACATCAGGATAAATGCCGGAAAGCCGTCCTCTTGCATCTGCAAGCGCTTTTGCCGCATCTGCGCGGGAATTGGCAGCCCCGACTTCTGTTCCGTTTACTTCTATACGGTAATACGCTACCTGATTATTTAAAAGATTCTTTTCTACAAACGGTATTGCAAATAAGCATACCATACTGGCAACAAACATTGCTGTCAGCAGCATCAGTCTCATTCTTTTCCCATATTTGGTAAAATGTGACATGACTCTCTCCATTTCTGCCGTGTGACGGCATTTCTATCATAATCTATAACATAATCCATAAACTGTGTAGTTTACTGTTTTGTAACACTTTTGTAATATTTGTCATGTTACCATATCCGGAGCAATTTGTAAAGAGCGGGCATCTTTGATGTCCGCCCTTTTAAGCCTGTAGTGTTATTCTTCTTTTTTACGCGAATCAAAGTAGACAAACGCATCTATTTTTTCAAGAATATCCGCGAAAATTTCCCGCGGCGCAGCTTCAATGTATTTCGTCAGGATTTCATTTTCCTGCTTTTTATAACGGCCGTAGAAAATATCGTACAGGTTGTGACCGCGCACGTAAATCCGGATATTTTCAATGTTATCCACAATGTCCTGACGGGACTGTATCTTTATCCCCGTTTTTTTTAACATAGCTTTCACACTTGTTAATTTATAGAGATATTCCTGATATTTACTCCACAAAATGTCGTAAAACGCATCGACACTTTTTACAACACCAATCTGCGCCATGACTTCCGGAAACAGAAAATAATTCTCAAACGAATAATATTTTAAAATCAGCACATTTTTCTCCGTAACCCGTGGAAGATTGCCTTTATCTTCATGTGACCGGTCGCCGTAATATTTGCAGAGCTGCTGTCCTAACTGCATCCTGTTTTTGCCGTCGCTGTCCCGGATCATCATAAAACTGTCCTTTAAATAAACGGAATTAATGTATTTTAAATTGGCATACGTCTTGATATTCGTACAGCTATTGGTGGAGATAATCGCAATGCGCTTGAGCTGTCCGGACTCGTCATAGACCTCGGAATAATATTTTTTAAGCAGCAGCGGCAGACGGCTCTTATCCTGCTTTCCTTCAACAATAAAGACAAAGCTCACATTCATCAAGTCATTTGCCGTATAGCCCAAATCATTTAAAATGGCATCCAAGTCGGTGTCTTCACGTACACATGTATTGTACCTGCTGTCGGAATACACCTGACGGATCTGTCCCGATGTAAAGTTAAACAGCATCTCCGGCTCGTGCGTGGAAAATATAACCTGATTCTTTTTGGACAGCCGGTAAAGGATTTCACTCGCAACCTTTTTTAACTGCGGGTGCAGATAAATTTCTGGTGTATCTACCATAATAATATACGGTGCTGTGTTTTTTGTATCCACATAGGTCTGAAGCAGGGATAAAATGTAAATGCTTTTTAAGCCTTCACCGAGCGCATCCAGTCCGCCCTCTTTTTTGCTGCCGCGCATACGCACAACGGTATCAATTTTAAACAGTTCGTCCGCATCAAATTTAATCTCATAATGAATTTCATGGGACTGCCCGCCGTTGCGGCTGAAATAGTAGTTTAAACGCTCTGACAACCGGTTTAAATTACACGTAAATAATTTGTACTGCAACAGGCGGCTCGTTTCCATCAGTGTCAGCTGTTCCGGCGTTTTTTTCTGGATTACGCCGATACATTCAAAGCACTGGTGGCATTTGCGTTTTTCATCAAAAATGCACCGGTCGTCCCGCAGTGCCTGCAGTCCGGTATCCTGCTGTAATAAAATCAAATCCTGACTGATATCTTCTTTGTTACGGTACTGGTCCACGAAATAGATTTTCGGAAAAATACTTTTGATATAACGGTTGTTTTTAAAATAACCGTCTTTATAGCGTACGATGCCGTTTCTGCCGTAAATGTATTCAAATTCAAGTGTGCCGCCATCCTCCGTTTTCTGATAGGACGGCAGCTTTTTACAGAAATTTTCTTTCCATAGTGAGAACTGCTTGAAATTACCGACAATGCCGTTCTGATGCAGATACTCTAAATCTTCATCTGTAATCAAAAGCTGTATGCCGATGGTAATATTGCCGTCCCTGTGGTGAAAATCCGCTTCGGATATGGCATAATCGCCGGATACCGCGCGGATTGCATCAAGCATGACAGATTTTCCGGCATTGTTTCTTCCGACTAAAATGAGTACGTCTTCAATATCGCGGATTACCAGTTCCTCTACGGATTTAAAATTTTTAATGGACAACTGTGTAATTTTCAACGAAAATGCCCCCTTTTTGCCTTACGCTTTTCCTTTTTCTTTTCGTGTATGTTTACCGCTTCTGCCTTTCGCTTTTACACCTTTTTTTGTGCTGCTTTTAGACTTGTGTTTCGGGTTGTTTCCGGCAATGCTTTGGGGTTTGTTTTTTGCTACGGAATATCCGAATGTGCCAAGCTTTTTACCCAGTGTAAAATATTCACCGTGGGAATATGTCACTAAATCTGCCGCATTTAAGTCAAATCTGCCTTTTTCATCCATGTAATCATCATCAACCCGCACTGCCACGACTTCTGCCAGAAACATATCGTGTGTGCCCAGTTCAAGCACCTGTGTCACACGGCACTCTATATTGACCGGACTTTCCGCAATGCCCGGTGCTTTTACCTTTTCTGACGGCTGCGGTGTCAGGTGCATTTCCTGAAACTTATCAACATCCCTGCCGGAACGCACACCACAGTAATCGGTTACGCGGCATAACTGCTTTGTCGTCAGATTTACAACAAATTCTTTTGTTTCCTTTATAATGTCATAGGAATATCGGTTTTTCCTTACGGAAATTGAAAGCATTGCCGGATCTGAACAGATTGTTCCTGCCCATGCCACGGTAATAATATTCGGTTTTCCGCCCTCGCGCTGGCAGCTCACCATCACTGCCGGTACGGGATATAACATATTTCCCGGTTTCCACGTCTGTTTTGCCATTTTTAAATGTCCTTTCTGATTTTTGTATTCGGTTTCTGTGTTATATTTGCATTCTTTTATGGATACACTATCTTATGATGTCATCATCAAACCTTTGTATATGCCGTATTCCGGCGGATTGGAGTTTTATGAATACTGTCACCCAGAAACTTACGCGCTTAAAAATATTTACCGCAGTTTCTTTTATCCTTACTGCGGCGCTTGGCACTGCCTGTCACTTTGCCTTTGATTTTTTCGGTCAGAGCCGTCTGATTGCCCCTTTTGTTCCTGTCAATGAGTCTACATGGGAACATTTAAAGCTATTGTTTTTTCCGTTTCTTTTACTGCTTGTAATCGGCTGTTTTGCCGGTATTGCAGGCGGCAATGCACCTATTTCCAACCGCAGTCTGAAAAAAATGTTTTTATCCTGCTACTGGGACGGCGCGGCATTTGGCGAACTCTGCGGCATGGCGGCCGTTGTCGTCTTATTTTACGGCATCAACGGCATTTTAGGCTTTAATCTGGACTGGGTAAACATCGCTATTTATTTTATTGCTGTTTTATACGCCCACTATACCTTTTACCGGTATGCGTGTCTTCCATATTATAATACATTTTCCTACCACAAACCGCATCGTCCGGTTCCGCTGATTCTGCCTGTTTTTGTACTGGTATTTGTGACATTTTTATTCATGCTTTTTACCTTTTATCCACCGCACATCGGTCTTTTTTCCGACCCGCAAAATGGCAGCTACGGTCTGTCCGCCAGTCTTTTTACCAGATACTCATATCCTTCCAGAATGACGGCACTGTGGTCAGAAGCCAGCAGGGTTGTGTGTTCCATCATATAGGTTTTATTTTCAAGTACCGCACCCGGACTCCACTCTACACGGACCTGGGATTCCGTGCGGACCGCCAGTTCCTTATTTTCAAGGCATAACCGATGCGTCGCGCAGACTGTACCGTCTGCGTTGTTTTTTCTTGAAATTTCGGTATCTTTTATTGTAAACCAGCCTGCATTTTTAGCATCATCGCCAGCTTTTTCATGCAGAAGTCCCTCCGGCACCAGCGCAATATAGGCAGTTGTAATAATCCGCGTACGCGGGTCCCTGTCATATGCACCATATGTTTTTAACTGTTCAAAGTTTAAATGCTCAATTCCTGTTTCTTCCTGTAATTCTCTTGCTGCCGCCGTTTCGAGATTTTCCCTGTACTCCACAAATCCGCCCGGCAGCGCCCACCATCCGATGCTTGGGTGGTTTCCCCGCTGAATCAACAGTACTTTGGTCACTTTCTTTTCGGATTCATTGTAGGCAAATACCGCCATATCTACGGTATTGCACGGATTCTGGTATTTACGCGGGTCATATTTTTCCAAAAATGTGACTAAATCTTCTCCGGCTGCGTTTTTTTCTCCCGTTCCCATAAATGCTTTTACAGCTTTTTCTTTATCTAAATACATATTTCTCTCCATTTCTGCCGCCTTGTGCAAGCACGGCACTTCTTTCCGCTTTTAACCGGCACGGCTCATTGCTTACGCACATTTTACCACAAATGGGGGTTGTATTAAATCCCTGTGGTTACAATTGTTTTTATTTTCTGTCTTTTTTGAGTTTTTATTAAATTTTTATTTTTTTTTAGTTCTATTTTATGCTACTTGTACATCTTATTTATTTATGCTACAATGCAATTATAAGAATTCGTGGAACATCATAGAAAAGATTACATATTTTCCGCCTTTCCAAGGGGGTTTTATGCCTTTTAAAGTTGTGTCGTCCCACGATGATATTACCGCAAATGCGGAGGAATGGAGGATTTTATGATTGGAAATGTAATCGTTGGTCAGTCTGGTGGTCCAACATCAGTAATTAACTCAAGTCTGGTAGGTGTATACAAAACTGCACGTGACAGAGGGGCAAAAAAAGTATACGGTATGCTTCACGGCATCAAGGGGCTGCTGGACGGACAGTATGTTGACCTTTCTGAAAAGATTAAGACTGATATTGACATCGATTTGTTAAAGAGAACCCCATCTTCTTATCTGGGTTCCTGTCGTTACAAACTGCCGGAGGTAAATGAAGATAAAGCTGTATATGAAAAAATCTTTAAGACACTTGAAGATTTGGAAGTAAAATACTTCTTCTACATCGGTGGTAACGATTCCATGGATACCATTAAGAAGCTTTCCGATTATGCAAATCTTGTAAACAGTGACATTAAATTTATGGGTGTTCCAAAAACTATCGATAATGACCTCGCTGTTACTGACCACACACCGGGTTACGGTAGTGCTGCCAAGTATATTGCGGCAACGATGAAAGAAATTATCCGTGACGGTCTTGTTTATGATTATCCGACAATCACAATTGTTGAAATCATGGGACGTAATGCCGGATGGCTGACTGCTGCTGCTGCTCTTGCAAAGGGTGAAGACTGTGAAGGCGTAGATATGATTTACCTTCCTGAAAAGGTATTTGATATTGACAAGTTCATGGCAAGAGTAAAATCTTTAAGCGAACAGGGTCGTTCTATGGTTATTGCGATTTCAGAAGGTATTAAGGTTGCTGACGGCAGATACGTATTTGAACTTTCTGACCACGTAGAATTTGTCGATGCATTCGGACACAAGCAGTTAGCAGGTTCTGCAAAGTTCCTTGCAAACAAGATTGGTTCTGAACTCGGCATCAAGACAAGAGCAATTGAACTTTCTACCATGCAGCGTTGTGCCGCACACATGACTTCCCGTACGGATATCACAGAGGCCTTCAACGTAGGTGGTGCAGCTGTAAAGGCAGCTTTTGAGGGTGCTACAGGACAGGTTGTTGTCTTAAAGAGAATTTCTGATGACCCATATATGTGCATTACAGAAACACATGATGTTCATGATATTGCCAATGTGGAAAAGAAGATTCCGTTAGAATGGATTACAGATGACGACTATGTTACAGATGATCTGATTCACTATATCAGACCACTCATTCAGGCTGAACTTTCACCAATTATGGTTGACGGTCTTCCAAGACATTTAAATGTCAATTTCTAAAACTGAATAACATTTTAGGTGAAATCCCCGGAAACCCGTGTCGCGGCTGACCGGGGATTTTTATTTTTAAATTTTTCCAATATAATAATTTTTTGTTCTTCCCCTTGTCATTCTCCCGATTATCCATTACAATCACTGTATCTTAAAAATATGAACATACACGGACAGCCGCTTCTTTTAACGGACTGCCGGCTGTTTTTTGAAGAATGGAGATTTAAAAATGAAATTTGTAATACAGCGTGTCAATCACGCAAGTGTCACCGTTGACGGTGAAACTGTCGGTTCTATCGGTAAAGGACTGCTGATTTTATTCGGCGCCGGAAAAGGAGATACTGAAGAAATGCTGCCAAAGTTTGTGGATAAAATCACAAAGCTGCGGATTTTCTCTGATGAAAATGACAAAATCAATCTTTCCCTTTTGGACGTAGGTGGCGAACTGCTTGTCGTAAGCCAGTTTACACTTTACGCAGACTGCCGCAAGGGAAACCGTCCAAGCTTTTTTGATGCCCTTGAACCGGACCGTGCTGATGCTTTATACGAGAAATTTGTTGCATTGTGCCGCGAAAAAGTCACCAAAGTAGAAACTGGAAGCTTCGGTGCACATATGCGTGTTGACCTTGAAAATGACGGTCCGTTTACCGTTGTCTTAGACAGCCGTGATTTTTTCAAAGAATCCTCAAATGAAAGGCGGGAAAATTAAGATGTTCCGATTATGGTGTAAATTATTTGATGACAGCAATCATCTGCTCAAGGATATGGTGGTGGAAAATGATGATGCGGCCACAAACCGTACCCGAAAAATTTTTGACGGTATCCACAGTGCCTGCTATGCCTTTGATTTAAGCGAGCCTATCTGGCTGGATTCCAATGTTGCGGAGTTTAAACGTCATTCCAAAGTCCGTTTCTATCAGGATAATTTTATTGACAGCATTGACTTTTCTTATATGGAAATTCAGGTGATTGAAGAAGACTAATACAAAAGACTATTCTTGCAATAATTTTTTTTAATAAATACAGTTCCAATACACATTTATTTTTGTAAATGTGTATTGGAACTTTTTAGACTGTAACAAAAATATCTGTGTATCAGCGTTTTGTCTGATTCATCGACCGTGCCAGCTTCTCAACTGTTTCTTCTGGCAGTTCTGCCAAGTCTGCTACCGATTGAATGTCATTGCCAAGTGCAAGCAGTTTTTTTGCAATCTGGATTTTGGTCTGTTCTTCTCCCTCACGCCGTCCTTCCGCGCGTCCCCGGTTTAAGATGTCTTTTGCTTCATAGTTTAATACTTTTCCGCCCATTTGCTGACTCACTCCCTTCGCTACTTTTTCGTACTTTGCCGCTAAATGCTCTATTACTTTGCGTGACATTGCAAGAATTACAACTTTCGGATACTCCGTTAAATCACCCATCTGGCAGGCAATTTCAAGCCGTTCACGGATTGCGGCATATTCTTCCTCCAGCTGTTTTAACTTTTTCTTATTTTCTTCGAGTTCTTTAAAATCCTTTTCATACACAAAGATATGAAACGGTATCAGAAAGAACAGTTTTTTCTCAAACAGTTCGTTGACGGTGTATCGCTTTATTTTTAATACAGGCACTTTATAAGAAACTTTTCCGCCGGGTGTCTGCACTTTTACCGTCATCTCCTCCGGTGTATTTTGCGTATGTCTTAGCGATACCACCGCAGAATCGGGAAACCGCACCGTCAAGGTATCCGCTGTCAGCTCTTTATTTTCCAGTGCAAGCTGCGTATCGTACTCAAACATACGGATTATCATACTGCCGTCTTCCGTACTCTGGCATTCGATATGATACCGCCTGTGCTGTACCACACTGCGGCTGACAGCTTGTGCTGTGCTTTCCTTTTCTTTCTGTTTTTCCCTCGTGTAAAATCCCGTTTCCGTTTCTTTACTGATTATTTCAAAACTGGAATCGGTGATTCTCTCCTGCTCTCTGCCGTCCGGCATCTTGATGAAATGCTCGTTTTGAAGCAGGCAGATAGTTTCTTCTCCGGTATATTTTGTATGAAAAATTTCATTCACAACCGGAATCATTAACTCCGTACAGTCGGTTAAAAGTGTACGGAATACGTCATCATATGGTGTATTATCCATGCATTCTTCCTTTCTTTTATTATACTGGACTTGTGGAACTGCCGGCAAGATTTTTTGCTGATTTTTTGAATATTTTATTGGATTCAGCCCGGATTTTTTCGTATAAAAATCCTCAGAAAATGCCAATAGAAATTTCAGTCTGAATATTAAATACACATTCAACTGAAAATTTTAGATTTTAAAGACATACTGATTTATAAAAATCATGCTTTAAAACTTAGTTTTAGAATATATTCTATTAATAAGATAGCATACTTTTATTTTATTTGCAATATAAAAAAGAACGGACTGCGATGAGGGAGTCAATCCGTATTCATTTTTATATATACGGCTGTCCACTCCTGCAATCCGGGTGAACAGCCGTTTTTTCATTCAACAATTAAAATTTATCCGACAACATTGCGTGCCTTGCCTTCCGTAAATGCCTTAATATTTTCATAGACCTCATCCATCAGTCTTGTACGGGCTTCTACGGTTGCCCAGGCAATGTGCGGCGTTACAATGAGTTTTGTACTGTCTTTTACGGAATTGAGCGGATTGTCTGCTTCAACCGGTTCTTTTGTCAGCACATCCAGTCCTGCTGCCGCAATCTGATTTTCATTCAAAGCGGCTACCAGATCCGCATCATTTACAATCGGACCACGTCCGACATTAATTAAAATGGCGCTGTTTTTCATCTTCTCAAATGCCGCCTTATTCATCAGATTTTCCGTATTCTGATTCAGCGGTGCATGAATGGATAAAATGTCTGACTGCGCTAAAATTTCATCAAATTCAACACGCTCATACGGTACATCATAAGTATGTCCACTTGCTGAATAATAAATCACCTTGCAGCCAAAGCTTTCTGCAATTTTTGCCACACCCCTGCCGATAGCACCGAGTCCGATAATGCCCCATGTCTTGCCTGCAAGTTCATGGAATTTTGCATCAAAATGCGTAAAACACGGACTGTTAATATATGCACCGGATTTTACATAGTTATCATAATAGCTCAACTTTTCAAGCAGATAGAAACACAGCGCAAAGGTATGCTGAATGACAGACTGTGTGGAATATCCCGCAACATTGGCAACCGTTATGCCATGTGCCTTTGCATAGGCAAGGTCAATGTTGTTATAGCCTGTGGCGGTTTCTGCAATCATTTTTACCGCCGGTGCACCGGATAATACCGCTTCGTCAATCACAACTTTATTGGTAATAATGACTTCCGGATTGTGTTCTGTAATCCGCTGTTTTGCTTCTTCCCTGCTGCTTTGCGGATATGTAATCACTTCGCCGAGTTCCTTTAACTTATCCAGTGAAATGTCATCTCCCAAAGTAATTGAATCCAGTATCAGTATCTTCATTGTCAAAACTCCTTTCGTCTGTTTGTACAGTTCTTTTATTAATCAAATTATAACATTTGACATTGTTTTTTCAAGAAAAATGTCCTTTTGCCGCACAGATTTTATCATATCTTCTGTTCATTTTCATAAACTCACTGGCGGCTTTCCCTTTTAATTTTGCAGCCATCACTTTTCCCGCTTCACTGCGCACGGCGCCACTGTTTTCCAGATAATCCACGAGTTCCACAACCGTATCCTTTAAATAGCCGTCCACATCTGCCATACAGTCCATAAAATGCAGGGACACACAGCACATCGCCGCGACCGCCGCACAGATATAGACTTCATCTATATTTCCCTTAAAAAGAACCGCCGAAAATATTCCCAGTAAAGCAATCCCATATTTGACCATTCCCGCAATCCGCTGCCATGCTTTCATGCGCAGTCCACAAATTTTCTCATTTTCGATAATCTTTTCCACAAAAACTTCGGTGTTATTCACCGCAATCTCCAGCTTACAGCAGTCATCATACTTGTCGACTGCCTTGCGGATCACCGGCACTTTTCTTGTTCCGCTGCGGATATCCTGTATCATCTCATAGCAATTTTTAAATAAAAACAGCCAGATAGCCATCCCCGCCATAAACACCACTGCCATCAACACTACTATTATTTTCATACTTCCCCCATTTCTGAACAACTTGTTGCAAACAAGCTTTCATTTAAGGCTTGTTTACACTCCTTTCCCATAAGCCATACTGCCTTTCAATTACGTAACATAATAATATCGCAGAAATGCTAAATTGAAAAGCATTTCTGCGATAAATCGTTCGTCAAATATCGGGGATATTCGTCTTATTTTAAGCTTTTGCGACTAGGCAATGCGGGAAACAAGTTCCTTTAATAAAAGAACAGAGTTGTGGATTGCCTGTTTTTCAAATGTCGGATAATCCATGGTCGCGCTGTCATCTGCCTTATCGGAAATTGCACGTAAGATGACAAACGGCACACCGTTTAAATATGCAGCCTGTGCAATCGCTGCGCCCTCCATTTCCGTGCAGTAACCGTCAAAATTGGCACTGATTCTTTCCTTTACCGCCTTGTCTGAAATAAACTGATCGCCGCTGACAACTCTGCCCACATGCACGCCAATCTGCGGCACAACCTTTGCACAGCTTTCCTTTGCCAGCTCAATCAGTTTTGCATCGGCCTTAAATGAGAGCGTATCCATTCTCGGAATCTGACCGGGTGCATAGCCAAAGCCTGTTGCATCCATATCGTGATGCAGTACATCATCCGAAATAACAATGTCTGCAATGTTAATTTCATTTTTTAAAGAACCGGCAATGCCTGTATTAATCACATAATCCACGCCGAAATCGTCCACTAAAATCTGTGTGCAGACCGCCGCATTGACCTTACCGATACCACTTCTTACAATGACAACATCTTTTCCGGCAAGCTTTCCGGCTTTAAATGTCATCTGCGCCTTTGTTTCCTCGCGCTCAATGTCCATGACTGCTACAATCTGTTCCACTTCTTCATCCATTGCTCCGATAATTCCTATCATAATATTCTCCTTTTTATTTACTTGTCAGCAGTGAATATGAAATCGTGCTGACTTTATCGTTATTCATGACAAATGTCAGGGTCATTTTATCCTTAGAATACGCATAGGTGTTGCCTGCTGCAACGTAATCCGTGCCGTATGCCTTTGTCACTGCCGCAAAGCTGTCACCGATTTTAATACCTTCTGCCGTATTTACTGTATCATCTTCGAGCGTAATTGTATAGATATACTTTTTGCCGTCTTTTTCATACGTCTGTAAGGTAAAGCCGTCATAATAGTAAAATGTATCTTTTCCTTCGAATGCACAGCTTAATGCCTCATATGTGCCGCTAGGCGGTGCTCCAAGTGCATCTGTTACCGTCTGGGCATCTTCATTAATATAAATCTGCTGGTCACCTGTGGTAAAAATGTAACCGCTCTGCTGATTTTTTGCACTGCTGCCGGATGCTGTGCCACAGCCCGCAAGTGAAATTACGGTCACTGCAATACACAGCGCTGTTATCCAAAATTTTTTCATCAATCTGCTGTTCCTTTCTCTGCTTCATATCGTTCTTCCATTTCCTGCCAGTAGGATAAAACCGCACTGTCCTGCCTGTGATCAGGCAAATCACATTCTGTCTGCAGAATCTGTCCGAAATAGCGGGAAAGCTTTTCCGCGCCCCACACATTTAAGTGCAGTCCCGCATCATAAGTATCGGTTGTCAAATCAATCCCGGATTCCTGCATGGACTCCAGAAAATTGTAATACGTCAAATCATTCTGCGTGGCATAATCTTTTATCTGTTCTTCCCATTCATCATACCACACCGGATAAATTGTCGGCGCTTTCATCAGCACCAGACGAATATTTTTTTCTTTGCAAAGCTGTGTGATTTTATCCAGATAGTTCCACGCATTTTCACCAAGCGAATAATCAGCAAGCGGCGTTTTCCTCGGCTGTGTTGTCACACCCTTTTGCCCCGTCTGCATCAGATACCCATTATACGAAACCGTGTCTCTTGAAAACATATACCGGAAATCTTCTTTTGTCAATGCACTCCACCGCGAATGAAACCGAAGCAGTGGAAAAACATAACTTATAAAACTTTCTTTTTCTGTCATGGAAGCCCGTATTGATGCCGCCTTGCTGTCCGACCACTTCATGCCGTCTAAGGTCATGCGGTTATACGCTTCGTTCTGCGGTTCATTGTACTTCATCGACAGCACATTAAATACAACTGCCTTTGGTGTTTCATACCGCAGGGTTTCTTCCAATAAATAATACGACTGCCAGATCAGCTGCTGCGCGCTGCCGCGGATATAGCTTGTAATGCCGTATTCCTGCCAGAGTGTAACCGGAGAAATATTTTCATAAACCTCACAGTCCCCGATAAATATGACATCATTGTTTTTCGGTGCTTTATAATACTCGGCAATAAGCGCGCCTTCTTTTACCTTTGACATATACTTTGGCATGAGCAGTGCCTGAGCAAAGTACAGGACAAGGACAGAAAGCACCATAAGAACTGCCACAATACCTAAAGTTTTTATTTTACTGCGTACCATTTCTGTCCTTTCTTCATTATAATAAACGGTTTAAAACATAAAACCACCGTGTCTTCCCAAACCTCTTTATGTACAATCTTTTCTAAAACTGGTTATATATGAACTGGTTCGCATCATATCCAATTCCGTACGCGCCGAAAATTAAAATGGCAAATAAAAGCGCAAAAACGACAAGATACTGCACTGCCGCTGTTCTTTCATAAAGCCGCTCCCGGATACTGCCGCTGCGCTGTTTTAAACTGACACACAGCACCACAACAACTGCCACCGCAACAACCGCATAATCCGCCGCTGTCAGACCGAGCTGTAACAGTCCCTTCATCGCCACTGTCATGTTCCGGTCCGTAAACATCGTCCCAAACATTTTAAAAGTCAGCCCGACATTCCGGTAACAGTCCAGCATACGCAGTGAGGACATCAAAAGCACCGTGCGCACCACCTGAAAAATACGGTAGGCATATTTTTTTTGTATGCCCGGAAAATGTGCGTGAAATTTTTCATAAAGCGGACGACATTCCTGTGAAAGCAGAATGACTACGGCATTTAACAGCCCCCACACAATGAAATTCCAGCTTGCGCCGTGCCAGATTCCCGTGGCAAACCATACCACCAGTGTTACAAAATACACCGGAATCCGCCTGCCTGCCGCCACGCCGAAATGTTTCCGGCAGAATGTAGACATCGACAGCACCGGCATGGACGCAGACAGCGGATAAAACAGATAATCCTTAAACCACGTTCCCATGGTAATGTGCCATCTGCGCCAGTATTCCGCAATATTTTTTGAAAAATACGGTCGTTCAAAGTTTTCGGCAAGCTGTATGCCAAACATCTGCGCAATACCGATTGTAATATCAATGCCACCGGTAAAGTCGGCATATAATTCTGCCGCATAAAAAAGCATGCCGCAAAATACGTAGAATCCGCTGTAAATATCCGGCTGTCCCACAATGGCATTGACCGCCACCACGATACGGTCTGCGATGACCAGCTTTTTAAAATAGCCCCACAGCACACGCTCCAGCCCGAACCACACCGTCCTGAAATCAAACCGGTGCGGCGCATACAATGTCTGTGACAGTTCGCCGAAACGACTGATGGGTCCCTGTATCAGCTGCGGAAAAAAGGACGTAAACAGCGCCATTTTAAAAATATTTTTTTCTGCTTCGGTCTTACCGCGGTAAACGTCAATCACATATCCCATTGTCTGAAACGTATAAAAGGAAATGCCAAGCGGCAGTACCAGATTCACACGGGCAATGGAGTGTCTGCCGGTAAACAGCGCCGCAATGCCGTTTACATTGGCAATCGCAAAATTCGTATATTTTAAAATCGCAAGAATTCCAAGATTCACAAGAAGACAACCTATAAAAATCATGCGCTTTTTACGCTTTATCTGCTGTTTGTACGCTTTGCGCTCCTGCTTTGACCAGACTTCTTTGTGTGCCTTTACCGTGTCATCCATGTGGTACTGCACCACAGACATGATACGGGCGGCAGCATATGAGGTTACAATTGTAACTCCCATAAACAACAGCCCATAAAGCCCGGAATATGCGTAAAAAAATACATTTGCTACAAGCAGTAAAATCCACTGGAACCGCACCGGAATCAGATAATACAGCACCAGCACACACGCTAGAAATGCCACAAATTCAAATGATGTAAAAAGCATGGTTATTCATCCTCTAAACGTGTAATCAGCGCATACAGCGCCTGTGCCGAATTAAAGTTTTCCGGTCCTAATTCATCTGCCGGAATGACAACATCAAACCGGTTATGCACCTCGGCGATAATCGTAATCATGTCAAACGAATCCAGAATCTTATCCGTAATCAATGTGGTACAGTTTTCATAATCCACATCCGGGTGCAGTTCTTTTAAAATTTCAATTAATTGTTCCATATTTCTTCTATTCTCCAGCATACATCTCTTTTAATTTCATGCGGTCGACTTTGCCGTTTAAGGTCAGCGGCAATCTATCCACCTGTCGTAAAACGCCCGGCACCATGTAGCGTGGAAGACGCTCCTTTAAAAAGGCAAGCACCTCTGCCGGCTGTACTTCTCCCGCATAAAATAATACAATTTTTTTCTTTTCCTCATCATAAATACAACAGCTGCCTGCGATTTTTTCCATGCAGTTTACACTGCCTTCAATTTCACCAAGTTCAATACGATGTCCCATATGTTTAATCTGATAATCCTTACGGGAAGCAAACATTAATTCTCCGCGGTCATTATAATAACCCAAATCTCCGGTCTTATAAATAATCTCCGGATAGTCCTTATTGAGCGGATTCTGCACAAAATTCCCGGCAGTCTTTTCCGGCTGGCGGTAATATCCCATGGTCACCGCCGTTCCGCGGATACAGATTTCGCCCTTTTCTCCCTGCGTTACTTCTTTTCCGTCTTCATTTAAAAGCAGAATGCCGGTATTGGGAAACGGTCTGCCAATCGGAATCACTTCGTCTTCCTTAAATTCCCTGTCCACAACATAGTAGCAGGACATTCCGGTTGCTTCCGTCGGTCCGTACAGATTGATGTACCGTGCATTGGGGACATATTTTCTCCAGAGTGCAAGCTGTCTTGCCGGAAACACTTCACTGCCGAATGCAATCGTCTTTAAAGATGACGGCACTGCTTTTTCAAATGCGCCCAGTCCCGATATCATCGTCAGTGCCGGAACAACCCAGCAGATGGTATTAATCTGATGAGCATTGATAAATTCAACAAGCTTCACCGGAAACATAAATAACTGCTTTGGTATCAGGTATGCCGTTGCCGCAAATTTTAAGGTCGGATATATTTCCTTTAAACAGGCATCGACATACAGCGGCGCCTGATTGCCAAACACGGTATCCTCCGATACCTGCAACACTGCTGAAAGATTTTCAATATAATCAATGACTGAACGGTGGCAGGCTACAACACCTTTTGGGATGCCTGTTGAACCCGATGTGAATACAATATACAGTGCATCGGTATCAATGCTTTTTTCACGGACTGCCGACAGTGCTTTCGTATCCTGCGGTGTAGCTGATATCTGCTCATATAAATATACTTGTCCCTGATAGCCCATTTTGTAAAGCCTATCTGTTGTTGCTTTATCGCAGATTACCGCCTGCGGCGAAAGTGTCTTAAAAATCAGTTCCATTCTGTAAGACGGCATTTCCTCATCAACCGGCACATAATAGCACCCCGCATAAACCACACCTAAAAATGCAGTAATCGTCTGCGGGCTTTTTTCCATAAAAACCACCACCGGCTTTTTATACAATCCATCTTTTAAAAGCACTGTTCCGACAGACCGCGCCTGCATATAAACCTGCCGGAACGTAAGACTGTCCGTTTCACTGGCATATGCCATCTTTTCCGGTGCTTTCAGATATGCCGCTTCCAGATATTCTAATACATTTCTCATACTACCTCATTCCTAAGCGACTTTGTCGCGAAGCTGCGATGAGAAATTCGCGCAGGCGATTTCTCATCTGCAATCAGGGAGATTTGTTT
>OGDD01000676.1_pt1 | contig 31030 bp, 19 predicted proteins | sample 1570301 | NCBI WGS metagenome assembly OGDD01 (sample SAMEA2581971, study PRJEB24529) | metagenome | biome: Human gut stool | place: China | collected 2011 | reverse complement strand
TACTTACCCCCGATTACATCTTCGAAGCGAGTTGGGAAGTGTGTAATAAAGTGGGCGGTATCTATACAGTGTTGTCTACCAGAGCAAACACTTTGCAGACAAACTTTCACGATAGAGTATTTTTTGTGGGTCCGGATTTTTGGCAAGGGAAAGAGAATCCTTTATTTATCGAGTCCCAGAACCTTTGTGCCGCATGGAAAAAATATGCTATTGAAAAAGATAACCTCTCTGTCCGCGTAGGCCGCTGGAATATTCCGGGTGAGCCTATTGTCATACTGGTTGATTTCCAACCTTTCTTTGCACAAAAGAATGAAATTTATACGGAAATGTGGGAACACTATCAAGTGGACTCCCTGCATGCATACGGTGACTATGATGAAGCCTCCATGTTTGCATATGCCACCGGAAAGGTGGTGGAGAGTTTCTATCGGTATAATTTGACGGAAACGGATAAAGTGGTGTTTCAGGCGCATGAGTGGATGACAGGCATGGCTGCACTTTATTTGCAGACTGCCGTTCCTGAGATTGCTACAATATTTACCACCCACGCCACTTCGATAGGACGCTCTATTGCGGGTAACAACAAGCCGCTGTACGATTATCTTTTTGCTTACAATGGCGATCAAATGGCGCAGGAGCTGAACATGGAGTCCAAACATTCCATTGAGAAACAGACCGCCCATTATGTCGATTGCTTTACTACCGTAAGCGAAATTACCAATAATGAATGTAAGGAGTTGCTTGACAAGCCTGCCGATGTAATCCTTATGAACGGTTTCGAGGACGATTTCGTTCCTAAAGGTGCTACATTTACCGGTAAGCGCAAGCGCGCACGTGCCGTTATGCTGCGTGTGGCAAATAGTCTTTTGGGGCAGGAGTTCGATGATGATACACTCATTATAGGAACAAGCGGGCGCTACGAGTTCAAGAATAAAGGCATCGATGTGTTCTTGGAATCATTGAACCGTCTGAATCGCGATAAGAATCTGAAAAAGAAAGTGCTGGCTTTCGTCAACGTTCCCAGTTGGGTGGGTGATCCTCGTGAGGACCTGCAGCGACGTCTGAAAAAGAAGGACGAACATTATACCACTCCTTTGGAAGTGCCTTTCATTACACACTGGCTGCACAATATGACGCATGACCAAGTCTTGGATATGTTGAAGTACCTCGGTATGAACAACCGTCCCGAAGATAAGGTGAAAGTTATTTTTGTTCCTTGCTATCAGGACGGCAAAGATGGAATTCTCAACAAGCACTATTACGACTTGATATTGGGAGAGGATCTGAGCGTTTATCCTTCCTATTATGAGCCTTGGGGATACACTCCGTTGGAGAGCGTGGCTTTTCGCGTACCGACTATTACGACTGATCTTGCCGGTTTCGGACTTTGGGTGAATAGCCTCAAGAACCAGCATGGCATCGACGACGGAGTAGAAGTGCTGCACCGTTCGGACTATAACTATTCCGAAGTGGCAGACGGCATTAAGGATACGATAGCTATGTTCTCCACAAAGACAGATGCGGAAATCAAAGAAATCCGTAAGCGTGCAGCCCAAGTGGCGGAGCAGGCTTTATGGAAACATTTCATACAATATTATTATGAGGCCTACGATATTGCATTGCGCAATGCGATGAAGCGTCAGTTAGGCTGATGAAAAGAAATATTAATCAATCAAGTAATCATACAATGAAGATTAAAGTTAGTAATGTAAACACTCCGAACTGGAAAGATGTGAATGTAAAGTCTCACATCCCTGTTGAGTTGGAGAAATTGTCCGAACTTGCACGTAACATTTGGTGGTCATGGAATTATGAAGCTACTGAATTGTTCAAAGACCTTGACCCTGTACTTTGGAAAGAAGTGGGACAGAACCCTGTTCTGCTGCTGGAACGTATGAGCTATGCCAAGCTCGAAGCACTTGCTAAAGACAAAGTTATTTTGCGTAGAATGGAAGATGTATATTCCAAGTTCCGCAATTACATGGATGTGAAACCTGATAGCAATCGTCCTTCTGTTGCATATTTCAGCATGGAGTACGGTTTGAATCATGTATTGAAGATATATTCCGGTGGTCTGGGTGTACTTGCCGGTGACTATTTGAAAGAGGCTTCTGACAGCAATGTGGATTTGTGTGCTGTCGGTTTCCTGTACCGTTACGGCTATTTCACTCAAACCTTGGCTATGGATGGGCAGCAGATTGCCAATTACGAAGCTCAGAACTTCGGTCAGTTGCCTATCGACCGCGTATTGGATGAAAACGGCAATCAGATTGTGGTGGATGTTCCTTATTTGGATTATTACGTACACGCTTTCCTTTGGAGAGTAAACGTGGGCCGTATCTCTCTCTATCTGCTTGATACGGATAATGAGATGAACAGCGAGTTCGACCGCTCTATCACTCATCAGCTTTATGGCGGTGATTGGGAAAACCGTCTGAAGCAGGAAATCCTGCTCGGTATCGGCGGTATTCTTACTCTGAAGAAACTGGGTATCAAGAAAGATGTATATCATTGTAACGAAGGACATGCAGCGTTGATCAACGTACAGCGCATCTGCGACTACGTAGCCGAAGGGCTGACCTACGATCAGGCCATTGAATTGGTACGCGCTTCATCTCTCTACACCGTACACACTCCGGTTCCTGCTGGTCACGATTACTTCGACGAAGGTCTTTTCGGCAAGTACATGGGTGGTTATCCTTCCAAAATGGGCATCACTTGGGATGACCTTATGGATCTTGGCCGCAACAATCCGGGCGACAAGGGCGAACGCTTCTGTATGTCCGTATTTGCTTGCAACACTTCTCAGGAAGTGAATGGTGTAAGCTGGTTGCATGGAAAAGTCTCTCAGGAGATGTTTGCTCCTATCTGGAAAGGCTACTTCCCGGAAGAAATGCACGTGGGTTACGTTACGAACGGTGTACACTTCCCCACATGGAGTGCAACGGAATGGAAACAGCTTTATGCCGCACATTTCGATGAGAACTTCTGGTATGACCAGTCCAATCCTAAGATTTGGGAAGCTATTTACAATGTAGCTGATGAAGAAATCTGGAAGACGCGCATGGCTATGAAGAATAAGCTGATTGACTATGTTCGCAAGGAATATCGCAAGACATGGTTGAATAATCAGGGAGACCCTTCACGCGTTGTGTCTCTGTTGGACAAGATCAACCCGAATGCATTGCTGATTGGTTTCGGACGTCGTTTCGCCACTTATAAGCGTGCGCATTTGCTGTTCACCGATTTGGAACGTCTGTCCAAGATTGTGAACAATCCCGACTATCCGGTACAATTCCTGTTCACAGGTAAGGCCCACCCGCACGATGGTGCAGGACAGGGGCTGATTAAGAGAATTATTGAAATTTCACGTCGTCCTGAGTTCTTGGGCAAGATTATTTTCCTCGAAAACTACGATATGCAGTTGGCACGCCGTTTGGTATCGGGTGTAGACATCTGGTTGAACACTCCGACACGTCCGCTCGAAGCATCCGGTACTTCCGGTGAGAAGGCGCTGATGAACGGTGTGGTGAACTTCTCCGTACTCGACGGCTGGTGGCTGGAAGGCTATCGTGAAGGTGCCGGCTGGGCATTGACAGAAAAGCGCACCTATCAGAATCAGGAATATCAGGACCAGTTGGATGCCGCTACTATTTACAGCATCCTCGAACAGGAAATCCTGCCGTTGTACTATGCACGCAACAAGAAGGGATATTCCGAAGGCTGGATCAGAACTATCAAGAATTCCATCGCGCAGATTGCGCCTCACTACACAATGAAGCGTCAGTTGGACGATTACTATAGCAAGTTCTACACCAAGGAAGCAAAACGCTTCAAGGCATTGGCTGCCAACAACTATGCCAAAGCCAAGGAACTCGCAGCATGGAAGGAAGAAGTTGTGGCCAAGTGGGACAGCATCGAAGTCGTATCCTGCGAAAAGACGGAAGAACTGGTGAAAGGCTCTCTCGAAAGCGGTAAGGAATACACCATTACCTACGTTATCGACGAGAAGGGGCTGAACGATGCTATCGGTCTGGAACTGGTAACTACTTATACAGCTCAGGACGGCAAGCAGCACGTTTACTCCGTAGCGCCGTTTGAAGTAGTGAAGAAAGAGGGCGACCTCTATACGTTCCAGGCAACGCATAAGCTGGAGAACGCAGGCAGCTTCAAGGTAGCTTACCGTATGTTCCCGAAGAATGCAGAACTGCCTCACCGTCAGGACTTCTGCTATGTTCGCTGGTTCATCTAAGATAAGATAACAAAACAGATGGTGCGTTGGTATGAAACGCATCATCCGTTTGATACAGACAGACCATCCGTTTCGGGTAAACGGATGGTCTGTTTTTTATAGGGTATTATTATATGGGCAAACGGTGATGAATACGTGTGTCGGCCCGTTTATTTTCCTACCTCTTGAAAGAGCGTGATGCTTAGGAATACCCCGATAACGATGCACATCAGAATCAGGAACCAGTTCATGAGGCGTGCGCTCAGTTTCGTTTCCTTGTGCAGGTTTTGGGCTATGTAATTCTTGAAGAACAGGTAGATGGCAGGTACGGTGGCGCTTGCCAGCAGCAGGTCTTCGGGAATCTTGTACACATACACTTTGGAGAAGGCGATGAGCGCCCAGTGGCAGAGGAAGAGGATGACGAGCAGATTGACTTTGCGCGAGAACGCCAACAGCAGTCCGATGGTGAATGCGGCTACCGAGCAGGGCATTACTGTGGTCGTCATCATCGGGAACTCCATGCCGCGCGCCCACGAAAGGAGCGGGTATAGGAAAGGCATCGCATAGAGCACTCCTGCCAGCATAGGGTACTTGGGGTTACGCTCGAACGGAGTGTAACCGGTAAATAAATCCCACAGCCAAATCAATGCGACGGTTCCCCAGAATGCGGAGAGGACGTAGTGATAGTTGCGCGTGTCGCAGTACATTGCGTAGTACACCAGCGCTATCCAGCCGTTGAGGAATACCATATATATTTTCATGGAGCGTTTTGCCCAGACGGTGGGACGGCGGTATAGCAATGCAGTCAGCAGGATGCCCGCTGCGGTAATGAGAATCTGCGCCCACCAGGTGCTTTCATTATACTGTGCGATGGTGTTCCAAAATGTTTCCATATAAGTCAGCTTTTGTTTCCGGGAGATATGATGAACATTCGCTCTGCCCGTTTTCTTTTGTTCGAAAATGTGTGCAAAGGTATCGGTTTCCGATGAGATATGAAATTCTTTTCCATATTTTGCCTTTCTTTCCTCTAAAGAAAAAATGATTTCTTTGTTATGCCGGTGTAGGAAACTCATGCTTTTTATGTACTTTTGTACTCCTTTTTGAAAATAGGTAAAAATCAGATATTAGTTAGTGGAAAGTTTGATGGATAAAACAATGGTCGAGCAAGAGATTATCTTGCGCAGGAAGCTTGATTTATTGCTTCGTACGGGGAAAATATTAGTGGAGAGTGCTGCCGATACCAATCGCATTGTACGCAATATGAATCGTGTGGCGGCTTATTTGGGACTACCTGAGGAAAATCTTCACATCGACGTGACTTATACAATGCTGGTGGTGAACCTGAGTGACGAATCGCACTCTTATTCCAAATTTCAGAAGTGCGAGAAACATGGTATCAACATGACGGCCATATCCGAAATCAGCAAGCTGTCCTGGCGTGCCATTGAGGAAGACTATTCGCTCGACCGCTACGAGGAAGAGCTGGAGAAGATAAAAAACAAGAAGCGGAACTACACCCCCTATCTCGTTGCCATCGGTGCGGGTTTTGCCTGTGGTGGCTTCTGCAAGCTGTTCGGCAGCGACTGGGTTGCCTTTCTGTTTGCCTCTATCGCCGCTTTTGCAGGTTTCCGTGTCCGTGCGCGCTGCATAGAGTTCGGTATCAATCTGTATATGAGCATCACCATTGCGGCGTTGGTGTCCACCTGTCTGGCTTATATCACTACCTTTACAGGGCTTTCGGGCACGCCGTACCATCCGCTGCTGGCGTGCGCGCTGTTCATTGTGCCGGGAGTTCCCATCATAAACTTTGTGGACGACATGATTGACAACTACATACAGGTGGGCATCGTGCGTGCCGTCAATACGGTGCTCATGGTGTGTGCCATGGCGTTCGGCATTGTGATGGCCATGCGCCTGCTGGCTATGGAAGATGTGGTGATTGACAAGAAGTTCAGCGAACTGAGCATGGTTCCGCACGATCCTTATTATATATACGCTATTGCGGCGGCCATATCCGCGATGGGCTTCTCCATGATATTCAATATCCAGCGCCGTCTGCTGTGGGTGGTTGCGGTAGGGGGAATCCTTGCCGTGTGTACGCGTAATTTCGTCAACTTCGAGTTGGGGCTCGGTCCGGTCATCGGTTCTTTCATGGGAGCCATGGTGGTGAGTCTGGTGGCGGTGAAGGCAGTCCACTGGTTTCATGTGCCCAATCACGTGCTTACCATTCCTTCCGTCATTCCGATGATTCCGGGAGTGTTGATGTACCGTGCGCTGGTGGCCCTCATCAATATGCACGGAGTGGTGGGCGAGGTCACGGTGGCTGTGTCCAACGGCATTAACGCTTCGTTGATTATCCTTTGCATTGCACTGGGGGTAGCCGTTCCCAACATCTTTGCCCGCCGTTATATAGCCAAAGACCGTCAGCGCTTCCTGAAAGAGGAGTTGCAGAAGCGCAGGGAGAGGGGAAAGTTCCTTGAGTGGTAAGCGCGGTATTATCCGGAATAGAAAAGGGTTGCATCTCACACGCATACGGTGATGCAACCCTTTTTCCGTTTTTGTGTTGGGGAAGTGTCCGGCAGGAAGACGGCAGGTATCGTTTAAAAGCCGAGTCCGGCAACGAAGTACGCCCTTTCCGAGCATGGGTTCCAGGTAACTTTGGCAAAGAGCGGCAGGGAGAACGAGCGGGTTATCCTGATTTCTTTCGATGCTTCCAGACTGACATCGCACACGGCGAATCCGCCGGCTTCGTAGAAGTCCGTTTCCCACGGGGTGGCGCCTACTTCGGCCGTCCAGTCCAGACCGCCCAGTTTGAAAGGAGCGGCTACGGAGATGTAGGACGAATACGCCCGCTTTCCATTCTCCTTTACACCGTCGGCTCCGGCAAAGTTCGTGTACCAGTTTACCGCCACCGGACCGAAGTCATACCCCAACCGGGCTTCGTACAAATGGGCGGTATTGTGCGCACCGTAGTGGAAGTACCCGGCTCCGGTGTTGTACCAATAATCAGTAATGGATACGTTGAAACCGCCGGCGGAGTAGCCCAGTGTGAGGTCGAATTCTTTGGCGTCGTAGCCGTCGGCATCGGTCTTGCTGAAGCCTGTCGACCCCCATGCTTCCAGTGAGAAACCTTTATAGGCAACCGACACAGCGGGCTGAAGGCTTACGCCGCCCAAATCCTGTCCGCGCCACACGTAGCCGCTTACGAGGTCTACGCCTACCGATGCTTCCACTTTGTCTTGCGCTTTTGCCGTGAAAGGCATCCAAGCCGATAATAACGCTATAATTCCTAAATGTATGTTTCTTGTTTTCATAATTCTCCGTCCCATCCGGTTGCGGGTGGGTGTCATGGCTTCGTACGACATCTGTCCGAATCTTCAGGTTCTGTCTTTATTGCAGTATCTCTTGCAGTTTCACGGGTTCGTTGGTGGTGATGAAGTCCACACCCTGGCCTATCAGCCACTTCATGTCCTTAGGGTCGTTCACGGTCCAGGCATTTACTTTCATGCCTAAATCGTGCGACTCCTTAATCCATTCGGGATGCTTCTTGAATACACTGAAGTGGTAGTCGGGTCCGGCACAGCCCCATGCTTTCAGCTCTTTGGGAGAGAGGTCTCCTTCCAGGTAATATACCGGAGTACCTTTGGGGGCGAGACGTATGAATTCTTTAGTTGCGTGGCGTGAGAAAGTGATGTATTCCGTGCGGTTGTCCAGTCCCATGTCCTTCACCATCTTCACGATGGCTTCTACGGCGCGCGTTTCCTGTTCGGGAGTCTTGTGGGCTTTCAGTTCCAGGATGAGGCGCGTTTTCAGCGACCGGGCTTTCTCCAGATACTGTTGCAGGGTGGGGAGCTGCTCTCCGTTGTCCAATGTTACGCCGGTACACTGCTGCGCGGTGGACTTCTGCATGTTCACGCCCTTGAAAGTGCTGTCATGGTTCACTACCAGCCGGTTGTCGGCAGTGAGCCATACATCGAACTCAGAGCCGTAGCAACCGATGGAGTCGGCTTTCACCAGTGCGGCAATGGAGTTCTGTGCCGAACCGTTGGTTTTCCAGAAGCCACGGTGGGCGATAACTTGGGTGGACTGTGCCTGTATGCAGCCGCATGTGGCAAACAATAAGGCGGAAGTGATGATAAGGCTTTTCAGTTTCATTGCTTTCAGAATTGATTAATATCTCTTCAAAGATAGTGCAAGCCATGCGAATATAAAACAGAAAGCATATTAAATTTTGATTGCATTGGCGGTATGCCTGCTTTTCCGGTAACCGGACGTTGCATCGCCGTCCGCAACGGAGTTGTAACAAGCGTGCTTCATTTTGCTTTTAAAACATTCCTTTTGTTGTCTTTTTGCCAAGTAAATATATTTTCTGTATTCTTTTGATAAATAAGCAAGGAAAAGATAAACTTTATGTTCCGGAGAATTTATATATTTGCAGCCCGGTATTTGGCATTAGACTTTTCAAAACAATGAGGCATCGTAAACTGTTAATAATTATCGGGGCAATCCCTGTCGTCAATCCTCAATATCCCTATGTGCCGGAGATACGGAATGTGTCGCGGCGGTGTGGGGAGCAAACAATAAATATAGTATGGAACAACTGAAGCATGAATGTGGCGTCGCCATGATACGCCTGCTGAAACCGCTGGAGTATTACGAAGAAAAGTACGGTACATGGATGTACGGGCTGAACAAGCTCTATCTTCTCATGGAGAAACAGCACAACCGGGGGCAGGAAGGCGCCGGACTGGCTTGTGTGAAACTGGAAGCGAACCCCGGCGAGGAATATATGTTTCGCGAACGGGCGCTCGGTTCGGGAGCCATCACCGAGATATTCGGCACGGTGCAAAGCAACTTTAAAGACCTTACGAAAGAACAACTGCACGACGCCGGCTATGCCAAGCGCGTGCTCCCCTTTGCGGGGGAGGTGTATATGGGGCATCTGCGTTACTCCACCACGGGGAAGTCGGGCCTCTCGTACGTGCATCCGTTTCTCAGGCGGAACAACTGGCGTGCCAAGAACCTTGCCCTGTGCGGTAACTTCAACCTGACGAACGTGGATGAAATCTTCGCACGCATCACCGCCATCGGCCAGCACCCGCGCAAGTATGCCGATACGTATATCATGCTGGAGCAGGTGGCCCACCGGCTCGACCGCGAGGTGGAGCGCCTCTTCAACCTTGCCGAAGCCGAAGGGCTGACGGGCATGGACATCACGCATTACATCGAAGACCACATCGACCTCGCCAACGTCCTGCGCACCTCGAGCAAGGAGTGGGACGGGGGCTATGTGATGTGCGGACTTACCGGAAGCGGCGAGACATTCGCCGTCCGCGATCCGTGGGGCATCCGCCCTGCATTCTGGTATCAGGACGATGAGATAGCGGTGCTTGCCAGCGAGCGTCCCGTCATCCAGACCGCGCTCAACGTCTCAGCCGACCGTATCAGGGAGCTGCAACCGGGACAGGCTTTGCTCATTAACAAAGCCGGCAAGCTCCGCACGGTGCAAATCAACAAGCCGCGCGAGGTGAAGCCTTGCTCCTTCGAGCGTATCTATTTCAGCCGCGGCAGTGACATGGACATCTACAAGGAACGTAAACTGTTGGGTGAGAAACTGGTGCCCAACATCCTGAAAGCCATCGACAAGGATATAGACCACACCGTCTTTTCCTTTATACCGAATACTGCGGAAGTGGCTTTCTACGGAATGTTGCAGGGACTGGACGATTATCTCAACGAGGAGAAGGTGCGGCAGATTGCCGCTTTGGGACACAACCCCAGCCACGATGAGCTGGAGCGTATCCTGTCCCGCCGCATACGGAGCGAGAAGGTGGCCATTAAGGACATCAAGCTGCGTACTTTCATTGCCGAGGGCAACAGCCGCAACGACCTTGCCGCCCATGTGTACGACATCACTTACGGCAGCCTCGTGCCCGGCACGGACAATCTGGTTATCATAGACGACAGCATTGTGCGCGGCACTACCCTGAAGCAGAGCATCATCGGCATCCTCGACCGCCTCGGTCCGAAGAAGATAGTAATTGTAAGCTCCTCACCGCAGGTGCGCTATCCCGACTATTACGGCATCGACATGGCGAAGATGAGCGAGTTCATAGCTTTCAAGGCTGCCATCGAGTTGCTGAAAGAACGCGAGATGCGCGATGTCATCGAATCCGCCTACCGCAAGTCCAAAGAACAGGTGAGTCTGCCCAAAGAACAGATGGTGAACTACGTAAAGGAGATATACGCTCCCTTTACCGACGAGGAGATTTCCGCCAAAATGGTGGAACTGCTCACCCCGAAAGGTACGAAAGCCCAAGTGCAGATTGTATATCAGCCTCTTGAAGGCCTGCATGAAGCCTGTCCGCGGCACCGGGGCGACTGGTACTTCAGCGGTGACTATCCCACGCCGGGCGGTGTGAAGTTGCTGAACATGGCATTTATTAATTACATAGAACAAGTATATCAATTCTGAATATGAGAAATGTGACTCTTATCCTTGACGACGGGAGCCGTTTTCACGGCAAGTCGTTCGGTTATGAAAAGCCGGTAGCGGGAGAGGTGGTGTTCAACACTGCCATGTCGGGTTATCCCGAAAGCCTGACTGACCCTTCGTATGCCGGACAGTTGATGACGCTTACATATCCCTTGGCGGGCAATTACGGTGTGCCGCCTTTTACCTTCGCCCCCGACGGGCTGCCTGTATTTATGGAGAGCGAACGCATCCACGCCGAAGCCCTTATCGTAAGCGATTATTCCGGTAACTACAGTCATTGGAATGCCGTGGAAAGCCTCGGCAACTGGCTGAAACGCGAACAAGTGCCGGGCATTACGGGCATCGATACCCGCGAGTTGACGAAAGTGCTGCGCGAGCACGGGGTGATGATGGGAAAGATTGTCTTTGACGATGATCCCGATAATGTGCCCCAAGCTGCTTATGCGGGTGTAAACTACGTGGATAAGGTGAGTTGCAGGGAAGTTATCCGCTACAACACGGGCGAGGGCAGAAAGAAAGTGCTCCTTGTGGACTGCGGCGTCAAGGCCAACATCATCCGTTGCCTCTTGAAACGGGATGTGGAAGTAATCCGCGTTCCCTGGGATTACGACTTCAACGGACTGGAGTTCGACGGGCTGTTCATCTCCAACGGTCCCGGCGACCCCGATACCTGCGATGCCGCCGTCCGGAACATCCGCAAGGCGATGCAGAACGAGAAGCTGCCTATCTTCGGCATCTGCATGGGCAATCAGCTACTCTCCAAAGCCGGCGGAGCCGAAATATACAAATTGAAATACGGACACCGCAGCCACAACCAGCCCGTACGCATGGTGGGTACGGAGCGTTGTTTCATCACTTCGCAGAACCACGGCTATGCGGTGGACAGCAACACGCTGGGCGCAGACTGGGAACCGCTCTTCGTCAATATGAACGACGGCTCCAACGAAGGCATCCGCCATAAGCGCAATCCGTGGTTCTCCGCACAGTTTCATCCCGAAGCGGCCAGCGGACCGACGGATACGGAATTTCTGTTCGATGAGTTCGTGAAACTGCTATAACCGTTTTATCGGTATCGAAAAAGATTCGGATACGTGTGAAAACAAATTATTGGTACAATCAAATCAAGACAAATGAAAGAGAACAATATAAAGAAAGTCCTGCTGCTGGGGTCCGGTGCACTGAAAATAGGTGAGGCGGGAGAGTTTGACTACTCCGGTTCGCAGGCGCTCAAGGCATTGAAGGAAGAAGGTATCCACACCGTCCTCATCAATCCGAACATTGCCACGGTGCAGACCTCGGAAGGCGTTGCCGACCGGATTTACTTCCTGCCCGTAACCCCTTACTTCGTGGAGAAGGTTATCGAAAAGGAACGTCCCGACGGCATTATGCTCGCCTTTGGCGGACAAACGGCTTTGAACTGCGGCGTGGAGCTTTACAAGGAAGGTGTTTTCGGGAAATACGGCGTCGAGGTGCTCGGTACGCCCGTACAGGCCATTATAGATACGGAAGACCGCGAGATATTCGTCCGGAAGCTGAACGAAATAAATGTAAAGACCATCCGGAGCGAGGCTGTGGAGAATGCTGCGGATGCCCGCCGTGCCGCTGCGGAACTGGGCTATCCGGTTATCGTCCGTGCCGCCTATGCGCTCGGCGGGTTAGGGTCGGGCTTCTGCGACAATGAAGACGAGCTGAACGTACTGGTGGAAAAGGCTTTCTCTTTCTCCCCGCAAGTGCTGGTGGAGAAATCCTTGCGCGGCTGGAAAGAGGTGGAGTACGAAGTGGTACGCGACCGTTTCGACAACTGCATCACGGTGTGCAACATGGAGAACTTCGACCCGCTGGGCATCCACACCGGAGAGTCTATCGTGATTGCTCCGTCGCAGACACTGAGCAATACGGATTATCATAAACTGCGCGAACTGGCTATCCGCATCATCCGCCACATCGGCATTGTGGGCGAGTGCAACGTGCAGTATGCCTACGACCCCGAAAGCGAGGACTACCGCGTTATCGAGGTAAACGCCCGCTTGAGCCGTTCGTCCGCACTTGCCTCTAAGGCAACGGGTTATCCGCTGGCATTCGTTGCCGCCAAATTAGGACTGGGCTACGGCCTTTTCGAATTGAAGAACTCCGTAACCAAGACCACCGGCGCATTCTTCGAGCCGGCACTGGACTATGTGGTCTGCAAGATTCCCCGTTGGGATTTGGGCAAGTTTCATGGCGTAGATAAGGAATTGGGTTCGAGCATGAAGTCCGTGGGCGAGGTCATGGCTATCGGACGTACTTTTGAAGAAGCCATTCAGAAGGGGTTGCGCATGATAGGACAGGGGATGCACGGCTTCGTGGAGAACAGGGAGCTTGTTATCCCCGACATAGACAAGGCGCTGCGCGAGCCTACCGACAAGCGTATCTTCGTTATCTCCAAGGCCTTCCGTGCCGGATATACCGTAGACCAGGTGCACGCGCTGACAAAGATAGACCGCTGGTTCCTTGAAAAACTGATGAATATAATGGACACCAGCAGGGCGCTGCACGAATATTCGGAAAAGGTGCAGGATGAACCGGAAGCCGCACAGGTTGAAGGTACGTCGGAATCCGCACAAGGTGAAAGGATGCTTCACTCCCTCCTGAATGACAAAGCCGCGCGGGAACTGTTGCACAAGGCCAAGATACAGGGTTTCTCCGATTTCCAGATAGCCCGCGCTTTCGGCCTGGAACGGTATATGGACGGTGAGGACGCCATCCTTGCCATACGTGCCCTGCGCAAGCATGCAGGCATTCTGCCCGTAGTGAAACAAATAGACACCCTTGCCGCCGAATATCCCGCCCGTACCAACTATCTGTACCTGACGTACAGCGGCATTGCCCACGACGTGCATTACCTGGGCGACCGTAAATCCATCGTCGTACTCGGTTCGGGTGCGTACCGCATCGGTTCTTCGGTGGAGTTCGACTGGTGCGGCGTGCAGGCGTTGAACACCATCCGCCAGGAAGGCTACCGCAGCGTCATGATCAACTACAACCCCGAAACCGTATCTACGGACTATGACATGTGCGACCGCCTTTATTTCGATGAGCTTACCTTCGAGCGCGTCATGGATATCCTCGAACTGGAGAATCCGCACGGCGTCATCGTATCCACCGGCGGCCAGATACCCAACAACCTCGCCTTGCGTCTCGATGCGCAGCGCGTGCCTATTCTCGGTACGAGCGCCAGGAGCATCGACAACGCCGAAGACCGCGACAAGTTCTCCGCCATGTTGGACCGCATCGGCGTAGACCAGCCCGAATGGCGTGCGCTTACCTCGCTGGAAGACATCAACGCCTTTGCCGATAAGGTAGGCTTCCCGGTGCTGGTTCGTCCCAGCTACGTGCTTTCGGGCGCGGCAATGAACGTCTGCTCCAACCGGGAAGAGCTGGAACGTTTCCTGCAACTGGCGGCAAACGTCTCGAAGAAACATCCGGTGGTGGTGAGCCAGTTCATAGAGCATGCCAAGGAAGTGGAAATGGATGCCGTGGCGCAGAACGGAGAAATCGTTGCCTACGCCATCAGCGAACACATCGAATTTGCAGGCGTGCACTCCGGCGATGCCACTATCCAGTTCCCGCCGCAGAAACTGTATGTGGAGACGGTGCGCCGCATCAAGCGCATCAGCCGCGAGATAGCCCGCGAGCTGAACATCTCCGGCCCGTTCAATATCCAGTATCTCGCCAAGGACAACGACATCAAGGTAATCGAATGTAATCTGCGTGCGTCGCGTTCATTCCCCTTTGTAAGCAAGGTGCTCAAGATAAACTTTATCGAACTGGCTACGAAAGTGATGCTCGGCATCCCCGTGCAGAAGCCGGACAAGAACCTGTTCGACCTCGATTATGTAGGAATCAAGGCTTCTCAGTTCTCCTTCAACCGCCTGCAAAAGGCAGACCCCGTATTGGGCGTGGATATGGCGTCTACGGGCGAGGTGGGGTGTATAGGCAGTGATACTTCCTGCGCTATTCTCAAAGCGATGCTTTCGGTGGGTTACCGTATTCCGCAGAAGAATATCCTGCTCTCCACCGGTACGCCGAAGCAGAAGGTGGACATGCTTTCCGCAGCCCGCATGCTTCAAAAGAAAGGGTATAAACTGTTTGCTACCGGCGGTTCGAGCAAATTCCTTACCGAGAACGGGGTGGAGAATACCCGCGTCTACTGGCCGAGCGAGCCCGACATGCACCCGCAGGCGCTCGAAATGCTGCACAGAAAAGAGATAGATATGGTGGTGAACATTCCGAAGAACCTCACTGCGGGCGAGTTGGACAACGGTTACAGAATACGCCGCGCCGCTATTGACCTCAATATTCCGCTGATAACGAATGCACGTCTGGCAAGTGCGTTTATCAATGCCTTCTGCACCATGACACCAGACGATTTGGCTATCAGGGCTTGGGACGAATATAAGTAAAAGTGCTTGGGCAACCGTTCCGAACTCCGGTCCGGAGCATCCGGTTTGCCGGTGTTTTTCTACGGTATCTCCGCGATATAAAGCAGAGATACCGTAGGTAAAACCCGGTTATGGAGTATTGTTTTCTTCGTCCCGTAGCTGCGGGCTGTACAGCCCGCATATGGAAACCGCAGAGCCCGCAATTGCCCCCCGTGCGGCCCGCAACTGCAAAACGGGGTTTTCCTATAAGCATTCCGTAGTTTTATCGATGGCTTTTCGATATTAATCAATGGATAAAGTATGAAAAAGCAGGCGGATAAAGAGAGCGTTTCCCCGTTTTTTTTTCTTTTTAGGCACGGAATTACACGGATTTCACGGAAAAAGGATAAAATAAATCCGTATCTATCCGTGTAATTCCGTGTTTAAAAGGAAATTATCAAGTATATTTTGACAAAACCTCTTGTCATAACAATGGTCGTCACCGCTCAATGTCCCATAAACAAAGGGATAGAAGGCGAAAGTGACGAGTGATGAGAAAAAACGTGTTTTTTCTAATGCTCCAACGCTTTGTTTTAGTCAGAATGCAAAGAAGGGATAAATCAGGTAGCCGGCACTTTTATTATACCCTTTGATGCCGATTCTGTCCCAATCATCGAGAAATCCCCAGATGATAATCCAGCTGAACTGTCGGTTGAATTCGGTGCTGGTCTGGTATATACGTCTTTTATCAGCCGACAACTTTCTTGCCGACCTGCCTGCTTTGCCCAATTGTGCGTTCAGCTTGTCCAGCGTTTCGGTTCCGTATTTGTAGAACTCTTCGAAAGCGATACTTGTACGGCTAAATGTCATCGGGTCTTTTCCACATATATTTTTCAGCATGTCACACCATTGTCCGATGCTTGGAATGAACCACGGGCTGCGTGAGTTGTTGGGGATATTGTCCTTTTGGCGATATTTTACGAGGATGGAGAGAGCTGTGTAGACAGTTGTGAAGTTCTCTTTGTCGGCATGATGCTCCAGCATTGTTTCCGTTTCGGAATAACCGTTCATGTTCAGGTCTACTCGGACTTCTGTGTTGAAGTTATCTATGGCTTCATCAACGTTGTCATCTCCCCACCTGCCTGTTCCAATGCTGTCGAGTGCCATTACGTAGGCATGGTTCCAGTTGTTTTCATTGCATTTAGAGTCTGTCAGTTTGTCGGCTGTACAGGTAATCACCATTCCGATGGCTTGTTGGTACTCCGGAATTTTTCCGTCTGTCAGCAGGCCGTCTCCGGGATATACTTCGATGCCATCCGTTCCTTGAAAAACGAAATCGCCGGGGGCAAGCGGGCGGATGAGGCTGCCCGGACCAGGAATCAGGCTGTTTATTTTGAGTGTGTGGCATTCGCCTGCATTAAAAGCTGTTGTACTGCCGGTGGCAGTGACTGTTTTCTCCTCATTGAGTATTACATTGTCTGTGGAATAGCTGCATTGTATCTGTCCTTTTTCTTGGGGGGCGATGATGGCACGGAAAGTTCCGTTATCCATTTTGCAGGCTTTTACGCCGTTCATGGTTACCTGCCGCGCTTTTGTGTCCAGAGCCCAGGTGGTGGACTGGTTGCGGTAGGTGAAGCCGGCATCGGCGGGTTCTACACAGGTGACGTGTATCTGCGGTTCCAGTATCAGCAGGGTGAACTGATGGGCGAAAGACAGATTGAGTGTCTTACGGCCGGTACCTTCGTTGCCGGTGTCCGGGCTGCCGGTGGCAATCATCAGGTCGGATGCGGCATATTTCCCGGCATCGGACTGGTCGGCAGCGGGTGGCATGGCGGCGGCCAGCGCCCCGACAATCATTTCTTCTGTTTGAGTGGGGTCGATAGTGATGTCTTTTTTGTATGGATAATAGGCTATGTAGCTTGTTCCTTCATACCAGTAAAGGTCTCCGTTGGCAGTTTTCCATTCGTTCGTTTCGGGGGTGTATGTCAACCGGATGTTATTTGCACCGTCTGCAATCGCTTTATCTTTGATGGCAAACAATCCGATGGCATCGCCGGCGGTAAACCGGGTGACGAGTCCGTCTTCCTGTGGGATGCGTGTGGTTGTTTCCGGGGATACCGGTAAAGGAGCAAACCCGGCTGCCGTGGCGCGGACGGTAAGAGGCATCCGTTTGTCGTAGCCATTGTTGTATAGTTCGTGGCTGTTGTCACATCCGTTGCAGATGAGAAGGCTGCAAAGCAGTATATTGGCAGATAGGTGTTTCATGTCGTTTCGTTTTTAGTTTATCACAACCGTTTCGCTTACCGTTTCAGTACTTCCTGTATTCCATGTCGGAAGGCTGCCTGCTGTTACGGTGACTTTCTTCCGGGAGATGCCGAGGGTATAACTTATGGAAGCTCCTTCCGTCCACATTTCAGTCGATGGCAGTGTCTGGTTGCTCAGGACGATAGTCTGGGTGATGTCCGTATTATCGGAATTATAGGCTTGGTAGGTGTAGGTGAGGTTGAAGACACTCTCTGTTCCGTAAGGCAGCAGATAGAAGGTTGCGAGCAGTTCCTTGGGGGCTGCGGTGTTATCCGGAATATCGAAACGGGTAGCGGTGGCGGTGAATGTTTCCGTTTCGGCGGGGGCGGGATAACTCCAGCCGAATCCTTTGTCTTTACTGTCTTCCGGGATATGGCAGGTGAGGATACCGTTTTTCATTCCGCGGATGGAGAATGCCGTGATTTGCTTTCCGGTCGTGTTGTCGTCGCTTTTTACGTAGATGGCAATCCGGGTCAGGGTATGGTGAAAGCGAAACTTCACCAGGCTGTTGTCCGAAGCGGAAGTCTGGTTCATCAGCGGGACGGCGGCAAGAAGGTCGGTCTGTGCGCTTTCGGACCGGGGCGGGGTATATTCGATGACGGGCGGTCCGCTTTGTGCATTGCCGGATACGTTGAAACTGCCCGTGTTGTATGGTCCGTAAGCGAAGAAGCTCAATTTGTCCGCCGGGTTGTTGGGCCAGTATTTCAAGGGAGAGTACGTCCAGGTGGAGCTGCCTTCGGTGCGTGTTACCTTCTGATTGCACATGAAGTTCGGGGTGTCCGTTTTCTGCATGTTTCTGCTGCCCGTATAGTAAGCATATACGCCTATGGCGGAGAGATTGTCTGCGGTCAGTCCGTCGTTTCGGGTTTGCCGCGTCTCTGCCGGCGCAGTGGAGAATCCTATGAGGAGTTCTTCCGCTTGCAGGACTTCGGACGTTCCGTTGCCTGCATTGCAGGCAGTAAGCAACAGGCATGCGATAAAGACCGGCAGGTGTCTTGTGCCAGATATACTTTGGGTCTTGTTCATTGGTCAATGTTCTTGGTGGCCGGGAAGAGACATCCAACTCCGCCCGGCCTGTGTGGTGAGGTTTATTCTATTGTTACGTCATTCGTTATGTCAGACCAGTTTTCTACTTTGGCTTCTTCTATCTTGATTTCGTGCAGGTTGATTTGCAGCGTGTAGAGATAGGATTCGTTTCGCTTCATATGGCCTTTGGGCAATGAGATTACGGATTCGGCATGGCTGGCAATGTACTTGCTGGAACCGGAACTGGTATTGTCCTTTGTAACGATGTCATAATGGAACCCTATCTTGATATCTCCTTCGGCACAACCGGAGTTTTTGGTTACATCAGCGTCATTGTCTCCGACTGGAATCAGGTATAAGTATTGTTTTTCCGGAAACAGGCTGACGGGCGTCTTTTGCGATTCGGCAGTCAGTTTTATTCCCTTGACGCTACCTTCGTGCCCGGTGGTGGCATCGGTTTCAATGATTCCTTCTTTCTCCAGCGCCAGGATATTATCGAGGCTGAAGTCCTTATCAGGAATGACAGCGTTTTCATAGTTCCAGTGCAGCTGTGACCATTTGGCGCTTGTATAGAACTTGGAACCGGGGTTGGATGCCGCTGAAAGGTTGGTCAGTGAAAGGTTACCGCTTTCTGCTGTCGTGCCATGGTCTTTGCCCACAATCCACATATGCGTGATGTATACGAAGCTGTTATTGCCATCCATTCCGGTAAAGTCACCGCTTCCCAACTTTGCCTTGAACGAGATGCGGGAAAGCGTGTGTTTGAAGTTGAAACTTACTTTTCCGCCATTGGCTTGAGTGTACTGCTGGTCGAGTGCATCAGCTACTACAAGGTCTACCATTTTAGTCAGTTCGTTCTCTTTTTTGAGGCTGAAATTAATGTAAGGAATTCCTGCTTCGGTAGCAGCGGAAATGGTTATTCCCGTTTTGGTACCGCTTTGCCCGTTGCTTTCGTAAGGCGCGTAAGCGAAGAAGGAAATCTTGTCGCCGTCGCGGTTGGGCCAGTATTTTACGGGGCTATATGTCCATGCGCTGGTTTTCGAATCATACTCCACCGCCTGATTGTACATATATCCTGCAGTGACTGTGTTTTTTACATTATCGAACGTCTCCTGTCCCGTAAAATATCCCATAATGCCGAAGCCACCGTATTTCTCTGCATCCGAGGGAGAGTCTTTCATACTTTCCGTGGTCATGTCCACGCCACGGGTTGCCAGTCCGGTGTATACACCGAATCCTACTGCCGGATGGGAGTCCGGGTTTACATCTGTTACTTCATTCTGCGAGCAGCCTGCTAATAGCAATACTGTCAGCAATTGCGTGATTGCGCTGGTTCTTTTCATCTTTCTTTTCAATTGATAGTTGTTTGTTTACTTAGATTATATATGTATATATTGATGGTATGATGGCTTATATAATAGGTATGTCGGTATTGATATCGTTTTCCCATCCGTTTACGTCTACGTCAAAGCTCGAACCTGAACCGGTTTCAGGTTCCACATCCGGTATCTTTCCCGTGTTCACTTCTATCCGGAGTGTGGTTGTTCCTTGTCCGTCGTCCGTTTCTGTCACTTCCACCTTGTCGTAGCTTTCTGTAAAGTGGGTTTTGCCGTCTGTAAGTAATGCGTCGATGTATATCCTGTGTTCGCTTCCGGTATGGAGGCCGAATATTTCGAACGTGCCGCTAATCGTTCCGTCGGCTGGTGATTCGGGAGTGAATTGGTAAGTGGAAGGCACAAATTCCTGTATCACGGTATTGGCCGACGGCTTGCCGGTGGCGAGAAATACGGATTCAGACACACCGTCCAAACGACAGGTGAGTGAGCGGACATTGTTCAGCCCCTTTATGTGGAATGTGGCTATAATCTTACGGGTCATCTTCTGCGGTGTGAGGTGAATATGACAAGGGTCATCGCCGGTTGCGGTAATCTCCGGATGTACGGTGGTCTGCTTGTATGGAGTGCTGCCGTAGTTGCCCAGCATCTTTTCCGTAACCTCGAATCCTTCCATTGTAGCTACGGCAAGTTCTTCGGGAGAGGATACAAGGGTACGCATTCCTTCATCCGGACGTGTGATTATTTTGCCGGCACAGGCTTCCAGTGTTTCATAACTCTCTTTTCCACGGAATGTAATGTTGCTGAAGTCGTTGAAGGAACGATTAAAGAGAAGGACATGGTATATGCCTTCCGGCAAACGTATCTTGTCTCCCGAACGGTCGCCCAAAAGGAATACTTTCGGTTCGCCGCCTGTTTGCGGATAAAACAGGGCGGTAGCACCGAAATCCGCTTCTTTACTGTCCAGTCCGGATAAACTCCAGTCGGCACTGAGGCTGATTTCGGCTACTTCATAGTAGGTCAGTTCGCGGCGTTCGCAGGCAAGGAATGTGATGTGCAGGAATACGATGCACAGTAATGGAAAGCTAGCGGGGTATTTGTGTTTCATTTTATGCCTCCTTCCTGTGTTTTCTGCTTGCGGGCAAGCAGCCATATGAGCGAGACTTTGGCTTTGGTAGGGCCAAACCATGTATAACGGCCGTTCTCTTGCCATTGCAGGGTCTGGTAATTGTTGCGGGCATGGTAATGACGGTAGTCTGTGCGCAGCAACCCTATACCTATATTGAATTCCAAATGCAGGTGACGCGAAAGTTTGTGGGCATAACCGTAGCTGAATCCTGCTGCTATGAAAAATTCGCCCTGATAGCCATTGGTTTTCCATTGCAGGTCGTATTTGCCGCCTCCGGCATACAGACCGACGAAATGCCCTGTCAGTATGTCTTGTCGCTTCCGTTGTCTGTATAGCTGCGGCCAATAGCGTACTTCGAGTCCGCCCGCCATGATTTCAAGGCAGTATTTATCACCGTCAAGCAGCCACCAGGGAAACATGTATTCTCCGTTTACCGACCAATGTCTGCCTATAGGTATTTCAATCTCGAAGTTGGGAATCAGCGCAACGTCAAATAGCAGGTTGGTCTTTAGGGCGAACAACGGGTGTGTGGCGGGATGTCCGGAACCGGAAGCAGGCAGAAACCTGTCGGGAATTTCCATGCTGGCCGGTAGCGGATACTCCACATTCCGAAAGAGATTCGGGACGGTATCTTGAAGGCAAAGGTATCCGGGGTATGCCGGCAGACGTACTGTTTTTTCCCAAGCTATCTGCAGAATGGCCGAACGCAGGCTACGTAATATCCGGGCACGGATATGCGGGTGGATGGAAGCACTCTCCAGTAGCTTTAGGGCTTTTTTACGTTGGATGCCGGTATTGCTGTTGTCGATGATGTACAGTATCTGCCCACGGTGGGGGAGATGGCGTTTTTCGTCGACAAGACGCCGCAGTCCTTGCCAGTTTTCTCCTTGCGGACAAGTGTGTATGCGGCAGGTATCGATATGCGGAAATTTACGTATCAGATAGTTCTTGATGTTTATCGCTCTGCGTTCTGCCAATTGCTCGTTGTAGGCGGTATTGCCATCGGGAGAAGCAAAAGCGAGGATATGTATGGAACTTATCTTTTGTGGAACGGTATCATGGCTGGAAAACAGGCTGTCCAGAGCATTGAAGACATGTATATTGTCCATGTATCCGCTGTCGGGCAACGTCCGGTCGAAACGAAAATGAAGTTCCATCGGTTGGGCGGGAACATACGTTCTTCTTTCTTGCTGGGCATGGCAATATGGAATGATTATAAAAGGTATCACCCAGCCAATAATAATGCTTTTCGCACTTTTATTAAGAACATTCATAAGACGAATGGTTTGGCCGCTGTCGAAAAGATTGTTACATTTTTCCGATAAACATTGCTGTGTGGAGCGGCTGTATATATTTGTTTGTTTGCTTTGCTTGTCCGTATTATCTCTGAATACGATGCTTATAGCAACAAATATATATTATTTTTCTATAGATGGTTTTATTTTTACCAAAAGATTTTAAAAAAATGCGCTTTTTCGTGGAAAGGATATCTGGGGGACGGTATAACGGGGCTTGTCAGCAGCAAAACAGGGAAAATGCTTCTGATAAAACATTTTCCCTGTCGGGTATAAGGAGTGTCGCTTGGGAGGCGAATAAATAATTTTACATTTTGTTGGTAGGGTGCAAGAGTATCCGTTATTTTATTCTTTGCCGGCCTCCTTATATATTTTCTAATTGTCCGTAATCTGATATATGTACGTTTTCATTTCAGCAGCGTTCCCGTTGCCTTTAAATAAGTGATGTAGTTCAGGTACAGCCGGAAACGTGCATCGACTTTGGTTTCGTACGCCTGCTGCCACAGAGCTTGCGCTTCCAGGTGGTCGGACAGGGTTTCCAGTCCCACGTCGTATTGGCTGCGGCTCACTCTCATGTTCTCTTCCGCCTGTTGCAGGGAGCGTTCGGCAATGGTGCTTTCCAGCCGGGCTTCGTCGAGGTTGTTGACGGATTGTGCCAGCTCAAGTAGCATTTGTTCGTTCATGTTCTCCTGTTCGAGGCGCGCCTGCTCCAGTTTGGCTTTGGCTGCACGTACTTTATTGCTGTTTGCACCGAAGTGGAAGAGCGGTACGCTTACGTTCAGAAGCACAGAGAAGCTGCCGCCGTCGAACAGGTCCTGGTCGCTGATTTCCAAGCCGTGGATGTAGTCGTACGAACCTTTCACGCCGATTTTGGGCAGGAGTTCGCTGCGGTTCAGTTTCACCTGCTGCTTGGCGATGGCCACTTGCTGGTTCAGTATGGCATATTCGGGGCGGGCGGAGATGTCGGCTGTTTGCAGCCGGATGTCCTGTGCCACTTCGGGAAAAGTATCGGCGGTGCGTATATCTGCCGTCAGCGGTTTGCCGATGTAGTGGCAGAGGTTCATGGTGGCCAGGCGCAGCGCATTGTCGGCCTTGCGGATGTTGAGTTCGCTTTCGTTCAGCTTTACCTGCACTTTCAGTACGTCGTTCTGGGGCTTGAGACCGTGTTTATGGGCGCTTTCCACGTTCTTCATCAGTTCCGTGAGCACGGCATTGTATTTGTCGGCCACTTTCTTCATCTCTTTGGCTTTGATGACTTGTGCGTATGCCTGCTCTGTCTTTACAATGACTTCCGAGGCTGTAAGCGTCTCGCTCAACTGTGCCATTTCCTTACCCAGCAGGGACATTTTGTATGCCGCACGGATTTTACCGCCCATGTAGAGCGGCTGTTCCACTTGTACGCCGCCCATATATACCATGCCTATCTTGTAGTTCAGGTCTATTCCGGGAAAGTAGGCGAACCCCTTGTTGGGAAGGAATTGCCCCGTGGCATCGGGCAGGAAAGTAGGCAGGTTGCCGCCGGCTATGTCGAGACTGCCGTCTGATGTACTGTAGATACCCGTACCGCTGAGGCTGAAGTTGGGGAAGAAGTTGCCCTTATAGCTCTTTGCGGTGTAGCGTGCACTTTCCGTTTGTCTGGCGGCTGCTGCCATTTCTTTATTGTATTTCAGCGCCATTTCCCTGCATTGTTCCAGTGTCAGCGTCTCTTGGGCGGAGATGCAGGCAGCGGAGAGCAGGGCGGCGAGGATGAATGTTGTCTTTTTCATTATTGTTCGTTTTTTATATGAAAGAATAATGCGTATAGTACAGGGATAAACAGGAGTGTTATCAGCGTTCCGAATGTGAGGCCGCCCATGATGGAAGCCGCCAGCGAACCGAACATCGCGTCGGGCAACAGCGGTATCATACCCAGAATGGTGGTCAGCGCAGCCATGGTCACAGGACGGAGACGGCTTTGGGCGCTATCCACCAGTGCCGTAATAGGTTCTACCCCTTGGTTGAGCTGAAGGGTGATTTCATCCATCAGTACGATGCCGTTCTTGATAAGCATGCCTATCAGTCCCAGTGTACCCACGATTGCCACGAAGTTGAACGTCTTGTCTGTAAGCAGCATCACAGCCACCACTCCCACAAGCAGCATGGGCAGACTGCAGAAGATGATAATCGGCTTGCGGTAGTCCTTGAACAGCATGATAAGGATGGCAATCATCAGGATGATGGCAAGCGGGAAGTTCTTGAACAGATACTCCATGGACTCGTCGCTGGCGCTTTTCTCTCCCTGCCAATGCAGGGTATAGCCTTGCGGAAGCTCTATCTGTTCTATCCGGCGGGCGATAATCTGCCTTGCCTTTTCGGTCTCTATGCCGGGAGCGGGAGAGCATTGCACGCGCTGGCTGCGCTGCCCGTTGTAGCGTGGTACGACGGGGTCTTCCCAGCGGATGTCGATGCGCTTGCTGATTTGTTTCAGCGGGGTGCTTCCCATGAGGCTTTCCACCAGTTCTTCCTTGCTCAGTGTACCTGCCTTCAGTTTCACCATGGTTTCCTCGTTCAGCAGTCCGTTCAGCGAGGGCAGGGCGGAGAATACCTGCGTATTGCCGAGGTCTTCTATCGGCTTTCCTTCCTCGTCCAGACATTTCAGGTAGATGTTGTCGCGGTGGATGCCTTCGTAGAAGAACCCGATGGGTATGCCGCCGTTGGCGGAAAGCAGGGACATGCTTACGTCGTTGCGGCTGAGACCCAGCGCGCGGGCGGCTGCCTGGTCGTACTCGATGGAGAGTACGGGTATCTGCGGTTCCCAGTCGGTGGTGATGAGGCGGACCTCCGGCGTGTGTTCCATAATGTACCGCGCGCTGTCGGCCAAGCGGTGCAGTACGGCAGGGTCGGGCCCCATGAACTGCGCTTCGATAGGGTACTTCTTGAACATCAGGTTGTAGCGTTTCAGGTTGATGTAAGCATCCGGATAACGCTGTGTCAGGTATTCCTGTATCTCATCCATATTCTCTACCAGGTCGTCAGGAGAGGTGAAGTCTATAATCAGTTCGCCGTACGACAAGGACGGATTGGCGATGCTGCGCACCAGGTTGTAGCGTCCCGGCGTGCCACCGACAGAGGCGGTGACGTGGGTAATCTCCTTGCGTGTTTTCAGGTAGGATTCTATCTCCCTTAAATCGCGTGCCACGCGGGTGGAGTTATTGCCTTCGGGCAGCTTGTACTCCATATAGAGCTGGTCGTACACCATATCGGGGAAGAAACCCTGCCGCATGTAGCCGTAGCCGAAAATGGAAAGTCCCAGCAGGGCGAGCATCGCCAGTACGACGCTCCAGCGATGTGCCAGTCCGAAGTAGAGGGCGGTGCGCAGCAGGGCATAGGTACGTCCCTTGTATTCGCGCTTTCCGGTGGCGCTGACTTCAACGGCAGGGTGCAGCTTGCGGTTTGCCATCAGCGGCACGTGCACCAGCGCCAGCACCCAACTCAGCAGTAAGGACACCGCCAGTACGATGAACAGGTCGCGGGTGTATACCCCGGCAGTGTCCGGCGACAGGAAGATGGGAAGGAAAGCGATGATGGCTATCAGTGTGGCGCCCAGCAGGGGCATTGCCGTCTGGCGACCGATGGCTGTCATTGCTTCCATGCGGTTTTTGCCGGCTTTCAGGTCTACCAGTATGCCGTCTACGATGACAATGGCATTATCTACCAGCATACCCATTGCCAGCACGAAAGCGGCAAGCGATACACGCTGCATGGTTCCGTCCGCCGTGTACAGGAACAGGAACGAACCGAATACGGTGACAATGAGGCTGATGCCGATGATGATTCCGCTCTTGAACCCCATGGCCAGCATCAGGATTACCACAACGATGATGACGGACTCTATCAGGTTGACAACGAAAGTACCCAAAGAGGCTCCCACACGTTCGGGTTGATAGAATACCTTGTGACACTCCACGCCTGCGGGCAGGCGGCTTTCTTTCAGTTGCGCCAGCTTCTTTTCTACGGCAGCGCCCACTTTCACGATGTCCGAACCGCTGGAAGCTGCGATGAGGATTCCCTGCGCCCGTTCGCTGTCGAAGAACAGTTCGTTGCGGGTAGGTTCTTCGTATCCTTTCTCGATGCGGGCGATGTCGCGCATGCGGAGCTGGTCGTCGTCATGCCCTTGTATTAGCATGCTGCCTATGTCTTCCACTGTCCTGAACTTGTCGCTGACGGTGACGCGGATGCGGTTGTCGCCGTTGTCGTAGTAGCCGCTGTAGGTGGTCTTGTTCTGTCCGTTCAGGGTGGCGAGGACTTCGGCGGGCTTTACGCCGAGGTTTGCCATGCGGTCTTGCAGCAGGGAGATGTTGATGCATTCGGGACGTTTGCCGTACAGTTCCACCCGTTCCACGCCCGTCATGTCGCTTATTTCGCGCTTGATAAGCTCTGCATAGTCGGACAGCTCCCGGTCGGACAGTCCATCACCGGTCAGTGCGTAGAACATTCCGTATACATTGCCGAAGTCGTCTTTCACGATGGGGGTGCTCGCTCCGTCAGGCAGCAGGGCGCAGGCGTCGCTCACCTTGCGGCGCAGCATGTCCCAGCACTGCTCCACTTCATCGTCCGGGGTAATGGTGGTGAGTTCTACCTGTATCAGGGAGAGGTCGTTGTACGAGTAGCTTTCCACATTATCTATATTGCCCATGCTGCGGATGCTCTTCTCCAGCACATCCGTCACTTCCAGCTCTACCTGGTGGGCGGATGCCCCCGGATAGGTGGTTACCACCATGGCGAGTTTCACTTTTATTTCAGGGTCTTCCAGCTTGCTCATCTGGTAGCAGGAGAGGATGCCGCCTACAAGCAGGACGGTCACCAGGAAGTAAACCAAATTGCGGTTTTTGAATGCCCATTTGCTTATATCCATAATTGCTGAGTTTTAAAGGAAAACAATGCTATAACAGTCCGCCGATGTTTGTGTCGCTGGCAGCAGGCAGAGGAGTCACGGTTTCTCCGTCCTTTATGTGATGTATTCCTGCCGACACCACTTGGTCGCCGGGTTTCAGCCCGTCGGAAGCGATGATGCTGCGTCCGTTGCTCAGCAGGCGTACGAGGGTTACTTCGCGGCTGTGTACTTTGCTGTCGGACGGGTTGTATACGAATACGCAGGCTTTGCCGTCTTTTTGCAGGACAGCGCTGCCGGGTACGGAGAGGTTGCGTGAACTGTCATTGTCGCAAAGGATGGTAACCATGGTGTTCATGCCCGGAGAAGGAACGGGGCGGTTGTCTGTAATCAGTTGCAGGCGCATGGTGTAGAGCTGGTTCGCATTTGCTTTGGGGGTGACGCTGATGAGTTTCAGCTCATAGGTCTGTTCCGGATAAATGTCGAATGTACAGCGGTATCGGTCAAATTGCTCGCGCCGGATGTATTCGGCTGCCGGAAGGTTTATTTCCACTTCCGGGGCGCTGTTGCTTATCATGGACAGGACAGGCATTCCGGCTCCTACTGTTTCGTGCGCTTCAAACAGCCTTTTCTGTATATAGCCGTTGAAAGGGGCGTAAAGGCGGGTGTAGCCCAACTGGTCTTTGTGATGCCGGTATTTGGCGGTGATTTGTTTCAGTCCGTACACGGCCTTGTCGTTGGCACTGGGCGTGGTTCCGTTGTCTTTGTAAAGTGCCATTACGCGTTCCGCCTCTGCCTTAATCTGTTTGTATTCGGCCTCGGTGGCGTCCAGTTGCACCTGGTAGTCCGTAGGGTCCAGTTCGGCAAGCAGTTGTCCTGCCTGCACGCGGGCGCCGTCCTTTACATATATCTTCTGTATCGTGCCGCTCACTCTGAATGCGAGGCTGATGTCTTGTGCCGCTTTTACTTTTCCGGGATATTGCAGGCTGGTTTGCCCGCCGGCGGAGACAACCGTATCTGTTTTTACGGTCTGGTATTCTTGCGTGTCTTTAGCTCCGTTGCTACAGGATAGCAGCGAGTAGAGTGAGATGCTTGTTAAAATCCAATAAATTCGTTTCATAATTCAAGGTATATTAGTTTTGTGACAAAATTACTCAGTCTCTTCTATATATAAAAGGTTTATAAGCATTATAAAATGTTCTGTTTATGCCCTCTCTTTATAAAAAACGGACATTTTTCTGTCTATTGCGTTCTGGGGTGTCAGATTCGTCGTGTGGACTTTATACTGTGACAGTCGATATTCGGGTGATGAAAAGTTACGGAAATTGGGAATTGAAAAAGGTTATGAGATAATCTTTTTCATATCTTTGCAAGTACATATAATTAATATCTTATACCGAATGAACACGCAAAACTCTTATCTTGCTTCAAAGCCGCATTACGAGATACTCGACGGGCTTCGTGGCGTAGCTGCCGTAATGGTAGTCGCTTTTCATCTGCTGGAAGCGCATTCCGGCGGCAATCACTTGGAACAAATTATCAATCACGGTTACCTGGCTGTAGATTTTTTCTTTATGCTTTCCGGTTTTGTTATCGGTTATGCTTATGATGACCGCTGGAGCAGGATGAGCATCGGTACTTTCTTCAAGCGGCGTATTATCCGTTTGCATCCTATGGTGATAGTGGGAAGCATAGTAGGTGCGATATATTTTTATTTTCAGGAGTCGTCCTGCTTTCCGGCTATACAGGATACATCGGTAGGGACTATGCTGCTGGTAATGCTGTTGGGGTGTACGCTGCTTCCGCTTCCTTTGAAATGGGACATTCGCGGCTGGACCGAGATGCATCCGCTCAACGGACCGGCGTGGTCGCTTTACTACGAATACATAGGCAATATTCTTTATGCATTGTTCATCCGTAAGTTCAGCAAGACAGCTTTGTCCGTTCTCGTTGTTGTGGCGGGATGTTTTACGGTGCACCTTTGTCTTACCGCACCTGCGGGTGATATTGTCGGCGGCTGGGCGTTGAATTGGGAGCAGCAGTACGTAGGGCTTGTCCGGTTGATGTATCCTTTCTTTGGCGGATTACTGCTGTCCCGTCTGGGGTGGCTTGTTCGTATTGAGAAGCGTGCGTTCTGGTGGTGCAGTCTGATGATTGTGGCAGTTTTGGCATTTCCTCGTCTGGGCGGTGAAAATCATTATTGGATGAACGGACTCTATGAGGCCTGCTGCATTCTTTTTGTCTTTCCTGTGATTGTGTCCATGGGGGCAGGAGGTAAGGTGACGGGCAAACGTTCTACCGCTGTGTGCAAGTTTCTGGGAGATATTTCGTATCCGGTATACATAACGCATTATCCGTTGGTGTATACCTACACGGCGTGGGTGTGCAATAATAATGCTACTTTAGCGGAAGGCATTCCTTATATGATACTGACCTTTGCCGGTGCTTTCATTCTTGCCTATGCCTGTCTGAAACTCTATGACGAACCTATACGCAAATGGCTGACAGACCGATTCCTGAAAGGAAAGAAAGCTGTTAAAAGTTAGTTCTCGTGTAGTGCGGTAAACGCATGTACAATGTAATACAGTTCCGGTATGATAAAAAAGTCCCGATGCAGTTTATTCAGAATCTGCACCGGGACTTTTCTCTAATTACCAGTTATCTTATTTTACGTCAATGAATCTTTTGGCCTTTTCTTTTTCCTGTTCGGAAAACTTTGGCAAGTCTATGTTCAATACGCCGTTTTCTACTTGGGCGGAAATCTTTTCTTTGTCTACATCGTCCGGAAGGATCATTGTCTGTTGGAATTTGGAGTATGAGAATTCGCGACGCAGATAGCGGCCTTCTTTCTTCTCTTCCTTGTTTTCCGTTTTCTTCTCCATGCTGATGACCAAGTTGTTTTCTTCATCGATATGGACGTTGAAGTCTTCTTTGGTCATTCCGGGAGCTGCCAACTCTACCTTGTATTCCTTTTCTGTTTCAAATACGTTGATGGCGGGAGCCGTTGCATTGGCTTTTACCATCCAATCGTTATCAAAGAAATCGTTAAAGATACTTGGTAACCAATTCTGAGTTCTTCTTACAGGCATCATAATCATAGTCTCCTATCTTTAAAAAGTTATACATTCGGTTTGTTCTGAACTTCGGCTTTCGATGTTCCCCGATGTTTACCTTTCGGCTTTCATCGTCTGTATCTTGAACCGTCGTTCACTTACTGTTATGGCAAACTGTATGCCAACAGGCTTGTACTCACTTTATTGACTAATTGTCATTGTTGGTCTGACTATTTTACCTGTATAATGCCAATATTGCTATCTTTTTATTTAAAATTGATTGAATTTCATACTAATTTAAAACGCATTCGCCAGCGCTTGCTGCCTTCGTCCCAGTCGTGGCTGATAATTTTGAAAGTTCCTATCTCGGAAGTGTTGGCAACGTGTGTACCGATGCAAAGGCATTCGTCATAATCACCGACTTTTACTATACGTACGGTTTCCGAAGCATCTTCGGGTAACCGTTCCAAATCGAACCGTCCTTTGGCTTCTGCCTGAGTGATGAACTCGGTAGTGACAGGCAGATGTCGTGCTATCACTTCATTTACCGCTTTTTCCAGACTCTCTATTTGTTCTTCCGTGGGGCAGGCGTTGAGCTGATAATCCAATTTACTTTTTTTGCGTTCTATATGAGCGGAGACGGAACGGCCGCAACCGAATAATCTGATCATTGTCTGATTAATAATGTGTTCGGTGGTGTGCATAGGTGCGATTGACACATCCTGAAACTTGGGGGCTGCTTGATTTATTTCCATAAGAGTTTATATCGAATAATTGATTAAAGCGTTCTTTGACTTATCTTTGTGGCCTAAAAAGTTCAATTGATGTATTACGACAAGATTCGCCACCGTCATAGCCAAGTGCTTGCAGCGACAGGATTAACTCCTGTTGA
>OGDD01000670.1_pt1 | contig 31322 bp, 29 predicted proteins | sample 1570301 | NCBI WGS metagenome assembly OGDD01 (sample SAMEA2581971, study PRJEB24529) | metagenome | biome: Human gut stool | place: China | collected 2011 | reverse complement strand
TGGTGGTGGGCAGGTAGGGCACATGGATGGTGATGTAGTCGCACAGGGGCAGCATGTCGTTCAGGTTCACGCAGTGGCGTACCTGACTGCTCAGGTTCCATGCGGCATCAATGGAGATGTAGGGGTCGTAGCCGTAGACCTCCATGCCCAGCTCAATGGCGCAGTTGGCCACGCGGGAGCCGATGGCACCCAGACCGATGACACCCAGCGTCTTGCCCTTGATCTCGTTGCCCACGAACTGCTTCTTGCCCTTTTCCACGGTCTTTGCCATGGCGGGGTCGCCGACAAGGCCCTGACACCACTGGGCAGCAACAGCCACATTGCGGCTGCCGGCAATCAGCATGCCGATCACCAGCTCGGCCACAGCGTTGGCGTTGGCACCGGGGGTGTTGAACACCACGATGCCCTGCTCACTGCAGCGGTCCAGCGGGATGTTGTTCACGCCGGCACCGGCGCGGGCGATGGCCAGAAGATTGTCGTTGAAGGCGGTATTCAGCATGTCGGCGCTGCGAACGAGGATGCCGTCCGGGGCATCGGTGTCCACAGCCACGTCAAACTGCTTGTTGTTCAGCTTTGCCAGACCCACCGGGCTGATGGCGTTCAAAGTTTTGATGGTGTACATAGTCCAGATTTCCCTTCTATTATACAGGAACCCTCTCAGTCACGGCTTGCGCCGTGCCAGCTCTCCCGAAGGGCGAGCTTAGAAAGCGGGTTCGATCAAGTTGTCCCTCTGATAAAAAGCTCCCCCATCGGGGGAGCTGCCGAACGAAGTGAGGCTGAGAGGGTTTTATGCGTTCTCCTTGCGGAACTTCTCCATGAAGTCCACCAGCTTGTCCACGCCCTCGGCGGGCATTGCGTTGTAAATGGAAGCGCGCATACCGCCTACCAGACGGTGGCCCTTCAGGTTCACGAAGCCTGCTTCTGCAGCTTCGGCGCAGAACTTCTTGTCCAGATCTGCATTGGGGCTGGTGAAGGTGACATTCATGGTGCTGCGGTAGCGGTGCTCCACAGGATTCGTGAAGAAGCCCTGACCGTCCAGATAGTCGTACAGCACTTTGGCCTTGGCTTCGTTGATCTTCTGCATGTTGGCAAGACCGCCGATGTCGTTTTCCAGATACTTGAGCACCAGACCGGTCATATAGATGCACCAGCAGGGGGGCGTGTTGTACATGCTGTCCTTGCCCAGCAGGGTGGTGTAGTTCATCATGGTGGGCACATTGTCGGCGGCATGGCCCAGCAGGTCGTTGCGGACGATGGCAATTGCCATGCCGGCGGGAGCTACATTCTTCTGCACGCCGAAGTAGATGCAGCCGTACTTGGTCACATCCACGGGCTTGGAGAGGATCATGGAGCTCATGTCGGCTACCAGAGGCACACCCTCCACCTGCGGTACCTCGACAAACTGAGTGCCGAAGATGGTGTTGTTCTGGCAGATGTGGATGTAGCTGGCATCCTTATCATAGTTGATGGCGTTCACGTCCGGGATGTAGGTGAAGTTCTTGTCCTTGCTGGAAGCAACGATGTTCACCTCGCCGAACTTGGCGGCTTCCTTGGCGGCAAGGTTCGAGAAGTTGCCGGTGACAAGGTAATCTGCCTTGCCGGTGGTCATGAAATTTAGCGGGACCATGGCAAATTGCTGGGTGGCACCGCCCTGAAAGAAACCGACCTTGTAGTTGTCGGGAATGTTCATTACCCGGCGCAGGGTGGCCTCGGTGTCCTTGATGATGGCATCGAACCACTTGCTGCGGTGGCTCATCTCCATCACGCTCTGACCGCTGTTGCCATACTCGAGCAGCTCTGCCTGTGCCTGCTTGAGCACCTTCTCGGGCAGCATGCTGGGGCCTGCGCTGAAGTTGTAAACTCGTGCCATAATGAACTCTCCCTTTCCTGTATCGCACAGCACCGCGGTTTTCTGCGGTGCGTTCTGTTGATTGCTGTAGCCGTAGTATACCGGTTTTGCAGGGATGAAAACAAGAGCATCTTTGCACAAAGATACGGCGCAAAAGCCCCTGTGCGGGCACAAAGCACACAAATGTCCTTGATAGAAAAACAAAAACAAAGACAAATGTAAAATAGAGCTGAAAAAGCCTGATTTCATCGGCGTTTCCGGCTCTTGCGCTTTGGCGCAGAAATTGGTATAATAATAAAACAAAGACAAACGTAAAAGAAAAAAGATGCCAAAAGGAGGGAGAACAGCAGGATGTACGGCATCCCGGACAGTGTAAAGCCGCTTTCGGCGGCAGAGGAGCAGGTGATGCTGGCGGTGTGGGCCTGCCGTGCGCCCGTCACCCGGCGGGACATCGACGCAAAGCTGCGCGCAAAGGGCTGGGCACCGGCGACCGTTCTGAACTTTCTTTACCGGCTGGAAGAAAAGGGCTGGGTGAAAAGCGGCAAGGATGGCAACCGCAATACCTACACTCCGGCCATCACCCAGCGCGCCTACAACGTGTGGAGTATGCGGGAACGGCTGGACACCCTCTTTGGCGGCGACCTTGCGGCGGCGGTGCACGCGTTGGTCAGCGAGAGCGGCTGCGGCCAAAGCGAGCTGGAACAGGCCATGAAGGTGCTGGAGGAAAAGCATCTGGAAGCGGAAGAATATGATCTGTATGACCCTTATGGGTAAAAAGGAGAGCGGAAGATGGATTGCAAACTGCGTGCCAAAAACTGCGGCGGCTGCCCGATGCTGGGCATGGACTACGCCGCACAGCTGAAACAGAAAGAAGAGACCGTGAAAAAGCTGCTGGGCAGATTCGGCCCGGTGGAGCACATCCGGGGCATGGAAACGCCGTACCACTATCGGAACAAGGTGATCTCCACCTTTACCACCGGCTGGGGTGGAAAACTTACCTCCGGCATCTACGCGGCAAACAGCCACAAGGTGCTGCCGGTGGAAAGCTGCCTTTTGCAGGACGAAGTGCTGGATAAGACCATGCTGGCTGTGCGTGCGGCAGCGGGCATCTGCCATTACCAGCCTTTTAATGAGGATAAGGGCACCGGCCTTCTGCGTCACTGCCTGCTGCGGCGGGGCGTTATGACCGGGCAGGTGATGGTGGTGCTGGTGACGGCTCAGCCGGTGCTGCCGGGTGCCAAGAACTTTGTCAAAGCCCTGCTGACCGAAGCCGGAAAGCAGGGCGTGGCCATCACCACCATCGTCCAGAACGTGAACGACCGCAAAACCAGCGTGGTGCTGGGCGATATGGAAAAGGTGCTGTACGGCAAGGGATTCATTCTGGACGAGCTTTGCGGCAAGACCTATGCGCTCAGCCCGCGCAGTTTTTACCAGATCAATCATACCCAGACCGAAGTGCTGTACGGCCTTGCGGTGGACGCGGCGCATCTCACCGGCAAAGAAGTGGTGCTGGATGCCTACTGCGGCATCGGAACCATCGGCCTGACCGCCGCCGACCATGCAAAGCAGGTAGTGGGCGTGGAGGTGAACCGCGAAGCGGTGCACGATGCCATAGGCAATGCAAAGCACAATGGCGTGAAGAACGCCCGCTTCTTTGCCGCAGATGCCACCCGGTGGATCGGCGAAGCCGCTGCGGCTGGTGAACGCGCAGACGTGATCTTTATGGACCCGCCGCGGGAGGGCTCTACGCCGCAGTTTATCGAAAGCGTGGCCCGCATGGCCCCGAAACGTGTGGTGTACGTGAGCTGCAACCCGGTCACGCTGGCCCGGGATCTGGAGCTGCTGACCCGGAAGGGATACAAAGTGGAGAGCAGCACGCCGGTGGATATGTTCCCCCACAGTGAGCATATCGAAACGGTATGCGCATTGTCCAAACTAGATGTCTACCAGAAGATCACGGTAGACCTGAAGATGGATGAGTTGGACGTGACTGCTGCGGAGACCAAGGCTACCTATGAAGAGATCCGGGAGTACGTCAAGGAGCACACCGGTCTGAACGTGAGCAACCTCTATATTGCACAGGTCAAGCGCAAGTGCGGCATCAAGGAGCGGCAGAACTACAACAAGCCTAAGGCTGAGAACCCCAAGCAGCTCAAGTGCCCGCCGGAGAAGGAAAAAGCCATCCGGGAGGCACTGAAGTATTTTAAGATGATTTGAAATAAAAAAAATAGACGGATGTCTGTCAACTGGCAGACATCCGTCCGTTTTTATGATAATCTGCTATGATCGCAGTTCCTCAAGCAATGCCGTGCATCCTTCCAGTATATCCTGCCATGTGGCTTCAAAATCTCCCGTGAACCATGGGTCTGCCACTTCACGGGGATGATCCGTATGCGCCATCAGCAGCGAGACTTTATGCTGTGGGTCTCCGCCGACAAGCCGCAGGATGTCGCACAGATTACTTTCGTCCATGCCAATCAGATGATCATACCGTGCATAATCCAGCCGGGTCATCTGCCGGGCGGTCTTGCCGTTGCAGTCGATGCCATGTTCTGCCAGCTTCTGCCGTGCAGGAGGATAGACCGGATTTCCGATTTCCCATGCACTGGTGGCGGCTGATGCGATTTCAAATTGCTCGGATAGTCCTGCCTTGGACGTAAGGTCTTTCATCACATACTCCGCCATCGGGCTTCGGCAGATATTTCCGAGACAAATAAATAAGATCCTGGTCATGCCGGGTCGTTCTCCTTTTGGCTTACAAAAGCATAGCCGCCGTGGATAGTGCGGATAAAGCTACCGCAGCCGGCCAGCTTCTTTCGCAGATTGGAAACGGTATTTGCCACGACCTTTAAGGTGTCGTCACAGTTTTGTCCCCACACAGCACGGAAAAGCTCTTCTTTTGAGAAGATTTGTCCTTCGTGGGAGGCAAGCATCAGCAGCAAATCGAACTCCAGTCGTGTAAGGGAGACTTTTCTGCCGTTGCACAACACTTCGTGGGCCATTCCGTCCAGTGTAAGCCCCGGAAGAACCAACTTCTCCCATGAATCAATGGATATTTGCTCTGCCTCGATGTGCTCTCGTTCCAGAAGCATCCGGATCTTCTGCTCCAATTCCGGGTCAGGCTGTCGGGTCTTTATAACGATCATGGCAAACTCCTGCGTGTATTTTACTCTGCGGCGGTATCCATTTCCCGGAGCAGGTTTACCATCTCGATGGCACTGACTGCACAGTCATAGCCTTTATTACCTGCTTTGGTGCCTGCCCGCTCGATGGCCTGTTCGATGTTTTCGGTGGTCAGAACACCAAAGAGGACGGGAACCCCGCTTTCCAGCGAGACCGTGGCAATGCCTTTGGAAACCTCATTGCACACATAGTCGTAATGGCTGGTAGAACCGCGAATCACGGCACCAAGGCAGATCACAGCATCATACTTTCCGCTTTTTGCCATTTTAGAGGCAACCAGTGGGATCTCAAAAGCACCCGGAACCCATGCAACATGAATATCAGCGTCCTGCACATCGTGCCGGAGCAGACCATCCATTGCTCCGCTCAGAAGTTTGGACGTGATAAATTCGTTGAAGCGGGCAGCTACGATACCGACCTTGATATTCTGAGAAACCAGCTTGCCTTCAAATGTTTTCATTTTTAAATACCTCTTTCGTTGTTAATATTCCAGAAGATGCCCCATCCGTGCCTGCTTCGTTTTCAGGTAAAACAGGTCATACGGGGTCGCCGTCATCTGAATGGGTACGCGCTCGGAGATCTCCAGCCCAAACTCGGAGAGCTGATATACTTTGTCCGGGTTATTGGTAAGCAGGCGCAGGCTTTTTACGCCAAGTTCCCGGAGGATCTGTGCGCCGAGATAATACTCCCGTTCATCTCCATGGAACCCCAGAGCGAGATTGGCTTCCAGCGTATCCATGCCCTGCTCCTGAAGTTCATAGGCACGCAGCTTGTTGATCAGACCGATGCCCCGGCCTTCCTGCCGCATATAGAGCAGGATACCCCGGTCTTCTTTTTCGATCTGCGTCATGGCAGCGGCCAGCTGTTGGCCGCAGTCACAACGCAAAGAGCCAAATGTATCTCCTGTCAGGCATTCCGAGTGGACGCGGCACAGAATATCCTTTCCATCGCCAATGTCACCTTTTACCAGTGCAATGTGATGCTCTCCGTTCAGGCGGCTCACAAAACCATAAGCTCTGAAGGTGCCATACTTGGTGGGCAGGTTCACTGCCGTCACCTGATCGACCAGTTTATCGTGACACTTGCGGTACTCCTGTAAATCACGGATGGTGATGAATTTGATCTGGAAACGCTCTGCCAGCTTTGCCAGTTCAGCGGTGCGCATCATCGTGCCATCCTCCCGCATGATCTCGCAGCACAGGCCGCATTCTTTCAGCCCTGCCAGACGGCACAGGTCAACGGTTGCTTCCGTGTGACCGTTGCGCTCCAACACACCGTTCTTTTTTGCCAGAAGGGGGAACATATGGCCCGGTCTGCGGAAATCTTCTGCTTTTGCGTGATCGTCCACACAAGCCATCGCCGTAATGGAACGCTCTGCGGCAGAAATGCCCGTAGAAGTAGAAACGTGGTCGATGGACACCGTAAATGCCGTTTCATGGTTGTCGGTGTTATGCTGCACCATCTGCGGAAATTGCAGCTTCTGGACGAAAGCCTCGGACATCGGCATACAGATCAGACCTTTGCCGTGGGTCGCCATAAAGTTGATGTTTTCGGTGGTGGCAAATTCGGCAGCACAGATGAAGTCCCCCTCGTTTTCACGGTCGGGGTCATCCGTTACCAGAATGATTTTTCCTTGCTTCAGGTCTTGCAAAGCTTCGGGAATGGTATTGAAGTTCATCGTAAACTCTCCTTAAAAGCCGCAGCGCAGCAGCATTTCTTTTGTGAGCGTGTTTTGCTTCGGTGTTTCTGATGGAAGCAGCCTCTCGATATATTTTCCAACAACATCGGTTTCCAAATTGACAAAATCCCCTTTGTGCCGTTGGTTCAGGTTCGTCTGACGGACGGTGTGCGGTATCGTGGACACGGAAAAGCCCGTAGGTTCCACCGCAGCCACGGTCAGGCTGATACCGTCTATTGTGATAGAGCCTTTTTCAACGACATAGCGAAGGATCGCAGAATCTGCATGAATGGTGTACCAGATAGCCGTATCGTCTTTTCGGATATTAGCAATGCGTCCGACGCCATCCACATGGCCTGCTACGATGTGTCCGCCAAAACGTCCGTTGGCCGGCATGGCACGTTCCAGATTGACAGCACTTCCAACGGTGAGCTGTGCAAGTGCAGAGCGGTTCAAGGTCTCGTGCATGACATCCGCAGCAAAGCTATCCGGGAAGAGCAGCCTGACGGTCAGACAGATGCCGTTGACGGCGATGCTGTCGCCGATCCTGGTTCCTTCCAGAACCGTTTTTGCACGAACAGTCAGTACGGCGGAATGCTGTCCCCGATTGATGGACTTTATTGTTCCGACTTCTTCCACGATTCCGGTAAACACGGGTACTCCACCTCACTTTCGATCAGGAAATCTTTGCCAAGCTGTTCCAATCGGCTGTTCTTCAGGCGGAATGCAGCATCCGGAAGCGGGACACCTGCACCCTCAATGGGTGCTTTGGCATCCCTTCCTCCGAACAGCTTCGGGGCAATGTAAGCCTGTACCTGCTGCACGATGCCGCTTTCCAGTGCAGACCAGTTCAAGGTTCCGCCGCCTTCCAGCAGAATGCTGTCGATCTGCTCCTGCCCCAGCTGTTCCATCAGTTGCAGAAGATTCACATGACCGCAATGCGCTTCCAGACAAAGGACCCGGCACCCGGCCTGTTGATATGCCGCCTGCTTCTCCGGGTCGCCGCAGCAGGTCGCAAGAATGGTCGGAACCTGTTTGGCGGTCATGACCACCTGTGATTGCAGCGGTGTCCGCAAATGTGTATCACAGATGATCCGGACGGGATCACGGCCACCCTCTATCCGGCAGGTCAGCAGCGGGTCATCTGCCAGAATGGTTCCGACTCCCACCATAATGCCGCGGAATCGGTGTCGCTGCCGTTGAACATGATTCCGGGCAATTTCCCCGGTGATCCATTTGGAAGCGCCTGTGTATGTGGCGATTTTTCCGTCCATCGTCATGGCGTATTTCATGGAAACGAAGGGGCGTTTTGTGGTGATATAGTGGAAGAACACCTTGTTCAGCGCATCGCATTCCTTTTGCAGAACATTTTCGGTCACATCTATGCCGTGTGCGCGCAGGATTGCAATTCCTTTTCCAGCCACCAGCGGATTCGGGTCAGCAGAACCCACGACCACCCGGTGAATGCCCGCGTCCAGAATCGCATCCACGCAGGGCGGCTGCTTTCCGTAATGGCAGCACGGCTCCAATGTCACATACAGGGTCGCTCCCTGCGGCTCTTCGGTGCAGGATGCCAGCGCATTGCGCTCCGCATGAGCCTGACCGTATCTCTGGTGCCAGCCCTGTCCGATGATCCTGCCCTCTTTTGCGACCACGGCACCCACCATCGGGTTGGGAGATGTCCATCCGCAACCCTTTTTTGCAAGCTGCAAAGCCAGACGCATATACTCTTTGTCGTTCATCGTGTCGCCTCCAAAAGAAAAAGCCCTGAACAAAAACGTTCAGGGCAAGCCGAAAAGACACAAGGGACCCTTGTGCAAAAAAGAAAGCTCCAGAATGCAAACGCATCCCAGAGCAGCCTCCACAAGCGCAGAACCGTGCGGGCTCTGCGCTTGGTATCTTCTTTCATCCAGACTGTACTGTCGGCTTCGGAGTTTCACCGAATCATGCCTTACGGCTCGTGGGCTGTACCACCGGTAGGGAATCGCACCCTGCCCTGAAGATTTCTGATTCAATTACAGCGGCATTATAGCACGGCTCCTTTCGGATTGCAAGGGCATTCTGCAAACCGGGACGAAACCGGGATGAAGCGAATCGCTACAACAATAAAATCACATCGTCCGTAGGACAATGTGAACGGAGAATCCAAAGGGGCGCGGGTCGCCAGTGGCAACCTCAAAATGCGTTGCATTTTGAAGCGCTTGACCGAGCCGACAGGCGAGAGCAGCGCCCTTTGGCACACGACTTTGCTTGCAAAGTCTATTCCGAACAAGACGGTACGAACGGGAGGTGCTGGAAATGGCAGCAGAAAAGACCAAGGTCTACACATGAAGGTAGATACCACTGCCATTGAGCAGGAGATCGCCGCCTATGAGAAGCAGCTGCGGCAGCACTACTCCACAAAATCCCGGCTTATGGAGGAGATCGACAGCCTTGACCCGGACGACCGGCACTTTATCGCCCGAAAATCCGACCTTGACGACCGCCTTTATAAGATGTACGATAAAATCGAAGAGGTGGAAAATGGACTGATGGATGCCCGGGCAAAGAAGCAGGCCATTGAAGCCGACAAAATCACAGGCGACAACATCTATAAGATCCTGATTTGCTTTGACAAGCTTTATGCCACCATGACCGAGGCGGAACGCCGCAGACTGGTGGAGATTTTGATTGACGAGGTGCAGATCTACCCGGAACGCCAGCCTAATGGACAGTGGCTGAAGTCCGTCCGGTTCAAGCTGCCCATCATCGACCATGACCTTGAATTGAGTTTGGACAATCAGGATCGTGTCGAGGTCGTGTGTTCGATGGTTAGATTCAAAAAGCATTGATCTAATGTGAAGCAGGGTGAACCGTTTTATGTATTCTGTTACACAGCGTATAAAAATGATCCGGCAATATGAAGGAAAATAAGAAGACCTGTGCAGTCTGGTGAAAAATAACAACACAAATAGTACAGAGAAAAGGAGCATCCCATGAACGCAAATATCAATTATGATGAGATCCCGGATACCAGTGCCGTGCAGGAGGACCTGCTTGCGGCGCTGAGCAGCCAGCATGTGACCGTGCACACGAATGAGGAGCCGGACTTCGACTACATGGAAAACGGGGATGTGGCTTTTGTGGTCAAGAACCCGCACAATGATGAGAATTTGCTCATTGAACTGGGCGGCGAGTTCTCGGTGTTCTTCGGCCTGTGGCATGGGCAGTACAAGGCCGTGGAGTACGACTACGACCGCATGAAGAAGGACATTGCAGCCATTCTGGCGGGCAATGCCGGTGCGCTGAGCCTGTATGCCGACGGCAGGTGGCAGGGCAGCGCCCTCTGCCCGGAGAAGGTGTCTGCTGATGCCGACATGGAAAAGCTGCTGGAACGCTGCTGGCAAAAGCAGGAGCCGAAGGAAAAACTGCTGGCACAGGGCGGCAGGGTGGAACTGCTTTATTGGGACCCGGCGGAAAATAAGAGCTTTATGATTCCGGCAAAGAACTGAATCATAACAAAAAGGACACACCATTGTGGTGTGTCCTTTTTGCTATACGATATGAAGCTTAGACCTTCTCGATGGTGATGCTCCAATCAGCGGTCATGGCCTCGTCCGGCTCCAGCACTTCGTGCTTGCCTTCCTCGTTGACGCTGTTGGCCCAGCCATTCCAGGGCTCCATGCACACAAAACTCTCGGCATCCTGCTGCCACAGCACGGCGTGGTCGAAGCTGTCGTCTGCATCCACAGTCACCTTGTGGCCGTTGCCGCTGTCGGTGAGGGTCATGGGAAACTGCACGCCGGTCAGCAGGCGCACGCTGTTGTCAGCACCTTCCTTGCGGGTGAGGGTGATCTTTTCCGGGGCAGCGGGCTGCTCGCCCTTGGCGCTCTCGGAACAGGTGGCGCACTTGATATCGAAGTCCACATTCTCCAGCTTGGAAGCCTTGAAGTAGGGGTGGAAGCCAAAGCTGAAGGGCATGTTGGTGTCGCCCTCGTTGATCACGGTCATGTTGATGGCGGCAGTGTTGCCCTCAAGGTTATAGTTCATCAGCACGGTGAAATCGAAGGGATAGAGGAACTTGGTCAGCGGGGTGGACTCCAAAATCAGGGTCACGCCGTCCGGGCCGACGCTTTCCACATCCCATGCGCACAGGTCGGCAAAGCCGTGGTTCTCCATGGGGTATGCCTTGCCGTCAAAGATGTGCACGCCGTTATCCGGCAGGCCGCAGTTGGGGAACAGCACCGGCACGCCGAAGCGGGGGCGGTTGCACTCGGAAAAATTGGGGTGGCGGGTCCAGATGTACTCCTCGCCGTTCAGGGAGAAGCCGGTGATCATGCCGCCGCGCTCCGGGGTGATGACCAGCTCGGTCTTTGCCTCAGCATCGGTGATAACGTACTGCTCATAGCAGGCACCGTTTTCGGTGACATAACGGGTGGTGATCTGATTCATAGTTCAGTCCTCCTTATGTTTCTGGTTCTGTGCCAGTTTTTCAAAATAATAATCAATGCCATAGCGGATGAGATATTTTATGACCCTTGCAATAACGGCCACGATAGCGGCAAAAATGCCGCCGTAAAGCAGAAACGCATAGATCATCATGCGAGTGGTCATAGCCATAAAAACACTTCCCTTCCGTTTTCATGCACAAAGAGGCTGCCGTACAGCCAAAGTGCCATACAGCAGCCTCGAAACGATTACAGAACGACGCCGTCCTTGAAGATGGAGATCTCGCGGAAGCCGTGCTTCTCGGCCTTGGTCTGCTCACCGCTTGCAACGCGGATGACCAGATCCAGCAGGTCCTTTGCAGCCTCGTCGATGGTCTTTTCGCCATCGGCGATCACGCCGGTGTTGAAGTCGATCCAGCCGGATTTCTTCTGGGCCAGCGGGGTGTTGGTGGAGATCTTCAGGGTGGGAGCCGGGGCCGAGAACGGAGTGCCGCGGCCGGTGGAGAACAGGATCAGGTGTGCGCCTGCGGCGGTCATGGCCGTGGCAGAAACCAGATCGTTGCCGGGGCCGTACAGCATGTTCAGGCCCTTGGTGACAACGGGATCACCGTAGCCGATCACGTCCATGATGGGGGCGGTGCCGCCCTTCTGCACGCAGCCGCAGCTCTTGTCTTCCAGCGTGGTGATACCGCCCTGTTTGTTGCCCGGAGAGGGGTTATCGTAGACCACCTCGTTGTGGCTGATAAAGTAATCCTTGAAGCCGTTGATCATGTGCTCAGCCTTGACAAAGACATCATGGTTGATGCAGCGATCCATCAGGAAGCCCTCGGCACCGAACATCTCGGGCACCTCGGTCAGCACGGTGGAACCGCCGCGCTGGCCCATCATGTCGGAGAAGCGGCCGATGGTGGGGTTGGCGGTGATGCCGGACAGGCCGTCCGAGCCGCCGCACTTCATGCCCACCACCAGATCGGACACGGAGATAGGCTCACGCTTGAACTGCCCGGCATAGGCAGCCAGCTCCTTGAGGATATCGCGGGCAGCGGTGAACTCGTCGTCCACCTCCTGACAGGTGAGGAACTTCACACGGTCGTGGTCGTACTCGCCCAGCTCTTCCACGAACTGATCGTGCTGCAGGTTCTCGCAGCCCAGATGCAGCACCAGAACGGCGGCAGCATTGGGGTGGCGCACCAGCGCAGCCAGCAGCTTGCGGGTCTGTGCATGGTCGTGGCCGGTCTGGCTGCAGCCGAAGGGATGGGTGAAGGTGTACAGGCCCTCGATGGAGCCGGTGACCAGATCCTGATTGTCGGCAACGATCTTCTTGGCGATGTCGTTGACGCAGCCCACGGTGGGGATGATCCAGATCTCATTGCGGATGGCGGCACGGCCGTCCTTGCGGCGGAAGCCCATAAAGGTCTCCGGCTCGACCTTGGGCAGGGGAGCCAGATCCGGGGCGGGGTTGTAGCTGTACTCTACCTCACCGGACAGGTTGGTGTGCACGTTGTGGGTGTGCATCCAGCTGCCGGGAGCGGCATCTGCGGTGGCGTGGCCGATGGGAAAGCCGTACTTGATCACGTTCTCACCGTTCTTGATGGGCTTCACGGCCATCTTGTGGCCCTGCGGAATGTCCTCCAGAGCAGTCACAGAAAGACCGTCCACTTCCACCAGCGTGCCCTTGGCAATGGGGTGCAGGGCAACGACCACGTTGTCGATGGGGCTGATATGAATTGCCTGCGGCATAGTAGTTCTCCTTATCGTATCGCACAAAAGGGCTGCTGCCCAAAGCAGCAGCCCTTTGTTGTGCGGGTAGGTTGGTTTTTCAGGCTTACAGGCAGCTCTTGTAAGCAGCCTCGGCACCCTGAGTGCGGATCATTTCCAGATCAGCCAGAACAGCGGCCTCGAGACCCTCGATCTTGGTCAGATCCTGATCCCACATCTGGGTGTTGGTCAGCACGGCGTTCACCAGCTGAGCAGCGGTGTCGTCCTTGTGTGCATAGTAGAAGTCCAGTGCCCATGCGTCATCCTGGATCTTGTAGGTGTTGCCGGCAGGGCGCTTGCAGATCAGGCCGTCGGCGGTGCGCTCCTGAATGTCGCTGGAATAGAAGGCAATGTAGGCTGCCAGAGACATGGTCAGGCACTTGGGCAGCTGCTTCTGCTCCTCGATGTAAGCCAAGAAGGAAGGCATGTTGCGGGCCTTCCACTTGGAGGTGGAGTTCAGGGAGATGCTCATCAGCTCGTGGTTGACGAAGGGGTTGTTGAAGCGGTCCTCAACAGCGGAAGCAAACTCTTCCAGATCCTTCTTGTCCAGCGGCAGGGTGGGGATGATCTCCTCGTGCAGCATCTTGTTCATGAAGCCGCGGATGGTGTCGTTGTGCATGCAGTCACGCACAATGTCGAAGCCGGCCAGATATGCGCCCAGAACGAAGCCGGTGTGTGCACCGTTCAGGATGCGGACCTTGCGCTTCTTGTAGGGGGTAACATCGGGCACGACCATGACGTTCACGCCGGCCTTCTTGAACGGCAGCTTGTCCTCCAGCTCTGCGGGACCCTCGATGACCCACACGCCGAACACTTCGCCCACATCCAGAACGGCGTCGTGGTAGCCATTGGCCTCTTCCAGAGCAGCCAGTTCCTGAGGATCGCGGATGCGGCCCGGAACGATGCGGTCCACCAGAGTGGAGCAGAAGGTGTTTGCGTTGTTCATCCAGTCGATGAAGGCAGGCTCCAGATCCCAGTCCTTGGCGTAGTTGTTGCAGCACTTCTGCAGCTCCTTGCCGTTGTTGTCGATCAGCTCGCAGGACAGGATGGCCAGACCCTTGTCAGCAGCACCGTTGAATGCCTTGTAGCGCTCGAACAGCACGCGGGTCAGCTTTGCGGGGAAGCTGTTGGGAGGAACCTGATCGAACTGGCTGTCACCCTGCGTGTAGGCGATGCCAGCCTCAGTGGTGTTGGAAACGATGGTCTCCAGATCGGCAGAACGTGCCAGTTCCAGCACTTCGTCCCACTTGCCGTCGATGTAGGGGCACACACAGTCGGACACGCAGGAGATCACGCGCTTTGCATCGACCTTCTGGCCCTTCTCACTGCCGCGCAGGTACAGGGTGTACAGGCCTTCCTGCTCGTTGATCCAGTCTGCCATCTGGGGGAAGTTGCCAATGGGCTGCACCAGCTTGACCTTACCGTTGTAGCCAGCCTTCTCGTTTGCGATGTCATAGAAGTAATCCACGAAAGCACGCAGGAAGTTGCCCTCGCCAAACTGCATGACCTTGACGGGTGCATCCTTCAGGATGTAGCCGTTGTAGCCGGTGCCTTCCAGAACCTTGTAGTTCAAAGTTTCCATCTTGTTGATCTCCTTTATAAACTTGCTTTGCTTATCAGAGAGCCTCTTTGTCTGCCCTCTGCTCCTTACCCTATTTTATGCTGTTGTATACAAATAAGTCAAGAGCTTTGTGCAATATTTTTAGCCTTAAGATGACGATTTGGGGCATTTCCAGCGAAAAGCACAATTGTGTGCTAGAAAATTTGTCACTTTTTCAGTTGTATACATGCGCGTTTTCCGTTATACTAAAGGTAAGACAAACCTGCCCGTGCAGGCGGGCGTCCCGTTGTACACAAGGTTTGACGGATTTTTAACAAAAACCATCAGAGAAAAGGAGTTATCGACCCATGAAAGCATTTATGGATAAGGAATTCATGCTCCAGTCTCCCACTGCTCAGCATCTGTACCACGACTACGCTGCGGATATGCCTATCTGCGACTACCACTGCCACATCCCTCCCCGTGAGATCTACGAGAACCGCCGCTTTGAGAACATCGCTCAGGTATGGCTGGGCGGCCGCAACCCGGACGGCAGCTACTTTGGCGACCACTACAAGTGGCGCGTGATGCGTTCCAACGGTGTGCCCGAGGAGTACATTACCGGTGATAAGCCCGACCGCGAGCGCTTCCAGAAGTTTGCAGAGGCTCTGCCCATGGCCATCGGCAACCCGATGTACCACTGGACCAACCTCGAGCTGCATGTGTTCTTTGGCTACGACGGCGTGCTGAACGGCGACACCGCTGAGGAAGTGTGGAACCTGTGCAACGACAAGCTGCAGCACGATCCCAAGCTGACTGTCCGCGGCCTGATCGAGCAGTCCAACGTGGCCTTCATCGGCACCACCGATGACCCCATCGATGATCTGTACTGGCACAAGAAGATCAAGGAAGATCCCACCATCAAGTTCACCGTGGCTCCTTCCTTCCGCCCCGATAAGGCCATCAACATCAACAAGCCCGGCTTTGCAGAGTACATGGGCAAGCTGGCCGCTGTTGTGGGCAAGGAGAAGCTGGCCTGCATCGACTGCGTCACCGACGCTCTGACCAAGCGCATCGAGTTCTTTGCCGAGATGGGCTGCCGCGCTTCTGACCACGGTCTGGATTACATCCCCTACCGTGAGGCCACCAAGGAAGAGGTCAACGCCATCTACCAGAAGGTGATGGCCGGCGAGACCTGCACCGTGGAAGAGGCTGAGAAGTACCAGACCTACATCCTGATCCATCTGGGCAAGCAGTATCACCGTCTGGGCATCGCCATGCAGATCCACTACAACTGCCTGCGCGGCGTGAACCGCAAGATGAACGCTCTGCTGGGACCCGACACTGGCTATGATATGATCAACACCGCTACCTGCGGCGGCGAGATCGCAAGCCTGCTGAGCGCCCTGAACGACACCGACGAGTGCCCCAAGACCATCATCTACAGCCTGAACCCCGCCGACGACGCACAGATCGGCACCATTCTGGGCTGCTTCCAGAACAGCGAGGTGCCGGGCAAGATCCAGCACGGCTCCGCATGGTGGTTCAATGACCACAAGATCGGCATGGAAGAGCAGATGACCCGTCTGGCAAGCCTGGGCCTGCTGGGCAACTTCGTTGGCATGCTGACCGACAGCCGCAGCTTCCTGAGCTACACCCGTCATGACTACTTCCGCCGCATCCTGTGCAACATCATCGGCCAGTGGGTCGAGGATGGCGAGTATCCCAACGACGAGAAGGCTCTGGAGAAGATCGTCAAGGGCATCTGCTTCGACAACGCAAAGCGCTACTTCAACCTGTAAGAAGTTCTGCCTAAACTGAATAAGGCAATAGAAAGCCCCCGGAACGGTGTGAAACGTTCCGGGGGCTTTTGCTGTAAGCAGATAATGTTTACTTTACAAGGCCGCGCAGCACAACGCGGGCAGTGGAAACATCGGAACCGAGCAGGGTGTCGTAGGCATTCAGGATATCGCGGATGGCCTGCAGGTTGTCCTTGGTCAGGGCGTAGGTCTTGGTGGAGCCGTCTTTGCCGGTAAAGGTGGCGGTGACGCTCTTGGCGGCAAGCCACTCGTTCAGCCAGCTGGTGCTGTCGTCCATATCGAACAGCTCATAGGCGAACCATGCCTTGAGGTCATTGTCGTAGCCGCCGATGAACTCTTCATCACAGGTGAAGTCGTAGTAGTTATCCTCGGTCTCTACCCGAACAGATTTCATGTCCAGCTTTTTATTGCCGAAGTAGGTCATGCCCAGACTGAGATACACGGTGGGATCATCGTTGGTAACGAACAGGTAGGGGTACAGACCGCAGGAGGCCTTTTCCATGCTGGCCTCCTCGTAGGGAGAGTCGATCTGCCAGCCCTCGGCCTCGCTGTCATAGGTGACAGTGAGCTTGGACAGGGCAGAGCGCAGCTGCGCTTCCGAGACCGAATTTACGGCAGAAAGCGAGGCGGAGGCAGAGACGTCTGCGGGGCTGACGGCCAAAGCGGAGACACTGCAGGTGAGCAGTGCGGCGGTGCACAGGCAGGCGGCACCGCGCTTGAACAGTCCGGTCAGTTTCATAAGGATCTCCTTTCGCTTCACAGAAATGCTTTTTCTCTGTCCAGAGCATACCAGATTTTACGGCCTCTGACAGCAAAACGGCATGAATCGCCCCTCAGATGCATCAGAACGACCGTTCAGGCAGGGGAGCGGTGCGGATGAAAACGGCTTCTTATACCTGATGGGTCTCCAGCCAGTCAGTCATCTGCTGGGCGATGCCCTTGATGCTGCCTTCCTCAAAGGGGACCTTCAGCCCGGCAGTCTCCAGCAGCTCGGTGTAGCTGGCCATGCCTGCACGGCGCACAAGGCGCAGATAGCGCGCCCATGCGTCCTTGTGGTCGTCAAGGCTCAGCAGGAAGAACTGCAGCGCGGCCATGGTGGACAGGCAGTAGTCGATATAGTAGAAGGGGCACTCATAAATGTGCAGCTGACGCTGCCAGCCTGCACCGCGGCCATAGAAGGGCAGATTGTCAAAATCGATCCACGGGCGGTACTTCTTTTCCAGCTTGAGCCACTCGGCGTTGCGTTCATCGGGGGTCAGATCCGGGTTCTGGTACATGATGTGCTGAAACTCGTCCACCTCACAGCCGTAGGCAAGGAACACAAAACTGTCCTCAGCGTGGAGCAGGGCGTATTTGTCGGTATCCCGGCCGAAGAGCAGATGATGCCACGGTGCAGTCAGGAACTCCATGGCCATGGAGTGGATCTCGGCGCTCTCCATGCCGGGGCATTCCAGATCGGCGGGCACTTCGGGATCACGCTCGGCCACATAGCCCTCAAAGGCGTGGCCGCACTCGTGGGTCAGCACGTCCACATCGCCGGAGGTGTTGTTCCAGTTGGCAAAAATGAAGGGGGCCTTGTAGCTGGGCAGGCTGGTCATATAGCCGCCGGACATCTTGCCGGGGCGGCTCTCCACATCGAACAGCTCGTTGTCCTGCATAAAGTCGATGAACTCGGCGGTTTCCGGGCTAAGCTCATGGTACATGGTGCGGGCGGCATCCATACGGGCTTTGTAGCCGGGAATGGGCTTGGGATTGCCGTCCTTGAACATGATGGGCAGATCGGTGAAGGTGGGGCGGGCAATGCCGGTGCGCTTTGCACGCATGGCCATCACCTTTTGCAGCTGGGGCACCACATCGTTTGCCACCTGATCGCGGAATTTCCGGATCTCCTCCGGGCCGTAGCCGATGCGGTTCATGCGCACATAGGAAAGCTCACTGTAGTCGTGATAGCCCATCACCCGGGCCTGTGCATTCAGGTTCTTCACGATCTCGCCGTACAGCTCGTCCAGCTCGGCACGGTGGGCGTCAAAATAACCGGCCTCGGCCTCGTAGGCGGCGCGGCGCACGGCAGGGTCCAGATCCTCCTTGTAAGGGCCCAGCTGCGGGATGGTGAGCTGTTTGCCGTCCAGCTCCACCAGTGCGCCGCCGTAGATCTGCTGGTAACGGCTCACCAGAGCATTGAACTGCTGCTGTAGCTCCACGGTGCGGTCATCCATGCCCAGAACGGCATTCTTCATACCGGCCACACAGGTGGTGCCGAATTTTTCGGTCAGGGCATCCACATGCGGGTTCGCAAGGAAAGCGCGGCTGATCTCTACGCTGGCGTTGGTCACGGCGGGGCCGTTGGCATCAAAGAAGTCCTGCTCAGCCTTCCAGTATTCATCGCGGGTGTCGCAGGTGTAGTGGATGTTGGCAAGGTTCGCGGCGGTGTTGTACTCTGCAAAGGCTTCGCTCTGCTCATAATAGAGCCGGACAAGGGCATCGCCGTCGGGTGCGGCAGCGGCCTTTGCGGCCAGCTCTTTGCACCGGGCCAGCAGGGCACCGATGTCCGGGCGGGTATAGGTCATTTCGTTGAATTTCATCGGGAAACATTCCTTTCCGGGAGAAGACTCCATATTTAAGGTTAAACCCATCTTACCACGTTATGCGGCAAATGAAAAGGGGACACAGGCCAAAACCCGGCAGATGCTATGCACAACTGCTAAAAATTGGTACTGTGTTTTAGCAAAGTTATCCATTGATATGGTTGCAAGGCCGCAAAAAAAAGACTATAATAAAGCCATCAACAGAGTAAGACCATGTGCGTTAAGTGCCGCATCAACGGGGAGTTGTGCTGTGGACGAAGGTGTACCCGCGGTGCATGGTCTGCATCCCGCTGCTGCATGGACTTGGGTGCAGGCGAGACGGCTTGCGTCCCGCCCGGAAGTGAAAGTTGTTGGACTCACGCCCTCCTTTGTGCGGTTTGTCACAGGGAGGGCGTTTTTGTTTGTGCAGACCGCCCGCCCGGTATTCCTTTTGCAAGGAGGACAGTTGATATGAACAACTCGAAAAATTCCGTCCGTACGCTCACCATGCTGGCCCTGCTGGTGGCAATGAGCATCGTGTTCAGCCGGGTGCTGAGCATCTCCACCGGCTTTGTGCGGTTCAATCTGGGCAGCCTGCCGGTGCTGCTGGCAGCGCTGCTGTTCGGTCCCGGTGCCGGCTTTGCCGTAGGCGCTGTGGCCGATATGATCGGCGGCGTGCTGGCAGGCTACGCCATCAACCCGCTCATCACGCTGGGCGCGGGTGCCATTGGTCTGGTGACGGGGCTTGCATGGCAGAAGCTGCCCGGGCTGCGCACCGGCCTGCGGCTGCAGATCAGCGTGCTGCTGGGACACTTTGTGGGTTCCATGGTCATCACCTCGCTGGCACTGCGCATCTTCTACGGCTACCCGTGGGCAACGCTGGCAGTGCGCATCCCCAATGCACTGATCCTGGCTGCGGTGAACACTGTGCTGCTGCGCATCCTGCTGGAGAACCGTACCCTGATGAAGATGGTGAAAAAGTAAAAAGAGGCATTACAATGAATTACGAACAGGCAATGGAATACATCCATGCGGTCCAGTGGGCCGGCCACAAGCCCGGCCTGACGCGCACCCGCACCCTGCTGGCCGCACTGGGCGACCCGCACAAACAGCTCAGATTCGTGCATGTTGCAGGCACCAACGGCAAGGGCAGCACCGCCGCCATGATAGCATCCTGCCTGCAGGCCGCGGGCTATCGGGTGGGCCTGTACACCTCGCCCTTCATCAACCGCTTCAACGAGCGCATCCAGATCAACGGCGTGCAGATCCCGGATGAAGAGCTGGTGAAACTGGTGGAGCAGGTAAAGCCCGCCGCCGATGCCATGGAAGATGTGCCCACCGAGTTTGAGATCATCACGGCGCTTGGGATGCTCTATTTTGCCCAGCAGAAATGTGAGATCGTGGTGCTGGAGGTGGGCCTTGGCGGCACGCTGGATTCCACCAACGTCATTGATGCCCCGGAGTGCGCAGTCATCACGGCACTGGGCATGGATCATGTGAAGGAGCTTGGTCCCACCCTTGGGGACATTGCCGCCGCCAAGGCGGGGATCATCAAGGAAGGCTGCCCGGTGGTGAGCTACGGCGGCGTGCCAGAGGCAGATATTGTTATCCACCGCGTCTGTGCTGAAAAGCATGCCGAGCTGACTGAGGTGGATTTCAGCAGGCTGAAATACGAGGGCGGCAGCCTTGACGCAGTGGAGTTCGACTTTGACGGCCTGACGGATGTGCACCTGCCCCTGATCGGCAGCTATCAGCCGCGAAATGCGGCGCTGGCTATCACGGCTCTGCGGGTGATGCGCACCCATGGCTGGAACATTCCGGAAAGCGCCATCCGTACTGGTCTTGAAACGGTGAGCTGGCCGGGCCGCTTTGAACTGCTGCGGCACGAACCGGCGTTTCTGCTGGACGGCAGCCACAACGCCCACGGAATGCGTGCCACGGTGCAGAGCCTGAGAGACCGCTTCCCCGGGCAGAAGTTCGTTTTTCTGGTCAGCATCATGGCAGACAAGGATGTGGACCAGATGCTCAGCCTGCTGGCACCGCTGGCGGTGCGGTTCGTCACGGTGGCGGCGCACACGCCGCGCGCCATGCCTGCCGAAACGCTGGCAGAACACATCCGTGCCTATGGCTGCAGGGCGGAAGCGGCAGCTTCCATTGAAGCGGGCGTGGCCCGGGCGGTGGAGCTGGGCGGCGAAGGCCCGGTGTGCGCACTGGGCACGCTGTATTTCTCTGGCGATGTGCGGAAGGCGTTTGCGGAACTTGTGAAGGGCTGAAGATTTAAAATGGCTCCGCGTGCGCTGCGCCATCATCAGCGGAAAAATATTTTTATATTTGCAAATCAGGAATGACTGCGGTCATTCCTGATTTGCTTTTTCACGGGAAGGGACCGTGGCGAGTAGCTGCATCTGCTGGCGCTCGCTCCCCTGCGGGGAGCTGTCGCGCAGCGACTGAGGGGCCTTGAAATCGGCGCAACACAAAAAATCCTTTAGCGGAGCGACTTGGATTTTTTGTATGGAGCCCAACAGCTTTGGGGTCTGAAAGGGGCGAGCAGCCCCTTTCTCGTTGCGGGGTGGGCGGAGTCCAGAGGCAGGGAGGGGGGACTCGAAACACCCCTCCCTGCCTCTGGCCCAGCGGAGCGTCCCCGGCGGCGATGATTTTTATAAAAGCTATGAAGCCTGTCCCACGCGACCGCTCTCTGCACAAGAAGCAACTTTTTCTGTGAAAAAGCAAACAAGCCAGCTCCGCAGGGCTGGCTTATTTGCAATAAAAAATAATTTTCCGCTGAAAATGCCCAGAGTGAAACGGAGGGCATTTAAATGGTTAGGCCTGCGCTAGCACAGACAAAAAGAAAAAGCGGTGACTCGTGCAGGTTGAGTCATCGCTTTTCTTGCCCCTTGCGGGGCAGGCAGGGTAAATGATAAGAAGGTAAATGAAGAAAATAGCAATTTTAAGAACAAAGGTTTTGTGCTGAGCGAAGAACCGCTCGTAGAAGTCCATGTATCCAACGTAGTGCCTTTGTTGGATACAACATACCACTTTTTTGGAAGAATTACAAGCCCTTTTTTCGATTTTTCACCGATAAACGTGCGAAAAATCGCATTTTTGGAGAAACGCACAAATTCAACGAAAAGTTCCCGGCAAACTGACGAACAAGCATAAAAATGAGCCGGTGCGGCCCGGAACGGCGGCAAAAAAGACGCAGAATGCGACAGTTCTTTACAAGAACCGGTCCGTGTGCTAAGATGAATACATTCAATGGAGAGTCTGCCCTGCGAAGGGTGGGCGTATGTGTCCGAGCAGGATGGCCCGGCACGGGGAAAGGAGCATATCAATGGAAAATCAGGCGGTGAGCGGAACAAAAAAGCCGCTCTTCGGAGGGCGGAAGCCGCTGTTCACACAAAAGGAACTGCTGCTGCTGACCGGCCCGCTGCTGGTGGAGCAGCTGCTGGAAGTGACCGTGGGTATGGCCGATACCATGATGGTGTCCCGCTGCGGCGAAGCGGCCATTTCCGGTGTCAGCCTTGTGGACATGATCAACAACCTCATCATCGTGCTGTTTGCGGCGCTGGCCACTGGCGGCGCAGTGGTGGTAAGCCAGTTTTTGGGTGCGCGGGAGCAGAAGGAGGCCGATGCAAGCTCTGGCCAGCTGCTTTTGCTCAGCGGTGTGTTCGGGTTGCTGGTGGGTGCATTCTGCTTTGTTCTGGCCCGGCCCATGATCCGGCTGTTCTACGGTGCCATCGAGGCCGATGTGCTGGATGCCAGCGTGCTGTACCTGCGCATCATCGCCATCAGTTATCCGTTTCTGGCACTGTATAACGGCGGCGCGGCACTGTTCCGCAGCATGGGCAACTCCAAGATCTCCATGCAGATCAGCTTTTTGATGAACGTGATCAACATTGTGGGCAACGCAGTGTGCATCTTCGGATTTAAAATGGGCGTAGACGGTGTTGCATGGCCCAGCGTGCTGTCCCGTGTGGTGGCAGCGGCCCTTATCCTGCGCAAGTGCTACCAGAAGGGCAATGCCATCACGGTGCCAAAGACCACCCGGCTGGATGCAAAGATGACAAAGCGCATTCTGGGCATCGGCATCCCGTCCGCCTTTGAGAACAGCCTGTTCGAGGCCGGACGCATTCTGGTGGTGAGCATGATCTCCACCTTCGGCACAGTGCAGATCGCAGCAAACGCCGTGGCAAACAATCTGGACGGCATGGGCGTTATCCCCGGCAAGGCCCTGAGCCTTGCCATGATCACGGTGGTGGGCCGCTGCATCGGTGCGCGGGACGACGAGCAGGCTGTTTATTATACCCGCAAGCTGACGGTGTGGTCTTACATCGCAATGAGTCTTTCCAACGGTGCCATCCTGCTGTTTTTGCACAAGCTCATCGGCATCTACGCGCTGTCCGGTGAGACGATGGTGCTTTCTGAGCTGCTGGTACGTATCCATGCAGGCTTTGCCATCCTGCTGTGGACCCTGTCCTTCGTGCTGCCCAACGCCCTGCGTGCAGCCAACGATGTGAAGTTCACCATGATCGTGTCCATCCTGAGCATGGCGGTGTGGCGGCTGGGCTTCAGCTACCTGCTGTGCGTGCGCATGGGCTGGGGCGCTGTGGGCGTGTGGATCGCAATGATCATTGACTGGGTTTGCCGCGTGACATGCTTTGTGCTCCGCTTCCGCAGCGGTGTATGGAAAACCAAATATCAGGCATAACATAAAGAGGAGTATACCTATGAAACTGATCAGCTGGAATGTCAACGGCCTGCGCGCCTGCCTGACCCATGGCTTTGCCGAGAGCTTTGCGGCTCTGGATGCCGATATCTTTTCGGTGCAGGAGACCAAGATGCAGCCCGGTCAGGCGGATTTTGCGCCGGATGGCTACACCGAGTATACCTATTCTGCCGAGAAGAAGGGCTACTCCGGCACGGCCTGCTGGTGCCGTGAGCAGCCGCTGTCCGTGACCACCGGCATCGGCATTGAGCAGCACGACCACGAGGGCCGTGTGCTCACGCTGGAATACCCGGGGTTCTGGCTGGTGAACTGCTATACCCCCAACAGTCAGGACGGGCTGAAGCGTCTGGACTACCGCATGGAGTGGGAGGATGCCTTCCGTGCCTACCTGCTGGCACTGGACGCAAAAAAGCCGGTGATCCTGTGCGGCGATCTGAATGTTGCCCATAGAGAGATCGACATCAAGAACGACAAGACCAACCACATGAGCGCAGGCTTTACCGATCAGGAGCGCGGCAAAATGACCGAACTGCTGGACGCAGGCTTTGCCGACAGCTTCCGCGTGCTGCACCCGGATGAGGTGAAGTACAGCTGGTGGAGCTACCGCTTCCACGCCCGCGAGAAGAATGCGGGCTGGCGCATCGATTACTTCATCGTGTCCCGCCGCATTGCCGATAAGATCCGCGCGGCGGAGATCCACAACGAGATCTTCGGCTCAGACCACTGCCCGGTGGAGCTGGACATTGACCTGTAACCTGTAAAAAAATGCCTGCTCTCCCGGAAAGAGCAGGAAAAAGGAGACTCTATGCTCAAAAGCTATCTGCTGGTATTTTTTGTTTCCATGGTGCCGCTCATTGAACTGCGCGGAGCCATCCCCATCGGGCTTGGCATGGGCCTGCCCATCCTGCCCACCTATCTGGTGTGCGTGGTGGGCAACATGATCCCGGTGCCGTTCATCTATCTGTTTGCACGCAAATTCCTGATCTGGGGCTACCACAAGCCCCTTATCGGGCCCATCTGCAAGTTCTGCATCGTCAAGGGCGAAAAAGGCGGCCGCGCACTGGAAGCCAAGGCGGGCCGCGGCCTTGTGGTGGCGCTGCTGCTGTTCGTGGGTATCCCGCTGCCGGGCACCGGCGCGTGGACCGGGACGCTGGCGGGCTCGATCCTGGATATGAAGTTCAAGGACGTGGTCAAGGCCTGCATGGGCGGCGTGCTGCTGGCGGGCATCATCATGGGTCTGGCCAGCACGGGCCTGCTGGGTGCGCTGAGCACCCTGTTCTCGGTGGGCTGAGAAAAAAGACTGTGTTCTGGCAAAGAACAACAATTGACAATGGCATTTTGCCGCCGAGTATGCTAAAATAAAAAAGTGTTTTGGAACCGGCGGCGAAAAGCTGCCGGACGGAAAGGAACGATAAGATCATGGATCAGGTACTGAATCAGAAAATCGACGCATATATTGCGCAAAACAAGGAACAGCTGCTGAAGGATATTGCCGCTCTGGTGGCAGTCAACAGCGTAGAGGGCACCCCGGAAGAGGGTGCACCCTTCGGCACAGGCCCCCGTGCAGCGCTGGACAAGACGCTGGAGCTGGCTGCGGGCATGGGCTTTGCCACCCGCAACTGCGAAAACTACATCGGCTATGCAGAGCTGGCCGGCAAGGACCCTGAAAAGTATCTGGCGACCATCTGCCATGTGGACGTGGTGCCCGTGGGCAACGGCTGGACGGCCGACCCCTTCACCATGCGCATTCAGGACGGCTGGCTGCTGGGCCGCGGCGTTGCCGACGACAAAGGCCCCATGGTGGCTACCCTGTATGCCCTGAAGTTCCTCAAGGAGCAGGGCTATGAGCTGCGCTACCCCATCCGCGCACTGGCAGGCACCAACGAGGAGACCCACATGCAGGATGTGGACTACTACCTCAAGAACTACCCGGCTCCCGCTTTCTGCTTTACCCCGGATGCCGAGTTCCCGGTGTGCAACGGCGAGAAGGGCCTGTTCGGTGCCAAGATCGTCAGCCCGGTGTGCAACGGCGTCATCGTGGAGATCGAGGGCGGCGTGGCAAACAACGCCGTGCCCGACCGTGCAAGCGCGCTGGTCAGGACCGACATCTCTAAGCTGAAGAATGCCCCCAACATCACGCTGGAGCCGGAAGGCGACGGCGTGCGCATCCGCGGCTGGGGCAAGTCCGGCCACGCAGCCATGCCGCAGGGCACCGTGAACGCCATTGGTCTGGTGGTGAACTACCTGCTGGACAATGGCCTGTGCAATGAGACCGAGCGCGCCTATCTGGAGGCCGTGCGCAAGCTGCACGCTTCTACTGCCGGTGAGGGTCTGGGCATCAACTGCGCCGACGGCCCCTTTGGCCCGCTGACTGTGATCGGCGGCCGCATCTACATGGAAGATGGCCGCATTTTCCAGACCATGGACAGCCGCTTCCCCACCTGCACCAACGGCAAAAAGATGACCGAGCAGATCCGTGCCGCACTGGGCGATGGCGCTGAGCTGCGCGATGTGACCGCTGCCGAGCCCTTCTATATTGAAGCAGACAGCCCTGCCATTCTGGCCTGCATCAACACCTACAACGAAGTGACCGGCGAGAACGCTAAGCCCTTCACCATGGGCGGCGGCACCTATGCCCGCCACTTCCCCTATGCGGTCAGCTTTGGCCCCGAGCATGTGGACCTGCCGCTGCCGGAATTTGGCGGCCCGATGCACGGTGCAAACGAAGCGGCACCCATCGACAAGCTGCTGGAAGCCGTGAAGATCTATATCATCGCGCTGCTGCGCCTTGAGGAGATCGACTTCTGATGCAGCCGATGAATGTGCTCGTCATCGACGGGCAGGGCGGGGGCCTTGGCAAACAGTTGGTGGCAGCTCTGAGCACGCAGTGTCCGGAGGCCCGGCTCACTGCGGTGGGCACCAACAGTCTGGCGGCAAACGCCATGCGCAAGGCCGGTGCCCCGCGTGCCGCCACCGGCGAGAACGCCGTGGTGGTGAACTGCCGCAGCGCGGATATCATCGTGGGGCCCATCGGCATCGTCGTTGCGGATGCACTGCTGGGCGAGATCACGCCCGCCATGGCCACAGCCGTGTGCCAGAGCCATGCGACGCGGGTGCTCATCCCGGTGAACCACTGCGAAAACTATATCGTGGGTGTGCCGGAGCAGCCCATCAGCGATCTGGTGGCCGCTGCGGTGCAGAAGGTGAAAGCTCTCTGCGCCGGGGAAGGCTGCGGAAAAAGGGTTTATTGAAAATGCCCTCCGCTTGCGCTCTGGGCACCTTCAGCGGAAAAATATCTTATAATAGAGCAACAGCGGACAGCCTGCGGGCTGTCCGCTGTTGCATTTTCACGGAAAGGGTCCAAGAGGGAAACTTGATCTGTCTGTGCTTGTTTCCTGCGGAAACAGCCGCACAGCCGGGAAACAGGCCACTTCTTCATTGTGCCCGCTCCAGTGAAAAGGCAAGTCGGAAAATCCCGCAGGATTTTCCGACTTGCATCTAAAAAATATAAATTCCTTGAATAATGCCCAGAGCGAGAGCGGAGGGCATTCTGAATCGTTACGACTTCTGTCGTGCGGCGATCTGTGCTGCCGTGGGCGGGGTGTCGCCCTGCGCAGCGTTTTCCAGCGCGCCGAGACGGCGGTCCAGATCGGTCAGGCGCTGGGCTACGATATCCGGCAGATCCTGCTGGTCCAGATCGTCCGCCGGGTTCACGGCCTTGTTGTTGATGCGCACCACCTCGGCGGGCACGCCCACAGCGGTGCAGTTGGCAGGCAGATTGCGCAGCACCACGCTGCCTGCGCCGATGCGGGAGTTGTCCCCGATATACACCGGGCCAAGGACCTTGGTGCCTGCACCGATCAGCACGTTGTTGCCCAGAGTGGGGTGGCGCTTGCCGGTGTCCTTGCCGGTGCCGCCCAGAGTGACACCGTGGTAGATGGTGCAGTTGTCCCCGATCTCGCAGGTCTCGCCGAACACGATGCCCATGCCGTGATCAATGAACAGGCATCTGCCGATGGTGGCACCGGGGTGGATCTCGATGCCGGTGCGGCGGCGGCCATGCTGGCTGACCCACCGGGCCAGAAAGAACCGCTTGTGCTGGTATAGCCAGTGCGCAATGCGGTGATACACCAGAATGTGAAAGCCCGGATACAGCAAAATGACCTCCAGCACGTTGCGTGCAGCGGGGTCCTTGCGCTGGATGTTCCGCGCGTCCTCCAACAAACCCATGGGAAAACCCTCTCTTTCCTGATTCCGATGAAGCTGCTCTGAATAAAAATCACGCCTCTGCCATGAAAACAGCCTCTGACTCTTTTGACCATATTATAATAGCACACCCGGACGGGAATGTACAGCAATATGCTAGGAATTGACATGACTAACCCTGAATCTGGCGGGGAAAAACTGCTTTTGGGTAGAGTAGCTAAAATTCCGGGAGGGAAGCGGCAAACCTTTTTGCAACAAAATATATGCGGAAGCATTGACACATTTCGCGCTTCTATGCTAAAATATTATGAAAAGATTCCAGACTTATAAAAGGAGACAGCACCATGCAGAAAAGCGCGATGTGCACCAAACTGAACAAGCAGTTCGCATCCGGTTTTGCCGTGGGTTCGTTGTTTCCTTTTTTTGTGGAATGAGCTTTTCCCTTTGCGGGGAAAAGTTTTTTTTTGCCCGTAAGCCGGAAAGCCGAACCAGACAAACGCAAATCAGGAGGGAACTGCGATGCTGCTTGTAAATGCTGTGAACACCGAAGGAAGACCGCTTGAGATTTTTGTAAAGGACGGCAGGATCGCTGCTGTAGGTCAGGAGCTGGAGGCACTGGCCGGGGAGAACGAAACGGTCATTGATGCCGGCGGGCTGACCGTGCTGCCCGCCTTTGTGGACCTGCACTGCCACTGGCGCACCCCGGGCTTTGAGTACAAGGAGGACATCGAGACCGGCAGCCGCGCCGCAGCCGCCGGCGGTTACACCTTCGTGAACCTGATGCCCAACACAAAGCCGGTGTGCTCTTCTGCGGCACAGGCGTTCATGGTGGAGCAGAAGGCTGCCGAAGTAGGCCTGTGCGATGTGAACCAGACCGTCTCCATCACCGAGAACTTTGACGGTGTGAGCATCGACCACCTCAAGACCCTGCCTGCCGGTGTGAAGTTCATCACCGAGGACGGCCACGGCGTGCAGGACAATGCCACCATGGCAAAGGCTTTCGCCATCTGCACCCAGAAGGATATCACCGTGATGAGCCACGCCGAGGATATGGAGATCAGCCCGTGGGACTACCGTCTGGCTGAGGACATCGAGACGGTGCGCAACTGCTGGCTGAGCGAATACTACCAGACCAAGCTGCACATGTGCCACGTGTCCACCCGCGGTGCGCTGGATGCCATCCAGATGGCAAAGCTGCGGGGGGCACCCGTCACCTGCGAGGTGACCCCGCACCACCTGTGGTTCACCAATGATACCTGCGATTACCGTGTGAACCCGCCCATCCGCACCGCCGACGATGTGCAGGCGCTGGTGGACGGCATCCGCACCGGCATCGTGGATGCCATTGCAACCGACCACGCGCCCCACTCCGAAGAGGACAAGCTCAAGGGCATGGCCGGTATGGTGGGCAGCGAGACCGCTTTCGGCGTCTGCTACACCAAGCTCTGCAAGCAGGAAGGCCTGCCGCTGGAAGTGCTGGTGCACCTGATGAGCACCCGCCCGGCAGAAATTCTGGGCCTTGCCAAGGGCCAGCTGGAGCCGGGCTACGATGCCGACATGGTGCTGGTGGATCTGGATACGCCTTATATTGTGGACAAGGACAAGCTGCACTCCAAATCTCACAACACCCCATTCGACGGCGCTGAGCTGTACGGCAAGGTGTGCGCCACCATCAAGGGCGGCAAGCTGACCTATCAGGCAGAGGATTGAAAAAGCAATACTATATAAGATAAGAATCGATAAGAGAGCAAACAGGAGGAACCCACAATGACCAACATGGATAAGCTTTACGAAGCAGTGGAAGCCCGCGGCCCGGTGTGCGTAGGTCTGGATACCGATTTCAGCTACCTGCCCGAGGACTTCGTGGACAGCACCCTGACGAAGGGCGAGAACATCGTGCGCTTCAACAAGAAGCTCATCGACGCCACCAAGGCCGTGGCAGGCTGCTACAAGGTGCAGATCGCTTACTACGAGTCTCTGGGCCTTGAGGGCATGAAGGCCTACGCCGACACCCTGAAGGCTGTGCGTGAGGTCGGTGTGCCGGTGATCGCCGACATCAAGCGCGGCGACATTGCCAAGACCGCCGAGATGTACGCCATGGGTCACTTTACCGGCGATTTCGAGAGCGATTTCGTCACGCTGGCACCCTATATGGGTCTGGACTCCATCAGCCCCTACCTGCCCTACGCCGAAAAGCAGGGCAAGGGCATGTTCGTGCTCTGCCGCACCTCCAACGGCGGTGCCAAGGACTTTGAGTACGAGAAGCTGGCCGACGGCCGCCACGTCTACGATCTGGTGGGCGACAAGCTGAACGCTCTGGGCAAGGACTACATGGGCGAGCACGGCTACTCCTCCATCGGTCTGGTCATCGGCGGCACCCACATCGAGGAGGCCACCGAGATCCGTGCAAAGTATCAGGACAGCTTCTTCCTGATCCCCGGCTACGGCGCACAGGGCGGCAAGGCCGAGGACATTGCCCAGTACCTCACCAAGGGCAACGGCGGCGTGGTCAACTCCAGCCGCGGCATCCTGCTGGCCTATAAGAAGCAGCCGGGCACTGCCTTTGACGAAGCCGCTTACAACGAATGTGTGAATATGAAGGAGGCCATTGCTCATGCGTGCAGCCTGCTGTGAAGCCACTGTCCTGCGCAATGAGGTCATTGCCCCGGACATCCGTCTGCTGACGGTGGTCTGGCCGGACCGCGACCACGCACCCCACGCAGGCCAGTTCTTTACCCTGCGTGCATGGGGCGCAGACGAAGCCCCCTTCCTGTCCCGGCCCATCAGCGTGCACCGCTGGAACCCGGACAGCAGCACCATCGAGTTTCTGTATCAGGTGGTGGGCGAGGGCACGGAAAAGATCGCGCAGCTCAAAATGAAGGATACCTTCCAGCTCACCGGCCCTATGGGCAACGGCTTTGATGTGCCGGACATCCTGAGCAAGTACAAAAAGATCGCTGTGGTGGGCGGCGGCATCGGCACCGCGCCCATGTTCCAGCTCACCCGTGAACTGGCAGCGGCAGGTGTGAAGCCGGATGTGTTCTTCGGCTTCCGGGATGCCCCCTACTGCATGGAGGAGTATCGCGAGATTGCAAACCTCGTCAAGGTGTCCACCGACACCGGCGCGGTGGGCTTCCACGGCTTTGTCACCCAGCTGTACGACCCCGCCGACTACGATGTGGTGCTGGTGTGCGGCCCCACGGTCATGATGAAGAACGCCGCCCGCCTGTGTGCCGAGAAGGGCACCCCCTGCTTTGTGAGCATGGAAAAGAAGATGGCCTGCGGCATTGGTGCCTGCCTTGGCTGCACCTGCGAGACCAGGGGCGGCGAGGGCAGGAGCGTGTGCAAGAACGGCCCGGTATTTGATGCAACGGAGGTGTTCTTCTGATGGCAGACCTGAAAACCAACCTGCTGGGCTTTGTAATGAACAGCCCGGTCATCGGCGCGTCCGGCACCGTGGGCTACGGCGTGGAGTACGAAGAGCTGGCAGACTTTGCCAAGATCGGCGGCATCTCCGGCAAGGGCCTGACCCTGCACGGCCAGTACGGCAACAAGGGCGAGCGCCTGTGGG
>OGDD01000626.1_pt1 | contig 32951 bp, 30 predicted proteins | sample 1570301 | NCBI WGS metagenome assembly OGDD01 (sample SAMEA2581971, study PRJEB24529) | metagenome | biome: Human gut stool | place: China | collected 2011 | reverse complement strand
ATTATATTCCACGGAACGAATAATAGCAATCAATAGAATTTCACATTTTTGCAAGCGTTGACACTATCCAAAATACTATCTATAATATTAATAAAAATACATTTAAAAATTATATTTGATTATAATTTTAATCATGAGGAGGCAAATTATGACAAACAAAAATTATAGCAATGTGCCAGTATTTGAAAACGGAATGGCGCAACCTGTTTTTCCTTTTACTGATGGAAAAACTGGAGAAAAATATAATCCAAATACATCTTCAATTGTAAGATACTGTGTATATGTGGAATCTGATTATGATATGGATGGCGACGGAAAAAGAGATCTTGTAAAAGTTCTCGTTCAAGTTCCACGCAGTGCTGTAGAAGGCAATTACAAAGCCGCTTCCTTATTCGAAGCACGTCCATACTGTGCAGGTGTCCAGGAAGACGGATATGCTCATATGAAAGAAGTGGAAAGCAAAGAGTATCGAAAATTTGACTTTGCAGACCTTAACAAAAAAGTGCCTGCTCGTGTTCCTACAGATTATATTAGTGCTATGGACCTTGCATTGAAAGCCGATCCTGCTGACTGGTATTATCCTGACAAAGGGAATAATAACAACATGGTTTATGAAAATCTTGATAATTTCAACTACTATCTTGTACGTGGTTTTGCTGTTATTGTAAGCGCAGGTTTCGGAGCACTTGGTTCTGATGGATTTAATTATGTAGGATCTGATTATGAAAGAGACGCTTTCAAATTTGTTGTTGAATGGTTACATGGTGACCGTACTGCCTATGCAGATCGTGAAGGCACAATCGCAACTAAGGCCGATTGGTCAAATGGTAATGTTGCTATGACTGGTAGATCCTATGCCGGAACTATGCCATTTGCAGTAGCAACAACAGGTGTAGAAGGTCTTAAAACAATCATTCCTGTTGCAGGAATTTCTGACTGGTATAGTCAGCAGAATCAACAAGGTGCACAGCGTTACTGGCCTAAAGAAATGTTGAACAGTTTCCTTGCATATTTTTGTTCAAGCCGTTATAACGATACAACCTTAACAGAAAAACAACTTGATGATATTGCAGCATTCCACCATGAATTAAGTCTCCAACAACTTAAATGTGGTTTTGATTATGATAAAGACTTCTGGGGAAGCGGAAACTATAGACTTAATGCGGACAAAATTAAGTGTAGTGCATTAATCGTACAGGGATTAAATGATGAAAATGTTTCTACAAAACAATTTGAAATGATGTATAAATCTTTCGAAAAAGCCGGACAGACAGTAAAAGCAATTATTCATCAGGGGCCACACATCACTCCTACTATGCCAAATAAAAACTACGGCATTCTTATTGATGGAAAATTCTATGATGATATTGTGAATGAATGGATTTCTCATTATCTATACGGTATAGACAATAATGCTGAAACTATGCCTACAGTTTTGGCGCAAGATAATATTAATCAAAAAAAATGGGAAACAGAACATTCATGGACAACAGAACATACTATAAAACTTGAAAGTGCAGAAACAGGTGTTACTGTTATTGATACAGACTGGGAAAAAGCAAATATCAGTGCAGAAAACTTTGATGATATTGTAGCCCAAAAATCTACAAATATGAATAAACGTTATGTCACTGCTCCATTTAAAAAGCCTATGACTATACAGGGTACTATTTGCGTCAACCTAAAAGCAGCACTAAAAGATGGAGATGTTGAAAATGACTTTAATCCTGAGAACAGAAATGATGCTGATATTCTCACAATGAAACTTGGCTCCTCTGCTATTTCTGGAAAAATGGACGATGTTGAAATTACGGTTCTTCTCTGCGATGTTTGTGACGAAAAATTTGATAGCATTCAGACTGTAGATCCTGAACGAAATATCATACCAGTCGTTACTGTAAAAGAAAATGGAATTATAAACGGTGGGGATCTTCCGGCATTTAACGAAGTCGAATTTTCCACAGTACATAAAAACTATCGAGTTATTACACGTGCTTTTGCAGACCTTTGTAATCCAGAAGCAGGTTATGAGCCAGAAACAGCGACGAATAGTATAAAACTTAAAAAAGGTGAATACCATAATTACCATGTATATTTGAATGCGACAAGATATACAGTAGAACCAGGTCATAGACTTGCAGTAGTAATTGCTACCGAAGATCCTGTAAATTGTCTGATTCATAAAACATATTCTATTGAAATCGAAAATGCCTCCGTGAATGCAGAAGTTCCAGTGACAAAAGTTTTTGAAAATTGCACACTAAATACAAAATAAAATGGTTCAAAGCCAATAGTTTTGGAGCGGGATTTTATACCCCGCTCCATTGTTGTATTAAGAAAATCAAACTCCACCCTGACATGAAATCTGGTTTCATAAACATTTAACTTTCTACACTTCTTCCAACATCTTCGCTAACTCTTCCATATATCTAGGAATCTCAAAGCCCTGAGGACAATGTCTTGTACAGGCTTTACAGCCGATACAGCCTGCCGGACCTTTTTCTTCCGGCATATCTTTCAGGTGGCGTACTCTCCACGCACCGCCGATCTTCGCCTCATTATAACACTTCAATAAAGTCGGAATGTCCAGTCCTTTTGGACAGTTTGGTGTACAATAATTACATGCCGTACAAGGAATTGTAATTGCTGCATGCTGAATTTTTGCCGCCTTTTCAATTCTTTCCTGCTCTTCTGTTGTCAGAGGATCTGCCTCTGCAAATGTTTTCACATTGTCATTTACCTGATTTTCATCAGACATTCCGCTCAGTACAACCTGAACACTGTCAAGACTCATCACCCAGCGCATTGCCCATGAGGCAATTGAATTTTCCGAATTTAATTCTTTCAATTCTTTTGCCGCATCTTCAGTCAGATTTACCAACAGTCCGCCGTGTGCCGGTTCCATAACCATAACCGGTATTTTTGCTTCTGCAAGCATTTCATATAATTCCTTCGCATCTTCAAAGTACCAGTCATAGTAATTTAATTGAATTTGTACGAAATCCCACGGATAAAGCGGCAGCAATTTCTTCATCACCTCCGGAGAGCCGTGGAATGAAAAACCTAAGTATCCGATTCTGCCTTCCTTTTTCATCTGGTCAAAATATTCAATGCACCCATTTCCAATCATTTCGTCCGCAAATGAATCCTGTATGCTATGGAGCAGGTAGAAGTCTATTCTATCCATATTTAAACGTGACAACTGCTCTTTAAACTGTTTACGATAATCAGGCTCTGCTTGAAAATTATATTTATCAGTCACATAAAAACTTTCCCGTGGATATTTTGCCAATGCTTTTCCAAGAAATTCTTCGGATTTTCCACCATGATAAATGTAGGCTGTGTCATAATAGTTGACACCCTGTTCCATACAGTCATCAACCAGTTTCGCTGCCTTCTCATAATCAATTTTTGCATTGTCATTGTCCAGTATCGGTAAACGCATTGTACCCATTCCCAATCTTGATAACTGAACTCCGTCTTTAAACTCTTTGTACCTCATTTTTATCCTCTCCTTTGATAACCTATACAAATAATTTTTCTATTTTCAACTACTATATATTATACAAACCCGACCCGCAAACTTCAACCTTAATCGCCCATTTCCGCCTGTATTTCCCGCACAACTCGCTTGCTGTCCACTGTAGCCACCTTCTCCCCACTGTAATCCATTGCCACAAACAGAGCAAACAGCAGCACTGCAATAATTGTGCGCATGAAAAGTCCGTCATTTTGCGCTTGTTTCCCCTCGTACAAATCCGAATAAATCGCTCCATACCGTGGGTGGACAGCCGGCGGCGTCCTTGTATCCCCATATTTTCTTCTCGTTTCTTCAAGAAGTTGTCTTCTTCTCTTTTCCGTTTCATTCATGCTTTTACCTCCATTCCTACTTCCGTTTTATCGAATATGCGGCAATACAAAAAGACATATACTCCTAATAAAGTATATGCCTTTTGTTCCGGTTTAGAATTTACCGTTTTGCCATTTCTTCCGTAAGTTCTTCCCAGGTAACGCCTTTTTCCACCATAAGCACCATAGCGTGATACAGGAAGTCTATGAACTCCCCTTTTAATTCGTCCTGACTTGGATTTTTGGCCGCAATGACAATCTCAGTTGCCTCTTCCCCTATTTTCTTTAAAATTTTATCTATTCCTTTGTCAAATAAATATGTTGTATATGAATCTTCTTTCGGATTTTGTTTTCTCTCCAAAATAGTCTGATAGACATACTCAAATATTTGTAAAGGATTCTTTTCACTTTTGTCACTTCCGATTAAAGTTTGTGTGAAAACAGTCGCTGTTTTCTCCCTAAAATCAATTTTTGCAAGCAATGTATCTCTTGATTCATTAACTGTCATGGATTTTACGTACTGATTCGATTTGCTTTCCATACCGCATGAATCCGGGTTATAGTAAGTCATTTTCCCCGTCTTTACGGTTGTCTCAAATGCTTCCCGATTCATTTTCCGCACGGATAAGATTTCACCCGTTTTGTAATCCTGTGTAATAACGGAAAGAATGCCGTTTACATCTGTATGGAATTCGGAATAATCCATAAGACTCTCAAAGGAAGTGATTTTGATATCCCTCTCCGCACATTTATCTTTAAATTGGGAAAAATCCATTTCCACATTGCTCACAAATCTTCCCGAAAGTCCTTTCACTCCGGGACATCTGAGTATATTAAACAATTCCTCTTCCCGAACCGTATCGGTCACGATAATACACGGAATATTTGTTATATTCATTACAGAGTCCAAATCCAAACGATGCATGAAAATCAATTCACTGCTGTACTGTTCGATCAATTGCTGCTGTTTAAATAATGCGTCAAAATCATTTAAGGATACGGCAACCTTCTCTTTTCCAAAACGGTTTGCCGCTTCCTGTGCCAACGAAAACATATCCGGTTTGGAAAAATTCAACATTACACGTTTTACACCCGCATATAAAATCTGTTTCACATCTTCCAGCCGTTTTATGTTTCCTCCGGCAATCATCGGAATGGGAATGACTCTGTTCATTTTTTGAATTAACTCTATAGACTCTGTATGTTCTTCATCGTTGTCGGACAAGTCGAAAACAAGCAATTCATCAGCGCCCTGGTTACTATAGCGCTGTGCCAGTTCGACAACATTTTCCGTAAGAATCTCTTTGTCGTTAAACCATTTTACCGCTTTTCCATTATATATGAATATACATGGAATTAATCTTTTATAACTCATGCCTTTCTCCTATCCGGTCAGCAATTTCTCTCATATCCAAATCTTTTTGTATCGCATTCAAATATGGTACAAAACAACCACTAGAAAGGGTTAGGAAAAATTCGCTGTCCAGTTCATCAAATCGAAAACTTTTTCTCCCACCGTTTAAAGAACGCTCCCAGTATTGCAGCAGTTCTTTTAGCCGCATATAATACAAAATATTTTTCTCACTGTAGTAAATCAGCAAAAATGCGATTCCGCCCTGTTTTTCAAAGTTTTTCATAAAAGTAACCTGATGTTCATGTATGTTTTGCAGCGGAAATGTTCCCGCACTGCATTCTTTTGCATCAAAACAAACCGGAATTCCCTGAACCGCTCCGATATAATCCACCGTACTTTGCTGCTCAAAGTAGGCCAAAGTAATGTGACGGTGTTCTTTATCAATTCTTACCGGTGTAATCGGTGTTGGAATTTTTTGTATTAATGCCAGCCCTTTTTCTAAGTATTTCTCATTCGTTCGATTAATAAAATCTTCTAACGTAGAACCTCTAAGTCCTCTTGAATTCCAAGTTCCCATTTTATCTGCTTTCACCTTCTATTATTTTTTGAAATTGTTTTGGCAAAGGTGCGACAAACATTTTTTCAGAAAGTTGTGGTAATTCTTTTGTTTTAGGCACTTCTAATCTGTATGCGTGTAAAAGTTGATGGGATAATTGATATTCTTTTTTGTATCTGTCATTAATTTCTCTGCTGCCATATTTATAATCTCCTATAATGGCATGTCCTTGGGAAGCCAAATGTGCTCGTATCTGATGTGTTTTTCCCGTAATCAGATGTACTTCCAACAAAGTTCCCTGTTTAAGTTGTTGAATCGGTCTGTATTCCGTTTCTATTTCCTGACTTTCCGGAAAATATGTATCACTTACCGTCACTTGATTTTTCTTTTCGTCTTTTATGAGATAACCTTTTACATATTGCTTTTCCGTAACATTTCCCGCCACGATACAGCGATAGTATTTTTTTAGTGTTCTTTCTTTAAATAACTGCCCCATTGTCTGAAGTCCCTTTAAACTTTTGCCACACACAACAAGACCGCTTGTATTTCTATCCAATCGGTTACATATGGACGGTTTAAAACTTTTTAGGTTCTCCCGCGTCAGTTGTCCGCTCTCCAACAGATAGGAAATAAGATGTTCCACAAGGGAAATATCTTTCGCCTCCGCCTTTTGAGACAACATTCCCGCAGGTTTATTGACAAGCAAAATATCATCATCTTCATAAAGAATATCCAGTTTCGTATTAGATTTACAAACCGTAATTTCTCTAGAAAATTTTTGAATGGTTTCGTCTGACAGAAACAGTTTTACACTGTCTCCTGCCACAAGTTTTTCGTTTCCCGACGCTTTTTTTCCATTCAAAACAATATTTTTTTTGCGGAGCATTTTATATAAAAAACTTTTTGGGGCTTCACTTAAATATTTCGCCAACAATTTATCTAAGCGCTGTCCTGCCTCATTTGCTGCAATTTGAATTTCCTGCATCTTTTTTCCTCTCTTTTACATTGATAAACTCAATATTGTTCTCCTGATTCCTTCTTCATGTTCCTGAGAAGATTTTCTTTCCGCTACAGCCATATTTTCCATACCCTCTACCCTTGTCATATATGTCTTATAGTCAGTAAAAATCTTTACGGACACTTTGTCATACTGATTATTCCTCAACATTTTTTTAATATATGATGCGGTATCATTCACATCAATTTTATTGCTTCCCGAATATCCGCACACAATATTTTCAAAAATAACAATACTGTCTATCGGCATAATTTTTTCGTAACTTGTCAAAATCATGTCATACGCCTTCACAAGTGTAGGCGCTTTTTCCTCAATTTCCTCTACTTTTTCCCGCTCCATACTGTGATGCGGAAAAAGCATGATAACCCCTACCAACGCTTTTGCAGCCGGAAGGCAGCCGAGAACCGCTGCCACCGTCAATAGGTTTAATCTCGTTTTTGTCGTAAAATATCCGGTAAGAAACACAGCAAGAACCATGCCAAACTCCAGACAGGTTTTTGTGATTTCCCATTTTTTCTTCGACTGTATATAACCGGATTTTCCTTTTGCTATCCTCATCTTCGTCTCGCCTGCCTTTTAAAACTGTTTCATTACCTCTACAGCAATTTTGTGAGGAATTATTTTTGTCAAGACTCTTGCCCCTTTCATTGCTCCGCCATAAACAGAAATTTCTTTTCTGTTTTTCGCATCTATAAGAGCCTGTTTTACCACTTTCTCAGGTTGTGCCATCGTCATTTTCTTCAAAATGTTCGCACTCATTCCGGCAATGTCAAAGAACTCTGTCTTTGCAGGTCCCGGACATACGGCCGTAACATAAATTTCCCTGTCTTCAAGTTCTGCCCGTAGCGCCCTGCTGAAACTCAACACATAAGATTTTGTTGCCGCGTATACGGCAAACGACGGCTGTGGGCAAAACGCTGCCGCCGAAGCGATATTGACTACGCGGCTTCCTTTTGTCAAATATGGAAGACAGATTTTTGTCATGCGGGTAAGAGATCTGCAGTTTGTGTCAATCATCTCCAACTGTGTCTTTTCATCAATCTCTTCCACCGTCCCCGTCTTTCCAAAGCCCGCTGCATTTACAAGCATTCTGATATTTGGGTTTTCGTCAGAAAGCGCTTCTGAAATTTCCTGATAAATTTCTTCTTCAAGCAAATCTCCACCAAAAACACGCAGTTTTGTCATCGTTCTGCTCTGTAATTCATGAAGTCTTTCGACTCTTCGAGCAACCACCCAGATTTCGTCAAGTTCCTTATATAAACTGTCAATTTGTCTCACAAATTCTCTTCCAAATCCTGAAGAAGCCCCTGTTATCATTGCAATTTTCATCTTTTCATTCTCCCCTTCTATTTATTTTTCTTTTTATGCACATTTCGAATTGCCTTTTTCTTTCTCGGTTTTTTATTCTGCGGCTGCTGATGCGTTTTCTCCCATTGCTGCTGTTTCTGTTGTCTTGGTCTGATAAGACATTTTTTATCATAACCGACTAAATCCATTCTATCCGCCACTTTCAACGCTTCTAAGACGAGGTCATAGTTCTTCGGATTCCGATATTGGATTAACGCTCTCTGCATTGCTTTTTCATGCGGATTTACCGGCACATAAACTTTTTCCATTGTGCGCGGATCCACTCCCGTGTAGTACATACATGTAGAAATGGTCGACGGAGTCGGATAGAAATCCTGCACCTGCTCAGGCATATATCCTAAATCGCGTAAATATTCCGCAAGTTCCACCGCCTCTTTCATCGTTGAACCCGGGTGAGAGGACATCAAATACGGAACCAAAAACTGATTTTTTCCTATTCTCTCATTAATCTGTTTATATTTTTTTGTAAATGCCTGATAGACACTGTTTTCCGGTTTACCCATCTTCTGTAAGACCGCATCGGATATATGTTCAGGAGCAACTTTTAACTGCCCGCTGACATGATGTTCACACAATTCCTTAAAAAAGGTATCATCTTTATCCGCCATTAAATAGTCAAATCGGATACCTGAACGGATAAATACTTTTTTCACGTTCGGTAATTCCCTTAATTTACGGAGCAGACGCAAATAGTCTTTGTGGTCTACCCTCATATTTTTACACGGTTTTGGAAACAGGCACTGTTTATTTTTACACGCACCGTGTGTCAACTGTTTTTCACAGGCCGGCGCTCTAAAGTTTGCCGTAGGTCCCCCGACATCGTGTATATATCCTTTAAAATCTTTATCCCAAATAAATTTTTTTGCTTCCTCTATAAGAGATTCATGGCTTCTCGTCTGAATGATTCTTCCCTGATGGAATGTCAATGCACAGAAACTGCATGCACCGAAACACCCCCTGTTGCTAATCAGACTATATTTTACTTCTTCAATCGCCGGAACACCTCCCAGTTCCTCGTAGGAAGGGTGATATGTCCTCATATACGGATAACTGTATACTCTGTCCATCTCCGACTGACTTAGCGGTTTAGACGGAGGATTCTGTACAATATAGAGATGCTTCCCATACGGTTCTACAAGCCCCTTGGCTGTAAACGGATCTGTGTTGCAATACTGTACATAAAAACTTCTCGCATAATTTAACTTGTCCTTTTGCAGTTCATCATACGACTGCAATGTAATCGCATCGTAGACGCAGTCAAGACTTTTTACTTTGCACACCGTTCCGTCAATATAAGTAATATCCGACACCGCCATACCGCTGTCCAAAGCCTCAGCAATCTCCACGATGGAGCGCTCTCCCATACCGTATGAGAGAATATCCGCACCGGAGTCAAGCAAAATGGAGCGTTTTAACTTATTGCTCCAATAATCATAATGCGCAAGCCTTCTGAGACTCGCCTCAATTCCACCGAGAATTATCGGTGTTTTCTTATAAACCTGACGAATCAGGTTGCTGTATACTACAGCCGCATAGTCAGGACGTTTTCCCATAACTCCGTCCGGCGTAAATGCGTCCGCTTTTCTTCTTTTCTTGGACACGGTGTAATGGTTCACCATTGAATCCATATTTCCGCTGGAAACTAAAAAGCCAAGTCTAGGTTCGCCAAAGACCATAATGCTCTCTTTATTTTTCCAGTCCGGCTGGGCAATAATCCCGACTTTATATCCGTGCGCCTCCAAAACACGCGTAATAATCGCATGCCCAAAAGACGGGTGGTCTACATAGGCGTCCCCTGATACATAGACAAAGTCTACCTGTTCCCACCCTCTCTGTTTCATTTCTTCTTTTGAAATTGGTAAAAATCCATGTTGCATTTATAGTACCTCGTAGGTTTTATCTTGAATATCGTTATAATTCTGTATGTAATAATCTGCCAGTTCTCTTTTCTTTTTTTCCTGCACTTTAGAAAATTCATCTTCCACTGCACAGACTTTCATACCTGCGTTTTTTCCTGCCAAAATGCCCATCGGGACATCTTCAAACACAAGGCAGTTTTCAGGAGAAGTCTGCAAACTTTCTGCCGCTTTCAGATAGACGTCCGGCGCAGGTTTTCCAATGCACACATCACATGATGTCCACACAGTGTCAAAAAAGGTATCAATGTGATTCGCCCTTAAAAACTCTTCCACCAACTGTCTTCCGTTGCTTGTGGCAATTCCCATACGAATATCCTTTTCTTTCAGCATCTGCAGAAATTCCAGCGCACCTTCTTTTAATTTTACTTCTTTCGTATATTTACCATATGCCCTGTTTACCCAATCCTGTTTCAGTTCTTCCAAAGTTAATGGAAGGCATGGAAAAGTTTCCAAAAAATACTGTGCCGTCTCCGTGAAACTTTTTCCTTCCATATCCGTATAGAAATGAGGCGGTACTTCCAACTGATACTCTTTAATGTATTCCATATCAATTGTTGTCCATACCCACATGGAATCCGCAAGAGAACCGTCCAAATCAAAAATAACTGCTTTGATATTTTCTAACATAACTGTTCAACCTCTTTCTCCGTCAACCGTCTATATTCTCCTTTTTTCAGACTTTCGTCCAACACAAGATTTCCCATAGAAATCCTTTTCAGATAAATCACTTCCATTCCCACAGCGTGAAACATTCGCTTTACCTGATGAAATTTTCCCTCCTGTATTGTCAGTTCAATTTCTGAAATATTCCCTTCTTTTAAGATTTTCAATGCGGAAGGTTTCGCATATTCATCGTTTCCGATGGAAAGTCCCTCCGAAAATATCTGTACTTCTCTTTCCGTCACTTTCCCGTCTATTTTAGCATAATACACTTTATCTACATGCTTTTTCGGTGACAGCAGACGATGAGCCATCTCTCCGTCATTCGTAATAAGAAGCAGCCCTTCCGTGTCCTTATCCAGTCTTCCTACAGGAAATAAATCTTTTCGTTTTTTCTCTTCAATTAAATCCAATACCGTTTTTTCTTTTCTATCCGTTGTCGCTGAGACAACCCCGGACGGTTTATAAAGCATATAATACTCAAACGCCTCATACCCTATCACACGACTGTCCACACAAACTTTTTGAGAATGTTCATCTATTTTTTCTTCCGGTTTTACCGCTGTTTTGCCGTCCACGGTTATTCTTCCTTGACGGATATATTTTTTTACTTCCGAACGGCTTCCCACATTCATCTCACATAAATATTTATCTAATCTCATCATGCTGACTGCCATCTCCAACCCGGCAAATATTTATTCTTTAGCGTTCCATTAGAAAGTTTGCCCCAGCCAAGCGGGTAGTCTTCAATGCAGACTAACTGCCAGCCTTTTTCCTTCGGAGAAACCAAGTCATCTACTTCCAGTGTTTCACCTTTCAAATATTTTATCACTCTCTCATCGTCTGCCGGCAAAGAGAGCGTATGGGCATACTCTTCTTTTTTAAGGCACATGGCAAATGCCTGCGTAGGTTCAAAACGGTTCTTTTTCACATCTCCCAAATATAAGCCGGTTCTTAAGAAGCGAATCCCCTTTACATTCGGAAGATTTTCCGGCATATAGTAAACTCTCTCCCCATGAATTTCGAGTCTGCTCCAGTCCATTTCCCATGTTACGTCTTTGAAAAACTCTTCTAACTCCGTCGGAACCTTTTTTGCCTTCTTTTGTTTCTTTACAACGCCGTCTTCTTCCCGTCTCTCACCTTTCTGCAGCAGGGCAAGATAATGCCCTTCCCCGTGCATCTTATGCGGCCATATACGAACGGTTTTTCTGAAATCTTCTAACTTACTTTCCGTAACTTCCGGTTTCCCTTGCGCAAACCCTTCATATGGCACGATATCTTTCAGGAAAAACTCAGGGCATTCTTTTAATAAATATTCTATTGTTCCCTCATTTTCTTCCGCATCAAAAGTACAGGTAGAATATAAAATCATTCCTCCCGGTTTCAACATTCTTGCAGCCTGCATAACGATACTTCTCTGAATTTTAGCAAAAAATGACGGTCCGTGTTCTTCCCACGCCTTCACCATCTTTTTGTCTTTTCGGAACATTCCCTCTCCCGAGCATGGGGCGTCAATTAAAATTTTGTCAAAGTATTCCGGAAAATATTCTTCCAGTTTTCCCGGCTCTTCACTTAAGACAAGCACATTTCCAACACCGAAAATTTCAATGTTTTTCAACAGCCCTTTCGCTCTGGAATTACTTATGTCATTGGCAATCAGTACACCCTGTCCTTTTAATTTTGCTCCCAGTTCAGTTGCCTTTCCGCCCGGTGCGGCACAGACATCTAGCACTTTATCTCCCGGCTCTATCGGAAGTCTGTTGGCAGGTGTCATCGCACTCGGCTCTTGAAGATAATATAATCCCGCAAAATAGTAAGGGTGTTTCGCAGGCTGCACTTTATCTCCGTCATAATAAAATCCGTTTTCAATCCAGGGAATCGGTCTGATTTCAAACGGACAGATTTCTTTAAATTTCTCTACGCTGATTTTCTTTGTATTGACACGCAAACCGTAAAATCTCGGCTCGTCATAACATTTTATATAATCGGAGAATTCTTCTCCCAATAACATTTTCATTTTTTCTTCAAATATAGTTGGTAAATTCATCTTTTCCTCCTTCATATCAGCATCTAGTATAACATAATTTCATTTGCTTTGACTAGGAGAAAGCATATTTTAATTTGTGATTTTCCAAATAGCGCAAAAGCCAATACGGATTTACACTTATCTCTTTTCCGTTCTTATAAAAATAAACTCCCACATGCAGATGCACGGGAAACTTTCCCTTCGTCCCCTCTTTTCCGTATCCGGTATCTCCCATATAACCCAATACTTCGCCTGCCTTAACTTTCTGTCCCACTTTTAAATCACTGTAGGAATCTAAATGTGCGTAATAAAAATATCCTCCCGAACTTCCTATAATCCCGATACGATATCCTCCCTTTTCAAGCCACCCTTTCTCCGAAACGATACCGTCCGTCATACTTACAACCGGATACACTCCCGCCACATTTTTCTTCGCCATAATATCCGTTCCCTCATGTCCTCTTTCTCCTCCGTATGTTCTCTTTGCCTGCCAACTGTCCACATAGGATACGGTAAGTTTTTTATTTTGAGAGGATTTAGGAACAGGGAAATATTTCAGATCATTCCAGATTGCTTTACAGACTTTGTGGTATTCCGTCCATTCTTTATTTACCGCCCATTTCATATATAATTGTTTATATGTGTTCCTTTTATTTTTTTCGGAGAAGTTTTGTTCTGAGAACCTGCTTTCCAACAAATACAGCCCCGCTATTTTGCCTTTGTTTTCTTCTTTTTCAAGAACACTTAACACTCCTTTGTCTAACTGTTGTTTTCTGAATTCTTCAGAAGTAACCGTTTTTTCATTTAATCTGTTCATCTGATACAGTAGCTTGATTTTATGTTTTCCCAATACGATAAAAAAAGAAAATAGTAATACAAGAAGGAGTAAATTTCCGCCCATTTTTCTTTGCATGGAAATCTCCTTTTTGTATTACTATATGTTTCTATACGTTTCCTATATGAAATTTTTCACTGCTATTTACAGTTTTTCAAAATACCTTTCAAAAGTTCCCAAGTACGCTGTGTAGAAGCAACACTCAGTTTCTCATTTGGAGAGTGAATGCTAAGCATCTCCGGTCCGATGGAGACGCAGTCCAATCCTTCCAGTTTTCCTGCGAACAATCCACATTCCAATCCTGCGTGAATAGTTGTTACTATCGGTTCTTTTCCAAATAATTCTTTATATGTATCCACTACAATCGGACGAATTTTTGAGTCTGTTTTGTATGCCCATGCCGGATATTCTCCCTCTACCGAAGGTGTTCCTCCTAAATATTCTGCCCACATGGCAAGAACTTTTTTCATATTGGTTTTCTTGCTCTGTACGGCACTTCTCACACGATAAACAGCAGTAACCTGTTTCTCTTCCGTCTTTGCAATACCCAAATTTAGAGAAGTTTCCACAAGTCCTTTAATGTTTCTGCTGAAACACTGTACTCCGTCAGGAGTTGCCGTAACAAGGAAAACAGTTTTCTTTGTACTTTCTTTCGTCATGGCGTTTACTTTCTGTCCTGCCTCTTCTGAAACCGTGATAGTCAAATCCGGTTCGTCCTGACCAAACTCTTCTTTCATCACTTCTTCGCATTCCTGAATCACTTCTTTCGCTTTCTGCACCAACTCAGGACAGAGAATAATCTTACCCTCAGTAAGTGAAGTGATAACATTCGGTTTTGAACCGCCGTTGAATTCTACAAGAGAAAAGTCTACGTCCTCTGCCGCCAATGTCATTAACAGTCTTCCCATTAATTTATTTGAGTTGCCATGTTGCTCATGAATTTCCAGTCCGGAGCGTCCGCCCTTCAATCCGCCGATGCAGATAGATATCAGCGTTCCTTCCTTTTCTTCCCTCTCAATAGGAATCCTGATTACATTCTCATAACCGCCTTCGCAGCCTGCTACAATCGTTCCCTCTACATCAGAATCAAGGTTGAGCAGCATGCGCCCTTTCAATACGGATAAATCAATCGCATTTGCTCCTCCCATTCCTTCTTCTTCATCTACGGTAAACACTGCCTCGATAGGAGGGTGTTCTAAATCATCACTTGCAAGTATAGCCATTGCATACGCAATCGCAATGCCGTCATCTCCTCCCAGTGTCGTTCCTCTTGCCTGAACCATTCCGTCTTCCTCGTAAACATCAAGCGGATCCTTTGTAAAATCATGTGCTGATCCCGGTATTTTCTCACATACCATATCTAAATGCCCCTGAATAATAATCGGTTCTGCATTCTCGTAGCCTTTCGTTCCGGCTTTCTTAATAATGACATTATTGGTTTCGTCCTGCATATACTCAAGCCCCAGGTCTTTTGCAAAATTTACACAATAGTCACTAATCTCTTTTGTGTTATAGGTTCCGTGTGGAATCTTTGTCAGTTCTTCAAAATAATGAAATACTACTTTTGGTTCTAAATTCTCTAATGCCATTTCTTTTCCCTTCCTTGCCAAAAATTCTAATTTCATTCTTGCATATTGTACATAAAAAATCAAGTATTATCATATATTTTTTCTATATTGTACAAAACAGGAGACATTTTCAATGAAACGCAAACTTCTTCCTTTCGCTCTCATCAGTATATTCTTTTTTATGCTTGTAAAACCAAACGAAACTTTTTCAGGCGCAAGTGAAGGACTCCTTCTCTGGTTTCAGATTATTCTTCCTACACTTTTTCCTTTTATGATTATTACGAACCTTCTCGTCCGCACAAATACTATGTTCTATTTTTCCAAATGTCTATCCCCCATCTTAAGCCCTCTTTTTCATGTGAGTGCTAACGGAACTTTTGCTATCTTAACAGGATTTCTCTGCGGATACCCTATGGGCGCAAAAGTCACGGCGGATTTAGTGCGAAGTGGAAAAATCTCCAAAAAAGAAGGCTCGTACTTGCTTTCTTTCTGCAATAATACAAGCCCCATGTTTATTATGAACTATGTGGTTCTGAAAAGTCTGAAACAGGAAAATCTGCTTATTCCTTCGCTTCTCATTCTTTTTCTCTCGCCCATACTGTGCAGTTTTCTTTTCCGCATTTACTACTTAAAAGAGGAAAAACACTATTCCTCTTCTGCTCTTACGTCTCCACACTTTTACTTTCACTTTCAAATATTGGACAGTACCATTATGAACGGATTTGAAATGATAACAAAAGTAGGCGGATACATTATTCTTTTTTCCGTATTGATTACACTTTTGAGAGAAATTCCGTGTTCTTCACCACTTTGGACAACATTTGTATTGCCGTCACTTGAAATCACAAACGGTATTCCGATGATTATTTCGCTATGTCATTCTTTTCCTCTTTCTTTCATTTTAGTAATGGCTCTCGTTTCTTTTGGAGGTCTGTGTTCCATTGCTCAGACAAAATGCATGTTAGAAGGAACAGGGCTTTCCATTGTTTCCTATACAATAGAAAAACTGATTACCGCTATGGTAACCAGTCTTCTTTCCCTTGTCTATCTTTACTTTATTTTATAACGTATTTGTATTTTCGTTTCCAAACTCAGATTCAATTCCTCTGTCTGATTTGTCAGGCACTTCTAATTCTGCACGGTTTGTACGAACTACTTCGTAACATTCGCGCAAAGAATTAATCAGGCTTTCATATTTTGTTGTATATGTGTCTAATGAATGCGCAATAATTCCTTCTGCATTCGCCAAAATATCGTTGGCATACTGCATTGCACCGATGCGGATATCGTTGGCATCATTTGTTGCATTGTCAAGAATCTCCTGCGCCTGATCTGTTGCAGTCATAACAATTTCATTTGCCTGTGCGTATGCCTGCTGCATAATCTCATGTTCACTTACAAGTTCATTTGTCTGAATCTGAGCTTCTTCAATCATACTCTGTGCTTTCGCCTGTGCATCGGCCAAAATCGCATCTTTATTAGCGATAATCTTCTGATAACGCTTAATCTCATCAGGCGTCTTCATGCGAAGTTCACGCAACAATTCATCAATCTGCTCTTTGTTTACAATGATTTTTGAAGTAGACAATGCCTGAAACTTACAACTGTCAATGTACTCTTCGATTTCTTCAATAATTTGTTCAATACGACTACTCATAATTTATACTCTCCTTTTACTTCATCTTTTCTTCTATTTCTTTTACAACTACTTCCGGAACAAATTGAGTAATATCTCCTCCAAAAGCAGCGACTTCTTTTACTGTTGTGGAACTTAAAAAGGAATACTCTATACTTGTCGTCAGAAATAAAGTTTCTACGTCCGGCTCTAATTTATGATTTGTCTGTGTCATCTGCAATTCATATTCAAAATCAGTGATGGCACGAAGCCCTCTTATGACAACCTTTGCATCTATTGCCTTGGCAAAATCAACCAAAAGACCTTCAAACTCTACTACTTTTACATTTTTCAATTCCTTCGTTGCTTCTCTCAACATTTTAACACGTTCTTCCACAGAAAACAACGGAGTTTTTGCGTTATTATTCAACACTCCCACAATTAACTCATCTACAATTTTACAGGAACGCTTAATAATATCCATATGTCCCAAAGTCACTGGATCAAAACTTCCCGGGTAAATCGCTCTTAGCACACTTCTTCGCCTCGCTCTCTCTCAATAAACAGGTGTTTATTTGTCTTATATTCTTTCGTTTTTATAATGTAAAAACCGAATCTTTCCAAATAGGTAAATTCTGTTTCCTTTGCAGCCTCTACAATAATAACCGTATCTTCATTTACCAAATCTGATTCTGCCAAATATTCTAAAACCTGTTCTTCCAAGCCTTTCGCATATGGCGGATCCATAAAAATATAGTCAAACTGTGTCGTCCCCTCTAACCTCTTCAGAGCCGTTATGACGTCCGTCTGCATTGTAACCGCTTTCTTATCCAACTTCGTGAAAGCCAGATTTTCTTTTATATATTGCATGGCTTTCGGATTGTTTTCGACAAAAACAGCCTCTTTCGCTCCTCTGCTTAATGCCTCGATTCCAATTCCTCCACTGCCGCTAAACAAATCCAAAAACATGCAGTCACACAGATACGGAGAAATCATATTAAACAATGTTTCCTTAATTCTATCTGTTGTCGGTCTTGTCTCTAAGCCGTCCAATGTTTTTAATTGTAATCTTTTCGCACTTCCGCCTATAACTCTCATATATTTCCTTCCTCTAAGAGATAATTATCTTTTTCCCGTTTATTATAATTAGTTAATCAATAAATGTCAAACATTGACTCCCTATTTGCGGCAAAAAAAGTCCTTTTTCGACCATTTCGCCATTACCTGAAAACTGCTTATCAGTACAATATCTGTTCCCAAAAGTATCCACACTCTCTCCATATCAATAATTCCTTTTACAAAAGGAAACATATACAGCATATCCCCCTCACAAATTATCCGAAATTGACAAAGAGACCAGTAACCTAAAACTGCCAGATACCCGACAATCACATTGCCCGCAAACTGTGAAAAGCAAAGTCCTAAAATCCCCAGAAAAACGGCATATAAAATTGTTATGGATACATACTCCCAAAACGGGAATACACAGTTCTTAAATTGCATTATAAAGGCGAAAGTAACAATCATAACCGTAATCAATAGAAAACCACATATCAGCCTAATACTTACACTCTTTATATACGACCATGCTTTTGTGCATACGATTTCTTTAACACTTGTTTCTAATTCCCACTTTGTTATCGGTATCAAAAGAATGGCTCCTGTTAAAACTAAAGATTGTCCGAACACATCTGCAGAATGAATGGCGTCTAAATTTGAAGTTCCTCTTATAACAGGAATAAGAAATAAATATACAATTCCCAACAACAGACTATTTTTGAAGACGAGAGGAAAATCTATTCTTAAAAAATCCAAAATGCTTTTGTAAGAAGTAATCATAATTCAACTCTCCACCTCTTTTCCTGTTATATATTGCGATAGATAATCCCGCCAATACGAAAGATAAAATCGCGAACAGAGTTCTGCTCAAGCAAATCAAGGTAAAGTCTTGATTTATGATTTCAGAACCTCGTAACAAATTATGGCGTATCATCAGCGTAAATATTTTCGTATCCCCCGATAACGCTGTCATAGAGGTATCGATAAACCACCATGCAAACTGTATTAAAATGGCTATCGGAGTAGATGTTAAAATCGTCAAAAACATTCCCAAAGAGGTAACAATCATTGCCGTCGGTAATAGCCACCATATAATGTATTTTAGAAAAGCAAACATATCTATTGCGATACCCGTATCTGCGGAAAATTTTATTAGCGGTATGAAAGACTCAAAACTCAAAATAATTATCGGCAACATGACAGCAAAAAGCATTGCCAAGAAACGAACAGTAACAAGTTTTGTTGTCCCAATCTGTTTACAGTCAATCAGTTCATTCATACGGTTTCGTCTATCCTTTAGCCAGAAGATGACTGCCAAGAACACAGGGTATAACCCTAAATCTCTTGTCAGGTAGTCACAAAACAATCTTGCAAAAGCGACAGATACCTTATCATCATAAATTGTCTTGTTATATTCGTCCATTGCTTCCTCATAAGTCATTTCAGACAGACCGTAATACTCCGACAGCATTTCCATTGAGTAATTGGAACCTCTCCCGATAATATTCTCCGCTTTCTTCATAAGTTCTTGAAATTCTTCATAAGAAACTTGTGCTATAAAATGTTTCGTATAATCATTATTTGTCGTTATGTCTTCATCGTTTCCCATTTCAAATGAAAAAGTTCCGCTTTTACTTTGTTCCTCGCCACTTCCAAAGTGAATAATATTTCCATTTACAGCAGGAAAATAATCATCTGGAAGATTATTGATCTGCTGTTCATTCAATCCTGTTATTTTTTTGATTATATCTAGAATTTCTTTTTGTTCATCTTCATTTAAAACCACTTCCTTGTAATAAGTGAAAGGGTATGTTGCATAGGAATTTTTCAAATACTCAATAATCAGCATATCTGTTCCGCCACACATAATTTTTTCCGGTACTTCTTTATTTTTCATTCCATAACTTTCTGCCTCTTTCTCTGGTTTTTTCAAAATCGAACCACCTGCCAGTTCAGAAGAGATAGACGTATCATTTTCTTGCAAAGCCGATATTTCTTTACTTGTTACACCATAAAAATTGTCATGCCAGCTAAATAGCAACAGTCCAATAAACAGCACATATACCAAACTGAAACAAATTTTTTTCACTTCTTTAAAAAACAGCATTTATTCCACCCCCTGCTTAAAACTTGATAAGAGATACATATAACTGTCCTCTATCGTAGGTTGACATGAAACCCAGTCTTTTTGTGGAGAAGCGCTTGATAAAAAACGGCAAGATACATCTGTTCCATTTTGATGAATACTGATAACACGGTACTTCTTCTTAAAGTTATTTAACTCATTTTGCATAATCGTAGTCGTATAGACTTTTTCATTCCCTAACTGTAATAACTTTTCAATCTGTCCTTCAAAAACAACTTCACCGGAACATAAGACAGCCACTTTCGAGCAGGTCGCTTCTATATCTCCGGCTATATGTGTAGATAATAAAACAATTCTGTCCACAGCCAGTTCAGAAAGAAGATTATAGAAACGCAGTCTTTCTTCCGGGTCAAGTCCCGCAGTCGGCTCATCAATAATCAAAATTTTCGGATTATTCAACAACGCCTGTGCAATACCAAAGCGGCGTTTCATACCACCGGACAAATTTTTAAATTTTTTATTTTTCTCCTGTTCCAGATTTACCTGTTTTAAAAGTTCATCGATACGTTGCCGGCGAATATTTTTAGGAAGTTCTGCCAAAATCCCAAGATAATCTAACGCAGAATATACACTCATATTCGGATATACCGAGAATTCCTGTGGGAGATAACCGATAATTTTTCGGATTTCTTTCTTGTTTTTTATATCAATCCCATTTATTTTTACCGTTCCCGTTGACAGTTCTAACATCGTTGCCAATATACGCATGAGTGTTGTTTTCCCAGCCCCATTTTCGCCCAACAGTCCATACATGCCCACAGGGATATGCAAAGAAATATCTTTTAATGCACTTTGCTTTCCATAATTTTTGTTCAAGTGTTCAATTTTAATTTCCATAATAAAAAACCTCCTCGTATTATAAAGTAGTAGTGTTTATAGACCCTCTCCAAGGTCTATATGCTATACTGTTGGAGATACTGTGGATTGTTTAAAACCTCCTACCATTCGATGGTTTACGAAAGGCTACAACCACAGTCTCTTTGTATAGTTGTTAATCAGTTAGATACCGCATGACGGTTTATTTAGAACGAGGTTACAATCGCAAAGAGTACCTGTGGCTCTAAACAGTATCAAATTTATTCAAAGGAGATTTCTTATGATTTACGTTGGAATTGATGTTGCCAAAGATAAGCACGACTGCTTTCTCACAAATTCAGATGGTGAAGTATTATTCAAATCTTTTACTATACCTAACAATCGTAAGGGGTTTGAAACCTTATTTCAAAGAGTCGAATCCGTTTCAGATGATTTAACCAAAGTAAAAGTAGGACTGGAAGCCACCGGACACTACAGTTACAATCTTCTGGGATTTCTTCTTGATAAAGGTCTGACCACCTACGTTATCAATCCGTTACATACCAATCTTTACAGAAAAAGTCTCAGCCTTAGAAAGACGAAAACGGATAAAGTTGATTCCCGTACCATTGCCACTATGATGATGTCTGATATGAACTTAAAGTCCTACTCAGATACATCTTACCACAACGAGGAATTAAAGTCACTTACTCGTTATCGTTTTGATAAGGTAAAGGAACGGGCAAAACTGAAAAGTTCCGTTTCAAGACTAATCTGTATTCTCTTTCCTGAACTGGAAAAACTCGTTCCTACACTTCATATAGCATCCGTTTATGCTTTGCTTTCTGAATTTCCAAGTGCAGATGCTGTTGCAAATGCACACCTCACACGACTTTCCAACCTGCTCTCTGAGAGTTCTAAGGGCAGATACGGGAAAGATACTGCCGTCATGTTTCGTGACGCTGCAAGAAGTTCCATCGGTTAACCGTCTTATCCAAATCAATTGGGCTAGATGTTATTGGAGGAATTTCAATTTCTGTCCGATAAGCCTGGTAATCGCTGATTTTCTTCTTGCGTCTTCCCCTCAGTGTAGGTTCATCACTTCCATCAAAATTGCTCCCATAATCCGGCAATCCTGCATGATGCCCTTCCACACAATATTCCAAAAAAGAATATTTTCCCTTCTTTTCTCCGCAAACTCTTGCTCCTGCAGTTGAATGATCTACCCGACGATTACTTTCTCCCAAAATTCTTTTTTGAAAATCCATCGAATATTTTCCAATATCGTGCAACATTCCGCAACAATATCCCCAGTCCTGTTTTCCGAATTTCTCTGCAAAATCTCCCGAAAGTTTTGCTGTTCCCTCTAAATGCTCTTTTACCGTCTGAATTCTCTCTTTATTATTTTCATCAATATGCGCTATATATTCCATGCTTCCCTATAATCTCCTCCTAGTATTTACGATTCTCATTATATCATTAGAATAATTATAACATAGTTTTTCTTGTTATTTCCTCAAAATCCGGACTGTTCTTTTATATATTCCCAACAAAAATTAGATGCACAAAATCTGTGCACCTAACCTTTTTATCTTTCTCTATTTACTTTCCAAAGAGTTATACTCTTCCTCCGTCACAGCCTCACACCACTCATTAGAAGTGTCCTCACCCGGACATTCAATGGCAAGATGACTGAACCAGCAATCTTTCTTTGCGCCATGCCAATGTTTTACTTCTGACGGAATTGCCACGACATCTCCCGGTTTCAAACTCCGTGCCTGTTTTCCTTCTTCCTGATACCAGCCCTCTCCTTCCACACAGAGAAGAAGCTGCCCTCCTCCTTTGGACGCATGGTGAATATGCCAGTTATTTCGGCACCCCGGTTCAAAAGTAACATTTGCAACAAACACGGTTTCTTCCGGATTTGTCAGCGGCTTCAAATAACTGTTTCCGGTAAAATACTTTGCAAAATTTACATTCGGCTGACCCATTCCAAAGAATCCGCCATAGTCTTCTTCTGCCTCAGCATCTGCATACACTTCCTTCGCCATTCGGAATGCCGCCCACGCGTTTGGCCAGCCTGCGTAAAATGCAAGATGAGTTAAAATTTCTGCCATTTCCGTCTTTGTCACACCATTTTTTCGCGCAGTGGAAAGATGATAGGCCAATGAGTTATCCACAATCCCTTTACTTATCAGCGCCGTTATCGTCACAATCGAACGCATTTTCAACGACAATTTATCTTCTCTTGACCAAACTTCACCAAACAATACATCATCATTTAATTCCGCAAATTTCGGTGCAAAATCATTCAAAGCATCTCTTCCTGCTGTCTGTTTTACCATCTTTCAGTCCTCCTATTTATTTTTTCGTTCTGCAACCAGTTTTGCAAACCACTCAACTGTATCCGGATCCTGATGAGAGAAGAATGAACTTTCCTTTTTATCAAGTTCAGCGATTACAGTCATATCTTCATCAGATAACGCAAAATCAAAAACTGCAAAGTTTTCTTCCATTCTTTCTTTGTGGGTAGACTTCGGAATGACGATTACGCCTCTCTGAATATTCCAGCGCAACATAACCTGTGCCGGTGTTTTTCCATATTTTTCACCGATTTTTATCAGAACCGGATTGTCAAATGTCCCTTTGCGGCCTTCACCAAGAAATACTTTCTCAACCTGATGTCCGCCTGACTTCGCTCCCTGTGCAAACTGATTGCACAGAATATCTGAATTTCCGTTTTTTCTCGGACTTCCCGAAATGATTAATACCTTTTTCATCTTCCTAACTCCTCCTAAATCCATTCTGAAATTTCCTGTTTTGCCTGTCTCACACTGCCCCCGCATATTGCAAGCCCTTTTTCAACTTTCGCATCGGGGCATAACCTTTTGATATCATGGAGACTGCTGCCCATTCCGCTTCCCTCATGTGTGCAAAATGGTTTGATAGTCTTCCCCTTTCTCCCTCTCGGCAAATATAAAAAAATGGTTGCCGTATCGAGAGAACACCGTCTTGCATCGAAAAGCTGCATCAATATTGAAGATTTATACGGAGAAACATTGATGATGGTCCGCCGGGGGGATTCCGGCATTAACGATTTTATGCGAAATGATTTAGAAAAAAATCATTCTCAGATTCACATTGAGGACACTCCTCAATTCTATGACTTATCTGTATTTAACCGCTGTGCAGAAACCGGCAATGTTTTGCTCACAATTGAGTGCTGGCAGGACGTTCACCCGGGCTTAGTCACTCTGCCGGTCAACTGGGAATACAGTATTCCGTATGGGATTCTTTACAGCCTGAACGCCCCTGAAGATGTACTTCATTTTATTGATGTGGTTAAGGAAATCACTGTTATTTAACCCTCTAAAAAACCACTGTATCCGAACGATATCTGATACAGTGGTTTTCTATTTCTTATTTCATACAATTTAAAATTCTTCCGCACATTTCTTTACACTTACACCTGATGGAACGTTTAAGCACACGGAAAATCCCCCACATTCCCGATTCAACGTCCCAGCCAAAACTTCCTGAACGATATAAATAATCTCCCGGACACGCTGCACCGCCTTTCAGTTCCATATCAAACCGATTTCCGATACTGATTCCGCCCTGAAGCGGAATTTCCCTGGACAGGGCATCTTTCGGCTGTTCTCTCCACAAATGTCCGTGAATGGTCAGTGATACATTTCTAGGTTTATCTGCCGGCATCATCGTCCGAAAAATCACCCTGTCTCCGGAATAAGCCTTCCATATAGGAGTTGCCGGGTCTCCATGGATTTTGCTGCTGAACACTTTCCATACTCTCGCATCTTTTAAAAGCCGATTCGCAAACCTCTCTGAGTGATAGTTATACCCTTTTTCTCCCGTATCTTCCGCATCAACCGGCTCATCACTGCCTGCCGCTGCGGTCTGTATCAGGTTGCCGTCTGCATCTAAAAGCCGGATTCCATTCTGAATAAACAACACGTATTCCCGAAAACTTTCTATTCCCGGTGCGGTTATCACTGCCTGTTCCGCAAATGGATTCTTCTTTTTCGTAAAATTCTCATACCATTCTGCTCCTGCCGGTTCTACAATGACCGCTCCGAACAGTCCATGATATCTGTGATTCCGCATGTCTCCAAATGACTGCAATATACAGGAACCATATTCCCTCTCTGCCTTCCACAGATACCGCTTACTCTCACCGATTCCGACTGTCTGCTCTTTTGGATTGTATCCCACGTTAATTCCCGAATCGCTGATTGGGTCATATTTCAGAAACTGCGGATTCAGTGAAACCCTGTTCGACGGCTTATGCTTCAAATCAAGCGGCACTTTCGGATAATCAAAATAAGGTACCGGACGCTCCCACATATTATGCAGAGTGATTTCCAGCCAGTCACCAACATTTGCACGTAATATTAGAGGTTTTGGCTTACATTTTCCTGAAAGCACACGGTCTGCATCTTCCAGAGGAACAAAAATCAGTCCGTCAGGGTCATAATCTCCATATCGGTTATAGATTAACTCTGTCTGAATAGCCGCTATTTCATATCGTCTTACCACATCGTCTTTCCCCGGACATGGCGGAAGCGGCTGAATCATATCTTTTCCTTTACAGAGCGGTTTTAAACATTTCTGATACTTATCATAGGCTCGAATGATTCCCCAAAGACCTAACCAGACATCATCGGTTCCGCCAAAATAATATAGATAATCTCCTGACTGATATGATTCTTTGACGTTTAAATTAAATGCCTCTGAAACTCCGATTGTCTGCGAAGCAGCTAATGGGGATTTGTCATCTGCCACTTCTTTTTGCCATGACATTCCCGTAATATTAAATGCATGCTGCTCTTCATGAGCCCCATCTATTAATCGAATCATCAGTTCATCTCCCGGGTAGGTTTCCAAAACAGGGGTTGCCGGGTCTCCGTGTACAAAAGAACTGAAAATATAAGCCGGATCCTCACCTGTTTTCAATCTCTCCCGCATCGGCTCAGCACGGTAATTAATTCCCATCACTCCCGGATCATCATGAGAACCCGGAACTGCCGGAGGATTTAATGGTTTTCCCTCTTTATCAAACAAAAATGTAAAATCGTGAACAAAAAGAGCGAACTCACGGAATGACGTTCCATCTCTTCTTTGAATGACCGCCTGCGTTCCAAACCGAAGTTCCTCTCCATCTCGTATATTGTGGAAAGTTGCTCCCGCCTCCTCTATTATCAATGCACCAAACATTCCATGCAACTGATGTGCATTTGCAAACAAATGGTCATGGAAAAACACGGTTCTCAATTCCTCATCTGCAAAAAAACGCTCTACTAATGTCTCATATTTTCTTGCTCCCGCAATATTATTCCAGCCGTTTGCCGCCCCGTCAGAAGTAATCGTATCAAATTTCACCAAATGTACATGATGTCCTACAATATCCGTTTTCGTCTTCAGTTGAAATGCATTTTCCTCTAAGAATTCCGGCAATAAATTCGTCGTACGCAGTTCAATGCAATCCCCTGCATTCGCACGTATGACCAACGGCTCCACCTGAATTTTCTCTTCCTCCACCATACGAATATAAGCGTCCAGTCCTCCATAACGCTCCAATTCTTCTTTCAAAACAAAAAAGCGTCCTTCCGGTTCATGCCAGCCATAGCGGTTATAGGTGAGTTTCGCCTGTACAAGTGCAATTTCAAATACTTTCACATTCTCACACGGATCGTCACATTCCCCTGCTGTGTGGCAGGGACAGGTGTCCGTGTATAATGCTCCGGGAACTGCTCTTTCCACAAAATTTGCCTCTTCGAGAGGTGTCGGATATACCACAACATTTCCCTCCGAATCCAGTACTCCACAAGGCGGCTGACGCGGCGGCATACCCGCCTCCCCGCAGATAAAATTAGGATATCCCGGGTGAAGTGCATCTTTCTTAGGCGGTCTCTCCCTGTCTTTTAGCGGCTGAAGAGGAGGTATCAAAGTTCCATCTGGCAGTTTTCCACTTCCGTCTTCCAGACGATCATGAATTCTCCACAATGTCCACATTCCTTCATGAAAATGCGGGTACAGATGACAGTGAAAAATCACATCGCCAATTACCCCGTTTTTGCTTCCCGCTCCATATAAAATATCCAATGTATAACATTCCTGTGGACTTATTGTAATGGAATCAATAATGGTGGAAACCGGATTTTCTGCTTCCAATCTCCACTGATGGTTGTGAAGGTGGAACACATGCGTTTCTTTAATCCCTCCATGGATCAGACGAATTTTCGCCGGATCTCCTACATATGCCCGGAGAATCGGAGGCGCTGGATCTCCATACACCCAGGAACTCATCGAGATTTCCTCACCCGAATCAGCCGGATCATGAGTCAGCGGCATTCGGTTTCTCATAGGTTCCGAACGATAACTGATTGCCGTTGTGGAAGAAGGAAGCCCCGTCCTATGATCCATAGGAGTATCCCCATTCTTATCCAAAATCTCCAGTTCATCATGAAAAAATACACTATATTCTCGAAAGGCCGGTTTTCCCGGTTGGTAAATATCTGCCATCAATCCGCTTTTTATTTCTTCCCCTGTCTGCGGATCAAACCATTTTGCCTCCGGCGGCTCGACAATCACTGCGCCGAAAAGTCCATGAATATTTGTCGCTTTCTCACTGCTTCCGGCATCTGCCATATCATGAAACAGAAAAACGCCTTCTGTATCGGCATACCATGTATATACAATCTCATTATCAGTTGTACTGTCCCGGTTAAATCCGGCGCCGGTGCCATCTGAAGTCATCACATCATATGCCACCCCCTGCACATGAATCGACAATCTGCGGTTTAAATGATTGCGAAAACGCACTTTTACAATATCACCACAGTTTACGCGAATCACCAGTGGCTGTACCTCCTCGTAGGGCTGCGGAGGAATCTGCTTAAATCTGCGAAGAGCCTCCTCCTGTATTCTCTGCGAATCCTCTTCCAATACATACAAAAGTCCATCTGGATCATAATCTCCATATTGATTATATACAATCGGAATCTGTATCGCTTCTATTGTGAAATAACGTATCCTGCATTGGCAGGGATATTGGCACAATTCCATTGTTTATCCCCTCCATTTTCCCTCTGTTTGTAAAATACGCAAATAATGATTCGCCTCCCGGAGTACATGGTCCGCCAATAACGGAAGAATCACGGAGCGTATATCACAACATGTAATTCCTTTCGTCCCTGCTGCCTTGAAATCGCGATACTTCTCCGTCGTTTCCAATGTTTCTCTTGTCAGCGTATCCATAGTTCTGCAATCCTGTTCCCTCGCCTCTTCCAGCAAACGACAGTAATCTCCCGCAAATGTATCCGCAGTTCCCACTAATTCACATTCCGTCGGGTCGAGTAATCCGCGAATAAAGAGTGCATGTTCCATCATAATCTGATTCCAGAACATCTCCGTCTCTCTTAAATCTTTCGACGGCATACAACCCTTTTCCTCTAACGTTGTCACAATCTGCCTATACAATTTTGCCTCTCTGATAATATGCTCTATCAGCAGCGGATAATTTGCAGTATACAGGTTACACGAGAGAACTTCCTGTAAAATTTTTTCTTTAAATGCAATCAATCCGTTTAACAAATGCAGGATATTCTGATTGAGATGACGGATATACTGTTCCATTCTCTTGTCCTGACAATTTCCATGACCTGACCGCAGCCTTTTTTCCGCCTGCGTAATTTGTACATTAATTGGAATTTTTGTTAATTTTCTTGTCTGCCGCTCCGCCATTTCCGTAAATTCCGTAAATACTTCCCCCGAGCATAGAACATCTTCACTCACCATTCCGTTGGCAAGCTGCACCGTACGTTCCAGTGCTTTTTCAAACCGGTCACGAAACCAGTTTGCTTTATTTCTGTATTCCATTTCCTTTGCCGGAAATGCGGCTAAAAGAAACAGTGAATGTTCTTTCATAATTCTTCCAAAAAACAAATGTGTGTCCAATGATGTTGTTACATATTCTTTCATTCTTCTACATACCTTACTGTTTTATACTAGTGTATGCAGAGAAGCGGAATCGGGAAGGTTTTTTTGACGGATTCATATAGCCAAAACACCCCAAAAAGTTCATGATAACCGTAGAATTTTAAATTTTTTTCTTTAAATATGAAAATAATCGTCAAAATTGATGCATTTTTAACGAAAATGTATTATACTATAGGCTAGTCAAAAACTTGTCAGAAAGGAGAAAAATCATGGCAAAAATTACAGAAGGATATATGCCATATCTTGGCTATCAAACATACTACAGAATAGTTGGCGAAAGAAAAAATAATGGAAAGGCACCTTTAATCTGTCTTCACGGAGGACCGGGTTCTACTCATAATTACTACGAGGTATTAGATAACGTTGCAGATGATGACGATCGTATGATTGTTATGTATGACCAGATCGGTTGTGGTAACTCTTATCTTGACGGACACCCTGAACTTTGGAACCAGAAAGTTTGGTTAGATGAACTTGAAGCATTGAGAAAACATCTTGGATTAGATGAATGTCACATCATCGGACAGTCTTGGGGAGGTATGATGCAGATTGCATACGCACTTGATTACAAACCACAGGGCGTTAAGAGTTTCATTATCTCCAGTGGACACCCAAGCAGTTCTCTTTGGGAAAGAGAAGGTCTTCGTCGTATCAAAATGATGCCGCAGGATATGCAAGATGCAATCAACCACGCACTTGAAACCGGCGATTTCACAGGCGAAGCATATGACGCTGCTGTTGCTGAATACATGGACAGATACTGCAACTACTGGCTTGGTGATGATGTTCCTGAATGTTGTAAGAGACCTAAAAAATCAGGTTCTGAATCTTACGTTGAAGGCTGGGGACCAAACGAGTTCGCACCTACAGGAAGTCTTAGAGACTTTGAATACATCGACAGACTTGGTGAAATTGAGATTCCTTCACTGATCTGCAGCGGTATCTCAGATCTTTGTTCACCACTTGTTGCTAAAACAATGGCAGACGGAATTCCAAACTCTAAATGGATTCTTTGGGAACGCGCAAGACATACATGTTTCGTAGACAGACATGATGATTACTGTGTAGAATTGATTAAATGGATGAATCAATACGACTAAGAAGAATGTTAAAAAAAGAACAACCCGACAGGGCTTATGCCCTGTCTGAGGTTGTTCTTTTTTACTCCGAATGGGTTATCCATGTTTTTTACAAGTTGACAATCTTTGTCGCTATTGCATCTCTAAAAGCAATATCATGTTCTACCAAAAGCATTGTCGGCGAAAAACTTTCTATAAGTTGCTCAATCTGCATACGTGAATACACATCAATAAAATTAAGCGGCTCGTCCCACACATATAGATGCGCCCGCTCGCAAAGGCTCTTTGCAATCAACACCTTTTTCTTCTGTCCCCCTGAAAAATCTTTTATATCTTTTTCAAACTGCACCCGCTCAAAATCCATTTTTCTAAGTATCGCTTTAAACAGACTTTCATCAAGATTATTTTTTTCGGCAAATTCAGATAATCTTCCCTTTAGATGAGAAGTATCCTGCGGTACATAGGAAATCACAAGCCCGGATCCTATTGTCACCGTACCGGTATGTTCTATCGGATAATTTGACAGTAATTTAAGCAAACTACTCTTACCGCTTCCATTTTTCCCATCGATAATAACCCGCTCTCCGGATTGCAGTTCAAATGTCACAGGTTTACAAACCTGTCGGCCATCGTAAATAACAGATACATCAGAAAATGACATCAACATATTTGTATGATATTCCAGTGGCTGTATCTTCAATGTATCGACTGTTTCTGCATTTTTAAGCAATGCCGATTTCTGTTCAATAGCCTGATTTTTTCTTTCCTCAATCGCTTTGGAACGCTTCATCATTTTTGCCGCCTTATGCCCGACATATCCCTTGTCCGCCGCACCTCTTTTGGACGCTTCCACCCTGTCAGACCATACTGCGGAGCGTTTTGCAGATTTCTGTAAGCGACTTATATCTTTTCTCAGTCGTGTATTTTGTGCCAATTCAAATTCCTGCTGCCGCTCAAAATTTGCTATCCATGAAGAAAAATTTCCACTTTGCACTTCTACATTTGCTCTGTTCAACGATAATATATGGTCGACACACCCGTCTAAAAAACGACGGTCATGGGATACCAAAATAAATCCCTTCTTCTTTTTCAGATACTCGGATACCTTTTCACGGGCAGTTGCGTCCAGGTGATTTGTCGGCTCGTCGATAAGCAGGAAATGTCCCTCATTTAGGAAAAGGGCGGCAAGTAAAACTTTTGTCTGTTCTCCATTGGAAAGCGTCTCAAAAGGGCGCCATAACACATCTGCATTAACATCAAGATATGACAGTTCCCTCATCAGTTCCCACTCTTCCGCAAGCGGACAGACTTCCCGCAATATATCTTCTGTCATTTGCTTTTTATCAGAAATTGGATACGGAAAATAATCAAATTGAACGGAACTGATAATTTTTCCACTATATTCATATTTTCCAAGCAGAAGATTTAACAAAGTTGTTTTGCCTCTGCCGTTTCTTCCCACAAATCCAAGTTTCCAATCCGTATCTATTTGAAAATTCACATTATCAAAAATAGTATCATAACTTGAAGGATATGAAAAAGTAAGATTTTCTACTCTAATCATCGACATAATGAACTCCCCCTTTATTTATAAAGTAAAGAAAATACTTTCTTATCTCTTTGGCGAAGGACAAAATATCCGGCTGAATTAAGTGCTCCTATTATTACAACGAAGAGCCATACCTTTTGCATTGGCATCACATCTGCCATATTGCCCACAATCTGTTGTCCGTACAACTGAAACGCTCCTGCAAACACAGTATAGCAGGAAGAAAATCTTCCCCTGTGTGATGAAGGAATACGCCTTGTCAGATAAGGCTGACGTCCAAGTGTCTCGCAAATCTCTCCAATTGTAAAAACTATCATAGATACAAAATACACAACCAAAACATTCTGTACAACCGCATAGGCTGCCAGCCCGATCACAACCAAAATCTGTCCGATCAGCAATCGCTCCACGTCCCTGATACGGGTCATCACCCTTGTAAGTATCGGTGTCCCGACTATCACGACAAACGCATTCACACTTGTAAGAGTTCCAAACCAGACCGCTCCCTGTTCCCCGTAATATTGCTCTAAGTTCAAAGGAATCAGGAAATTAAACTGACTGTAAACAAGCGTCCAGATGCCTCCACACAGCATAAACAAAATCAGCAATTTATTTTCCCGCAAAACACGCCAGATACTGTGTCCTTCCCGCACCTCTTCATATTGCCCGAACACTTCCTGAGATTTCACCGGCGTAATGTCCCTGATAAAAAAGAAAATCAATACGGTAGACGAAAATGTTGCCACACTGCTAATTAAAAATGCAAGCGAAAGATGATTTGCGAACAAAAATCCGCCTATAGTCGGTGCTAATACTAATCCCAGATTTACACCTAAGTAATTTAAACTATATGCCCGCTCTCTTTCCTCTGCCGAAGATAAATCTGCTACCAACGCATCGTAACTTGGCCATTCCATCTGTGCAAAAATGGCTGCCAGAGCCAAAAGCGGTATCACTTTCTCCGACATCGGAAGAAACGCGCATATAAAATAACTCACAACCGTTACCAAGTCACATATGATAATCAGATTTCGCTTATTAAACCGATCCGCCAATTTGCCGCCAATTAATGTACAAGGAAGTTGAGCAATTCCCAAAACCAGAAGAATACCCGCAATCTGTGATGCGGAATAGCCCAGTTTACTTTTCAATATTAATGTCATCATCGGCCAAATAAGCGCTCCCATATTCGTCACAACCCTGCCCCAGAACAAAATGTAAAGTTCTTTTCGCATTCCCATGTACTGTCTGATATATTTCATTTGTTCTCCCCCCCTTTTTCCTCTTCTCTCTCAATAGAAATATCCTTTTTTACAAATAATTGCTTTCTATTATATTCCTCAGATTTTTTCTTGTCAAATTGGGCGTTTCTTTTTCTCTAATTCGCACACAAGTACAATATGTCCTAAGGAATTAATCTGTTAATATCTCTCGGAAACAACGTTGTGAATCTTACATTTTCATTCCTTATAAGAAAAATCATGGTACAATGTAGGTACCGCACTGAAGGAGGATCTCATTATGGCAAAGCACTAT
>OGDD01000593.1_pt1 | contig 34071 bp, 19 predicted proteins | sample 1570301 | NCBI WGS metagenome assembly OGDD01 (sample SAMEA2581971, study PRJEB24529) | metagenome | biome: Human gut stool | place: China | collected 2011 | reverse complement strand
AGAGCAGCAGATCCGTGGTGCAGTTGTATTACCACACGGAACTGGTAAATCAGTTAAGGTTTTAGTATTCGCAAAAGGAACCAAGGTTGATGAAGCACAGGCAGCAGGCGCTGATTTCGTAGGCGGCGAGGAACTGATCCCGAAGATTCAGAACGAGGGATGGTTAGATTTCGATGTTGTTGTTGCTACACCGGACATGATGGGCGTTGTTGGACGTCTTGGTCGTGTACTTGGACCGAAAGGTTTAATGCCAAACCCGAAAGCTGGAACAGTAACTATGGATGTTACAAAAGCTGTTAACGACATCAAAGCTGGTAAGATTGAGTACAGATTGGACAAAACAAACATTATCCACGTGCCAGTTGGAAAAGCTTCTTTCACAGAAGAACAATTAGCGGACAACTTCCAGACGCTTATCGATGCAATCAACAAAGCAAAACCAGCGGCTGTTAAAGGACAGTACTTAAGAAGTGTAACTTTAACATCTACAATGGGACCTGGAGTAAAATTAAATCCGGTTAAACTGTAAGAAATTACATCGAGAATAAATAGAACGAACAGAGAACTATTGCAAATACTCCGGTATGGCAATAGTTCTTTTTTGTGACGAAACTGTGAAAGGGGACGTAGTAAAGTTCGATTTTACTACGTCCCCTTTCACAGTTTTTTCACATTATTTCCAGCAATCCGTATTCTTCAGCCCGATATTCTCAGCCTTAAACACCGGATTCAATCCCTGTTTTTTCTGTCGCATATAATCGTCAAGTACTTTGAAGGAAATACCGCCAAGTACAAAGATGACGAGAATGTTTTCAATTGCCATGAATCCCATCAGCACATCTGCGAGATTCCAAACTGTGCCGAAGTCCGCCTGTGCACCGAGAAAGATTGCAACTAAGCAGGATACACGGAAAAGGTTTAACAAAATTTTGTTGTCTTTAATAAAAAGAATATTTGATTCTGCGTAATAATAATTTCCAATCAAACTTGTAAATGCAAAAGCGAAAATGGAAAAGGTAATAAAGTGTATACCGATTTCCCCTACATTTGCCTGAAGAGCCGCCTGCACATAAGGAATGCCGTCTAATTTCCCCGCTGCTCCCTCAACATTTGAGAGAAGTAAAATGAAAGCGGTTGTCGTACAGATTAGAAGTGTGTCGATGAACACGGAAATAACCTGCACCATTCCCTGTTTTACAGGGTGTGAAACCGATGCGGTGGCAGAGGCGTTTGGAGCGCTTCCCATACCGGCCTCGTTTGAGAAAAGTCCCCGTTTAATCCCGATTAGAATGGTACTTCCGGCAAATCCCCCGAAAATTGCCTTGAAATTAAATGCACCTTCCAAAATCTGAGAGAACATTTCCGGAATCTGATTAAAATTCATCAGTGTAATCACAATTCCCATAAGAATATAAATTCCTGCCATGATCGGCACGACAACGGAAGTGATAAAACTGATGCGGTGTACCCCGCCGAAAATAACAAAGGCAGTGGCAAGAGCGATTACCAATCCGACAACTGCGGGCAAAATGCTTTCGTTGTAATTTGGAATGTAATACTCTAAAGCAGAAGACATGTTGTATGTCTGCAGGCCGTTGAACCCGTAGGCAAAACATGCGATAAGCAGTATGGAAAATAATACGCCCAGCCATCGTTTTCCCAGCGCCTGTTCGATGTAATAAGAAGGGCCGCCTCGGAAATCTTTGCCGTCTTTTACCTTATAAACCTGTGCCAGCGTGCTTTCCACAAATGCGGACGCTCCGCCGATGAGTGCCATAACCCACATCCAGAATACGGCGCCCGGACCTCCCGCGACAATAGCGGTTGCGATTCCGGCAATATTCCCTGTTCCGACGCGGGAGGCGGTGGAAATCATAAGTGCCTGAAAAGACGATACAGACTTTTTACTTCCACTGTTTTCCGATTTTTCCTTAAGAGCGTGAAGAGCATCTTTGAATAATCGGAATTGTACAAATTTTGTACGAAAAGAAAAATAAAGACCTGCTATGACAAGCAGAAAAATTAAAATGTAACTGTAAAGAAAGTCATTCAGACTTGATAAAAATTGATTTAACATCATATTGTCCTCCTTAATTTTTGTTATCCAGAGCGATAGCATGATAAAGGGGGATATTCACTTAAGAAACATACTTTCTCTGAAAATATGTTCAAGTGTAATATAAAGCGAAAATAAAGTCAAGAAAATTATCTTCAGTGGTTGACATTGGTAAAAAAATATGTTAAATTATTATAGTAACTGCCGAAGACAGTAGGTGCCGTAAGGCATAAGTTGAGAACGCCTACCGAGGAGATATGAATTCTAACATTGAATTTACGCAATCTCTTTGTCTGAGGACGAAGAGATTTTTTTATTATCGGCGGTGCAAACAAAATCTATAAGGAGGTGCACCATTCGTGGCAAAAGTTGAATTAAAACAACCAATCGTACAGGCAATCGCAGAAGACATCGCAGGTGCTCAGTCAGCAGTATTAGTTGACTATCGTGGTTTAACTGTAGCAGAAGATACAGAATTACGTAAACAGTTGAGAGAAGCAGGTGTTATCTACAAAGTTTGCAAAAACACAATGATGAAAAGAGCTTTTGAAGGAACTGAATTTGCAGGTCTTGAAGAATACTTAGAAGGACCAAGTGCTTTAGCAATTTCTAAAGACGATGCAACAGCGCCGGCAAGAATTCTTTGCAAATTTGCAAAAGACGCTAAAGCGTTAGAAGTAAAAGGTGGGGTTGTTGAAGGAGCGGTTTATGATGTTGCCGGTATTCAGGAATTATCAAAGATCCCTTCAAGAGAAGAATTACTTTCAAAATTACTTGGAAGTATCCAGTCACCAATTACAAACTTTGCTCGTGTTATTAAACAAATCGCTGAACAGGACGGAGAGGCAGTAGAAACTCCGGCTGAAGAAGCAGCAGAGGCTCCGGTTGAGGAGTAATCAAAAATTTTAAAGAAAATAAGAATTAGTGGAGGAAAATCAAATGGCAAAATTAACAACAGCTGAAATGATTGAAGCAATCAAAGAATTATCAGTATTAGAATTAAATGAATTAGTAAAAGCATGTGAAGAAGAATTCGGTGTATCTGCAGCAGCAGGTGTAGTAGTTGCAGCAGCAGGTGGAGATGCAGCAGGCGCAGCAGAAGAAAAAGACGAATTTGACGTTGAATTAGTATCTGCAGGTGCTTCTAAAGTTAAAGTAATCAAAGTTGTTCGTGAAATCACAGGACTTGGATTAAAAGAAGCTAAAGAAGTTGTAGACGGAGCACCAAAAGTACTTAAAGAAGGTGTTACTAAAGCAGAAGCTGAAGAAATCAAAACAAAATTAGAAGCTGAAGGAGCAGAAGTTAACTTAAAATAATTTCTGTCTTAAAGAGGCGCTTGAGAAAATTATTTCTCAGGCGTCTTTTTTGTGCGTGAAAAAATAAAAGCGAATTTTCACTCCTGAGTAGGTCTTTCTGATTGATTTTATAAATATGAATGTGAACTATTGACTTATCATATACTGTGTTATAAAATACATTAAAAATGAATAAAAATACATTGTAGTTCACAAAGTGGTAAAAAAATAAAAAACTTTCGCGATTTCACTTGACTTCTCGTTGAAGTTCTACTATAATGCCACTTTAAAGAGGTAAAGGAAAAAAGGAGGAGAAAATTATGAAAATGAAAAAACTTGTAGCATTATGCCTCGCAGGTGCAATGGCACTCTCAGTTGTTGCCTGTGGCGGTGGAAACAAAGGGGGAGACTCCAAGACAGCAGGAAGTTTTCCTGGAACAAAAGACAAAGATATGGTAACTGTTGACTTAAGAACAGAACCGGCAGAGTTAAACTCTATTAAAACATCTGATGTACCTTCAGGAAACATCTTAAGAATGGTTATCTCAGGTTTATACAAACTTGACAAAGATGATAAACCGGTACCTGACCTTGCAGAAGATACAAAGGTAAGTGAAGACGGAAAAACTTACACAATGAAAATCAGAAAAGATGCGAAATGGTCTAACGGAGAACCTGTAACAGCACACGACTTCGTATTCGCATATCAGACAATTTCTAAAAAAGAAACCGGTTCAGTATACGGATTCATCGTATATCAGAACTTATTGAATGGTCAGGACGTATTTGACGGTAAGAAAGATCCTTCAGAATTAGGAGTAAAAGCATTAGATGATTACACATTGGAAGTAACATTTGTTAACCCAATCCCATATGCATTACACTTATTCTCATTCTCATCTTTCTATCCTTTGAACCAGAAAGCATACGAAGAAATCGGTGCTGACAAATACGCAAAAGATGCAGATAAAGTCGTTACAAACGGTGCTTACAAAATAGAAGAATGGGTACATGACGATCATGTAACATTAGCAAAAAATGAAGACCACTACAATGCGTCAGAAGTAAGCATTCCAAAAGTTAAATACTTAATGTTAAAAGATTCAAATGCTCGTATGAACGCATTTAAAGCAGGTCAGATTGACAGTATCAACATCACTGGAGAACAAATGGAACAGGCTAAAAAAGAAGGCATGAACTTAACAACATATGTTGATAACAGCAACTGGTACTTCCAGTTCAACACAAAGAAAAAAGAATTAAGCAATGCAAAAATCCGTCAGGCACTTGGAATGGCAATCGATACAGAATCTCTTTGCAAGAACGTAATCAAAACAGGTGCTGAACCTGCAACAGGTATCGTACCAACATCTATCGCAGGTGCAGATGGAAACAGTTACGCTAAGACACTTGGTGACATCACAGAATACAATACAGAAAAAGCAAAACAGTTATTCGACGAAGGATTAAAAGAAATCGGAATGACAGCAGATCAGTTCAAGATTTCATTCTTAACAGAAGACAGTGCAGGAGCACAGAAAGAAGCAGCATTCTATCAGGAACAGTGGAAAAAAGCATTAGGAATTCAGGTAGAAATCACACCAATGCCATTCAAAGCAAAATTATCAGCAATGGACGCAGGTGAATTTGATATTGTTTTCGCAGGTTGGTCACCGGACTACAACGACCCAATGACATACTTAGATATGTTTGCAACAGGAAATGGTAACAACTACGGTAAATATTCAAATCCTGAATATGATAAATTAATCGCAGATGCAACTAAAGAAGTTGATAAAGTAAAACGTCAGGAAATGTTAATGACAGCAGAAAAATTAGTATGCCAGGAAGACGCAGCAATCTTCCCATTATACTTCCAGTCAGTAACATATGCAGTATCTGATAAACTTGAAGGAATGACTCGTACAGGATTCCAGGAATTCGACTTTACAGATGGTGCTAAGATTAAATAATCTTACGGAAGTGAATATAGGATAGGAAAAAAGAGGGAGTTGTTCCGAACAACTCCTCTTTATTCCGAAAAAGCCGTACCTGTACACTTATGGCGGTTATCAAAGTGACATGAAGAACAATGAGAGTTCTTCCTGTTGCTTATGTAAAGTACAAAGAACGGCAATAGAAAGGTACAGGAAAATACTTTGTACCTTACATAAGCAATAAGAAAAAGATAAGGAGATGAATCAGGTGTCGAATCGGGTTAAATTTATATTAAAAAGAATTGTATATTCGTTCATTACAGTTATTGTTCTGATTGGATTCACATTTACATTGATGCATATGTTACCGGGGGACCCGTTCTCAGGTGGAAAGGCGATTCCGGAAGTAACAAAAGCAGCGTTATTTGAAAAGTATGGTTTGGATAAACCGGTAATTGTTCAGTTTTTTATTTACTTAGGAAATGTATTTAAAGGAGACTTAGGAGTTTCTCTTCCTGACGGACGTCAGGTTACGGATATTATTGCACAGGCATTCCCTGTATCGTTTGAACTTGGTATGCGTGCTTTGATTTTTGCATTTATTCTCGGTATTTTACTTGGAGTAGTTGCAGCAGTAAAAAGAGGAACGGTTTGGGACAGCGCTTCAATGTTCTTTGCACTTGTAGGTGTGTCAGTTCCGTCATTTATTATCGGTTCAATATTACAGTATTTCTTAGGATTAAAATTATATCAGGCAACAGGTGTGGAAGTGTTCGCAATCATGGGTTGGGAATCGGCAAATGCTAAAATCCTTCCGGCTTTCGCGCTGGCGTTCGGTTCGATGGCGACCATAAGCCGTCTGATGCGTACAAGTATGCTTGATGTATTAAATTCAGATTATATTAAAACGGCAAAAGCAAAAGGGTTAAGCCAGAGAGCGATTATTTGGAAACATGCAGTTCGTAATGCAATCATGCCTGTCATCACGGTAATGGGACCATTGGTTGCAGCAGTTTTAACAGGTGCGTTCGTTGCAGAAAATATTTTTGCCATTCCAGGTCTTGGAAAATACTTTGTACAGTGTGTGCAGACAAATAACTACCCGGTTATTGCCGGTACTACGATTTTCTATGGTTCATTCTTAATTTTGGCAAACCTTGTCGTAGACTTAATTTACGGTTTCATTGACCCGAGAGTAAAATTAACTGGTGGAAAGGAGTAGTACAATGAGATTGAAAAAAGAAAAGGCATTGGAAGTAGCACAGATGCCGAGAAAAGCATATGATGTAAGCGGAACAATTCCCGCAGAAGCATTTGAACATATTGGGGCAGATGCAACGAGTATGGAATCCATTGCACGTCCATCTGTTAGTTTTTGGAAAGACGCGTTTAACCGTGTGAAGAAAAGTAAGGTGGCAGTTGTCTGTCTTATCCTTTTGATACTATTATTACTTGGGGCTATTTTTATCCCAATGATTAGTCCGTTTGATTATTCATCACAGAACGTTGCGTTCGCAAATCAGCCAATGATGAGCGAAGACCCTGTAACAGGCCAGATGCACATTTTCGGAACAGATGCACTTGGACGTGACGTATTTGTACGTGCGTGGATGGGGGCGAGAGTTTCCCTGACAGTTGCTATTGTTGTAGCATTGATCGACTGTTTCATCGGTGTTATTTATGGTGGTATTTCCGGTTACTTCGGAGGAGCAATTGATAACGTGATGATGCGTATTGTGGAGATTATCAGTGGTATTCCATATTTGATTATCGTTATTCTTTTGATGACGGTATTACCTCGAGGAATTGGAACGATTATTGTTGCCTACTCTCTGACGGGGTGGACCGGTATGGCAAGGCTTGTTCGTGGGCAGGTAGTCAGTCTCGGAGAACAGGAATTTGTTATTGCTGCCAAATCAATGGGAGCGAAACCGGCAAGAATTATTTCTAAACATTTAGTGCCGAACATTTTAAGTGTTATTATCGTAAACATTACATTGGATATTCCTTCAGTTATCTTTACGGAAGCCTTCCTGTCTATGTTAGGTCTTGGTATTGCACCGCCGAAGGCTTCATGGGGAATTATGGCAAACGATGGTATTTTGACATTCCAGATGTATCCGAGTCTTTTGGTTGTACCAGCGGTATTCATCTGTATTACAATGCTTTCTTTCAACTTGCTGGGTGACCAGTTAAGAGATGCATTCGACCCTAAATTAAGGAGGTAACTAGAAATGGAACGTATTTTAAATATAGAAGATTTGCATGTTTCCTTTGATACATATGCAGGTGAAGTTCATGCAGTCAGAGGCGTTTCCCTTCATGTAGATGAAGGGGAAGTGCTGGCAGTCGTAGGGGAAAGTGGTTGCGGTAAAAGTGTAACTGCACAGACAATTATGAAATTAAATCCTATGCCTCCTGCAAGAATTAAAGAGGGAAGCATCGACTTATGCGGAAAAGATATTGTCGCAATGAGTGAAAAAGAAATGCAGGAAATTCGCGGACAGTTAGTCAGTATGATTTTCCAGGATCCGATGACATGTCTGAATCCGACGATGAAAGTTGGAAAACAGTTGACGGAAACGTTAAAAAAACATAAAAAGATTTCAAGAGAAGAAGAAAAAGCGGAAGCAATCAAACTGCTTAACATGGTACAGATTCCGAATGCGGAAGAACGTGTAAACCAGTATCCGCATGAGTTCTCAGGTGGTATGCGTCAGCGTGCCATGATAGCGATGGCTTTGGCCTGCAAACCAAAGTTACTTATTGCCGATGAGCCTACGACAGCGTTGGACGTAACAATTCAGGCTCAGATTATGAAATTGCTTGCAGAGTTAGGAAAAGAGACGAAGACAGCGGTTATCCTCATCACACATGACTTGGGGGTTGTGGCAAATCTGGCTGACAGAGTGTCTGTTATGTATGCAGGTAAAGTAGTGGAAGAGGGAACGGTAAGTGATATTTTCTATCGCTATGCTCACCCATATACAGAAGCGTTGTTAAAGAGTCTTCCTACGGTAGATACAAAGAAAGATGAGCAGCTTGTTTCCATTCCGGGAACACCACCGGATTTATATGCTCCGCCACAGGGTTGTGCGTTTGCAAGCCGTTGTGAAAAATGTATGAAGATTTGTAAGAAAAATCAGCCTCCTGTATTTGAAGTAGGCGAAGGACACAAGGCTTCATGCTGGCGTCTGCACCCGGATTTTCCAGGTAAAAAGGAGGAAAATTAGCAATGGAGAAATTAATCACACTAGAAAACGTATCAAAACATTTCCATGTGGGACGTAAACAGACATTGGTTGCGGTAAACAACGTAAACATGGATATTTATAAAGGAGAAACACTCGGTGTCGTAGGTGAATCAGGTTGTGGAAAATCTACACTTGGACGTACGGTAATGGGGATATATAATGCTACTTCAGGAAAGATTACTTATAACGGTGAGGAAGTAAACTTAAAGAAGACAAAGGACCGTTATGAATATTCCAAAAAAGCACAGATTATTTTCCAGGACCCATATGCTTCATTGAATCCTCGTATGACGGTGGGAAGTATCATTGAAGAAGGTATGGAAATTCACAATATGTATGACAAAGAGAAACGTCGTGAGCGTGTATACGAATTACTTGAAACAGTAGGGCTTAACAGAGAACACGCAAACCGTTTTCCTCACGAATTCTCAGGCGGACAGAGACAGCGTATCGGTATCGCCCGTGCTTTGGCAGTTGAGCCGGAATTTATCGTTTGTGATGAACCGATTTCCGCTCTCGATGTTTCTATTCAGAGCCAGATTATTAACTTGTTAAAAAATCTTCAGGAAGAACATGGGTTTACATATATGTTTATTGCCCACGACCTGAACATTGTAAAATATATTTCGGACAGAATTGCCGTTATGTATTTAGGCAACCTCGTGGAACTCGCGGATAGTGATGAAATCTACGAGCACACGTTGCACCCATATAGTCAGGCGTTATTGGACGCGGTACCGATACCGGATCCTGAAAAAGAATCTTTAAAAGAAAGAAAACTTTTATCGGGGGACGTACCGAGTCCAATCAACCCTAAACCAGGCTGTCCGTTTGCCGGACGTTGTCCGAAAGCGACAGAAGCCTGCAGAACGACATCGCCGGAGTTGAAAGAGGTAAGACCAAATCATTTTGTGGCATGTCATTTATACTAAAGGAATAGAGTGATAGACAAAAACGGAGTTACAAGTGTTGTACCTCTGTTTTTTTGTCGAAAAAAACGGAAAAAAATTTAAAATCATGAAATTTATTATAAAAATTTCATAATACTATAGAAATTTTCAAGGAAAAGTATTAGAATTACTAAAAAGGTCTGTGTTTGGTTTGAAAAAGTGTACATTATTAACAAAAAGGAGGAGAAGGAAATGAAGAAAAGGAATCGGCTCGTGTCATTACTTTTGTCAGGCGCGTTAGTTGTTACTCCGGTGCTTGGTATGGACGGACTGGAATTAGAGGCAAAAGCAGCGTATAAGCAATTTGCAGGTGAAGAGTGGTACGACCAAATTGAAACGGTGGAAGTCAACCGTGAAGCCGCAAGAGCGACATTTACACCTTATGAATCTGCAGAGAAGGCTTTGAAAAATGAAAAATCTGCCTTGGACAATGTAGACGAGACAGGTTCTAAGTGGTACAAGACACTGAACGGTGAATGGAACTTTAAGTATGCGGAGAAACCTGCCGACAGGTTAAATACAAAGAGAGGGGAAGACGCAAAGAATTATAAGGAAGATTGGAACACGGAAGGCTGGGATAAGATTCAGGTTCCAAGCAATATCCAGACTCAAAAAGATGAGAAAGGCAATTTTAAATACGACAAACCAATTTATGTAAACCAAACATATCCGTGGGCAAACTATGAGAAAGTTGAATATAACACAAACGGAAAGAACAAACCTGTTGCGCCGACAGTGAAAAACAGTGTCGGACAGTACAAAAGAACATTTGAGATTCCGGCAGATTGGGACGGACGTGAAGTTTTCGTATCCTTCCAGGGTGTGGAATCCGCATTCTATCTCTATGTAAATGGAGAGAGAGTGGGATATGCCGAGGACAGTTATACGGCAGATGAATTTAACATCACAGATTACCTGAAAGAGGGAGAAAACACAATCGCAGTGGAAGTATACCGCTGGTCAACGGGAAGTTATCTTGAAAATCAGGACTTCATTCGTCTGAGCGGTATTTTCAGAGATGTGTATTTATATTCTAAAGACAAAGTAGAAATCCGTGATTACTTTGTAAAGACAGACCTTGATGAGAACTATGAAAATGCAACATTGACATTGGACGCTGATATTAGAAGTCTCGATAAAAATGTTTCGGGTAAATATACCGTTAAGGCAGATTTGTACGAGATGGACAGTGATAAGAAAGTTTGGGATTCTCCACTTTCTTTCGATGTGGATGTAAAAGCGGGAAAAGCGACAGTTGAGGAAAGCGCTGACGATAAAGGTCAGAGAGGTTCCGGTTCTAAAGAAGTGGTAAATCCAAAGAAATGGTTTGCAGATACACCTAATTTATACCGTCTCTTAATTCAACTTGTAGATGAAGACGGAAAAGTAATTGAAACTACATGTCAGAGAGTTGGTTTCCGTGAAATCGACAAGGTGGACATCAACGAAGAAGGACAGGAACAGGCACAGATTAACGGCAAGAAAATTATGTTCCGAGGAACAAACCGTCACGAGACAGATAACGTGGACGGACGTGCACTTACAAAAGAGGACATTCGCACAGACTTAATGACGATGAAACAGTTTAACGTAAATGCAATCCGTACTTCGCATTATCCGAATCACCCGTATACTTATGCGCTGGCAGATGAACTCGGACTGATGATGTGTGATGAGGCGAACATTGAATCCCACAAGGGTTCTTTTGAAAACGGTGCGGATATACCGTCTGGTGCACCGGTATGGAATGCGTCTGTCATGGACAGAACAATAAACATGGTAGAGCGTGATAAAAACCATGCTTCAGTTGTAATCTGGTCACTTGGAAACGAATCCACATATAAAGACCACACAATGGACGAAAACTATTGTTTCAATAATTCAACAAAATGGATTTTAAAGAGAGACCCGTCCAGACTGAGAAAATATGAACGTGATAACCGTTATACAAAAGGCGACCGTGAAAATTCTATGGTAGATATCTACTCTTCACAGTACTGGGGTGTATCTTCTGTGGAAGGACATGTTACAAATACAAATAACAAAGCGCCGTACATTCAATCTGAGTACGCACATTCCATGGGAAACGGACTTGGTAACTTCAAAGAATACTGGGACGTATTCAGAAAATATGACAACGCACAGGGCGGATTTATTTGGGATTGGATGGACCAGTCTATTTTGACAAATGCAGTCAACAAGACAGACTACTATGTAAAAAATGATGATGGAACGAAATCTGCAATTAAAGGAACATTGACAGACGGACAGAAAGACAAAGCGCTTGACGGCTATGTACTTGTTCCGAATAAATCAGCGAACAGCAAAGCAATCACACTGGGTGCATGGGTAAAATACAACGGCGGAACAGGAAGTGATCAGGCGATTATAGCCAAAGGCGACTCCGGTTATAATTTGAAGATTACGAGAGCAGATGACAAAATTGAATTTTTCGTTGACGGCTGGAGCGCAGGAACACTGACAGCGCCATTCCCGAAAGATAAGATTGGCAAGTGGACATACGTTGCCGGAACATACGAGAATGGAAAATATACCTTATATGTAGACGGCACAAAAATTGGTGAAAAAGATGTTACCAAGGGAGAAAAAGTAGATACCGAACCATTTAAAATCGGTATCGGAGAAGACCCTGAATATTCAGGAAGACAGTTTAACGGTCTGATTGACGGCGTTCGCGTTTTAAACGTGGCAAATCCAAATCCGGATTATCAGCCGAAAGACAGTGAAGTTGTATATTCTATGGACTTCAAAGATGATCAGATTGTCGCAGAGGGAACTGACTATCCGGAAGGAACTACTTTCTTCGGATATGGCGGAGACTGGGGCGAGAAAGTAACAGACAGAGATTTCTGCTGTAACGGTCTGATGAATGCGGACAGAACTCCTTCACCTGAGTTGTACGAAGTAAAGAAAGTACATCAGGAAATTTCTTTCTATGATGATGGAGAAGCAAAAGACGGAAAAGTTCGTATTGTAAATGAATTTTTAAATACAAACTTAAAGAAATATGATATTACATGGAAGTTATTGAAAGATAACGGTATTGTAAAAGAAGGCACACTCTCTGACGAAGAGAAAGACGTCGAAGCCGGAGCAGAGAAAGTTATCGAATTAAAAGATTTCCCTGAAATTAAAGCGGTGGAAGGCTCTGACTATATTTTGGAATTTAACGCAACACTAAAAGAAAATCAGGATTGGGCAGGAGCATACGGCGGAAAGAAGGGAAGCGAGATTGCATTCGAGCAGTTACAGCTTTCTTATGAAAACGAAACGGCACGTCCTACCATCGATGTGGAAGATGCAGATAACATTAAAGTAGAAGACGGTGAGAAAAACCTTGTTCTTAGCGGAAGTGAAAAAGACGGAGATAAATTCTCTGTAACAATCGACAAGACAACGGGATACATCACAAACTATACGGTAAACGACGAGGTTCTGTTGAAAGACGGACCGAAACCGGACTACTGGAGAGCAAGAATAAGCAATGACCCTAACTTTACAGATGCAATGAAAAATGCAGCGGCAAACTTCAAAGTAACAGACTGTAAAGTTGAAACAAAGGATAAAGTAGTCAATGTTCATGTGGAAGGAACAATTGAAGGCATTGATTCTCCGAATGTAATCGACTATCAGATTTATGCTAACGGAGATATTGTTGTGACAAACAGTTTCACTCCTTCAAACAGCAGTGCGATAGGCGATATTGCTCAGGTAGGTATGAGAATGGTTGTGCCGGAAGGATATGAAAATGTTACTTATTACGGAAGAGGACCACAGGAAAACTATGTGGACAGAAAGATCGGAGCAAGAGTAAGCATTTACAAAGATACTGTTGAAAACATGTTTGAAGACAAATATGTAAGACCGCAGGAAAACGGCAACAGAAGTGACGTAAGATGGGCTACACTGACAAAAGGTGAAAACGGCAAAGGTATTATGGTTGCCGCAGAAGATACAATGAACATGAGTGCATTGCACTATACTTCAGAAGACATTCACAAAGTATGGAATGATTTTGGACACCCATATCAGGTTCCTAAGACAAAAGATGTTGTTCTGAGCGTAGGTACGGCACAGAGAGGACTTGGAAATGCAAGTTGCGGTCCTGGACCTTTAGGACAGTACATTTTGCAGAAAGGCCAGACATATACACAGACATTCAGAATTACACCGATTACAAAAGCAGCGGCAGATGCAAACGCATTTGTAAAAGAAAGAATGGAAAACAGCAAACTTGATGTGAATTCTACAATGCCTGTTAAAAACATTACTTTAGACGGAAAAGCATTAGAAGGATTTGAAGTATCTAAGACAGAATATACACATCAACTCTTTAATAAAGAAGATGTGAAACTTCCTAAAGTAGATGTTGTGAAAAACGCAGAAGACGTAAAAGTTGAGATTACACAGCCTACATTGGAAAAACCTGTAGCGACAATCCGTGCAACTTCAGGATACGGAATTGAAAAAGTTTACACAATTAACTTTGAACTTGTAGACCAAATGTACATCAGCGATATGAACTGGACGGTTGATAAAGCAGGATACAGCGCAAATATGCGTGATACATGTACTTGTGGCGGTGAACTCGGTGTATGGGTTGACGGTAAAGCAACTAAATTTGACAAAGGTGTGGGTTCTCATGCGCCTTCAGAAGTAACCGTGAACGTAGAGGGACTGGACGCAACAATGTTTAAGGCAGTTGCGGGTATTGGAAAAGAGCAGGGCGGCAACGGAGAAGTAAACTTTGTTGTCAAAGTGGACGGAAAAGAAGTGTTCCGCAAAGACGCTGTTAAATTCAAGACATCTGTTCCTGTAAATGTGGCCATCAGAGGAGCAAAAACAGTTTCTCTTATCGCAGAGACAAACGGTTCAGACGGAAATGACCATGCAGTATGGGCAGACGCAAAACTTGTCAATGAAGTCGTTTTCACGGAATTGGAAAAAGCAATTCAGGAATACGAAAAAATTGCAGAAAACAGTGCGGACTACTCTAAAAAGACTTTCGCTGACTACACAACAGCATATGAAAGCGGAAAAGCGGTTCTTGAGAAAGAAAGTGCAAAACAGGACGAAGTTGACAAAGCGGTATTGGCATTGAACGAAGCAAAATCTGCACTTGCAAATGTGGCAGAGTTATGTGCAAAAGCAGAAGAGTATAAAAAATTAGATGCCAACCTCTATGTAAAAGACAGTTATGACGCACTTCAAAAAGTTGTGGAAGAGGCGCTTACACTTGCAAATGATGACAATGCAACGAAAGATCAGGTAAATGAAATGATGGAATCTTTGAAAGACGCATTTGCAAAACTGATTCCATTAGATGAAAACAGAAAGAGCCTGATTGATGCAATCAAAGAGTATGAAGAACTTGCCGAGAAACAAAAAGAAGAAAACTGTTATACAGAAGGCAGTTGGAATGCATACAAAGATTTGATTGATGATGCAAAAGAAATGTTAAACAATCCGGACGCAACCGGAGAAGATATTACAAATCTTGTTGACAAAATCAACAAAGAAAAAGATGCGCTTGTTGACATCAGTGCATTGAGAAAAGCAATTGCTGATTTGAACTACGATGAAGTAAACTATACGGCAAAATCTTATGAAGAATATGAAGCGCTTGTAAAAGCAGCGGAAGACGTTCTTAAAAAAGCGGGCGCAACAAAGAATGAAGTGGAAAAGGCTATCGAAAGCCTTAGCAAAGAAAATGTAAAAAAAGTACTTGTAGATATTTCTGAATTGAAGACTTTAGTGTCTGAGGCAGAGAAACTTGACAAGGACGATTATAAAGAGGACGCATGGAAGACACTTCAAGACGAGATTGCAAAAGCGAAAGATTTATATAAGGAAGCAACGAAAGAACAGATTGCTGAGCAAATCAAGACATTGCGTGCTGCAATGGACGATGTAAAAGAACCTGACAAACCGACTGATCCTGATCCGCAGCCTCCAATTCCACCGACAGATGACGGAAACGGAAGTGGAAATGGAAACGGTTCGGGCGCAGGCGGATCACACGGAGCAGCGAAGACTGGAGATACAGCCCCAATCGCTCTTTGGGGTGCATTATTCGCAGCAGCGGCAGCAGGCATCGGCGGTATTTTCGTTAAGAGAAGAAGAAAAGACAGATAAAATAAAAGGCGGTCGGGTTATATACCGGCCGTCTTATTTTGCAAACTTTTTTATAGTTGTAAAAAAACCTCTTGACAAGCCCGAAACCGTATGATACAGTTAAAAATGCACTATTGTGGAAAATCATGCCCACATAATGCGATGGAAATCGGCAGAAAAGCCGTTTTTCATTGTATATTACGAGGAAAATAACATGAGAGCCAAATAAATATACAAGGAGTGAAACGTCAATGGAGAAAAACAGAATTCGTCCCATCACAAATGGAAAAAGTTCTCGCATGAGCTATTCTAGACAAAAAGAAGTGCTTCAGATGCCTAACTTAATCGAAGTTCAGAAAGATTCATATCAATGGTTTCTTGATGCCGGATTAAAAGAAGTATTTGAAGATATTTCTCCGATTGCTGATTACAGCGGTCACTTAAGTCTGGAATTTGTTGATTTTACATTATGCGAAGATGATGTAAAGTACACAATTGAGGAATGCAAAGAACGTGATGCAACATATGCGGCACCGCTTAAGGTGAAAGTAAGACTTTATAATAAAGAAACAGATGAGATTAACGAGCATGAGATTTTCATGGGAGATTTACCGCTGATGACAAAGACAGGTACATTCGTTATCAACGGAGCAGAACGTGTTATCGTAAGTCAGTTAGTGCGTTCACCGGGAATTTACTATGCGATTGCTCATGATAAGATTGGGAAAGAATTATATTCTTCCACAGTAATTCCAAACCGTGGAGCGTGGTTAGAATATGAAACAGACTCCAATGACGTTTTCTATGTACGTGTAGATAGAACGAGAAAAGTACCGATTACAGTGCTGATTCGTGCATTGGGATTTGGTACAAATGCGGAAATCTTAGATTTGTTCGGTGAAGAACCTAAGATTTTGGCAAGTTTTGGAAAAGATACGGCAGAGAGTTATCAGGAAGGTCTTTTGGAGTTATATAAGAAGATTCGTCCGGGCGAGCCTCTTGCGGTGGACAGTGCGGAAAGTTTAATTACAAGCATGTTCTTTGATGCAAGACGCTACGATTTAGCGAAAGTAGGCCGTTATAAATTCAATAAGAAATTAGCGTTGAAAAACCGTATTACGGGTCAGGTCGCAGCAGAGGATATTGTGAGCGCAATTACAGGCGAAGTGATTGTGGAAGAAGGCCAGGTAATCACAAGAGAGTTAGCGGAAGCAATTCAGAACGGAGCCGTTCCATTTGTATGGGTGAAAGGCGAAGAACGCAACATCAAAATTCTTTCTAACATGATGGTAGATTTAGAGAGCGTAGTAGATGTAGATGCGAAAGAATTGGGAATTGCAGAATTAGTATACTATCCTGTATTGGCAGACCTCTTAGAAGAGACAGGCGGCGACATTGACGAATTAAAAGAAGAAATCCGCAGAAATATTCACGAACTGATTCCGAAACATATTACAAAAGAAGATATTTTAGCGTCAATCAACTACAATATCCACTTGGAATATGGTATCGGAACAGATGATGATATTGACCACTTAGGAAACAGACGTATCCGTGCGGTTGGTGAATTATTACAGAACCAGTACAGAATTGGTTTGTCCAGATTGGAAAGAGTTGTTCGTGAGAGAATGACAACTCAGGATTTGGAAGGAATTTCTCCTCAATCACTCATTAACATTAAACCGGTAACGGCAGCGGTGAAAGAATTCTTCGGTTCTTCTCAGTTGTCACAGTTTATGGATCAGAACAACCCACTTGGTGAGTTGACACATAAGAGACGTTTATCAGCACTTGGACCTGGTGGTCTTTCACGAGACAGAGCCGGATTCGAGGTTCGAGACGTTCACTACTCACACTATGGAAGAATGTGTCCGATCGAGACTCCTGAAGGTCCTAACATCGGATTGATCAACTCTCTTGCCTGCTACGCAAGAATTAATGAGTACGGATTTGTGGAAGCGCCATACCGTAAGATTGATAAAACAGATCCGAAAAACCCTGTTGTAACAGAAGAAGTTGTTTATATGACGGCAGATGAGGAAGATAACTACCATGTAGCGCAGGCGAATGAGCCTCTTGATGCAGAAGGACACTTCATTCACAAGAATGTATCAGGTCGTTATCGTGAAGAGACACAGGAATACGAAAAAACAGCATTTGACTACATGGACGTATCACCTAAGATGGTATTCTCCGTAGCGACTGCGCTGATTCCTTTCCTTGAAAACGATGACCCGACTCGTGCGCTTATGGGTTCAAACATGCAGCGTCAGGCAGTACCTCTTCTTATGACGGAAGCGCCGGTTGTCGGAACAGGTATGGAGACAAAAGCCGCTGTCGATTCAGGGGTTTGTATCGTTGCCGAACAGGCAGGTGTGGTAGACCGTTCTACATCAAAAGAAATTACTGTTAAACACGATGACGGAACAAGAAAAACATATAAATTAACAAAATTCCTTCGCAGTAACCAGAGTAACTGCTACAATCAGAGACCGATCGTTGTCAAAGGTGAGAGAGTGGAAGCAGGTCAGGTAATCGCAGACGGACCTTCTACATCAAACGGTGAAATGGCACTTGGTAAAAACCCATTGATCGGATTTATGACATGGGAAGGTTACAACTACGAAGATGCCGTTTTATTAAGCGAAAGATTAGTACAGGACGATGTATATACATCAATCCACATTGAAGAATATGAAGCAGAAGCGCGTGATACAAAACTCGGACCTGAAGAAATCACAAGAGATATTCCGGGTGTCGGTGACGATGCGTTGAAAGACCTTGACGACAGAGGTATTATCCGTATAGGTGCTGAAGTTCGCGCAGGTGATATTTTAGTCGGTAAAGTAACTCCTAAGGGAGAGACGGAACTGACGGCAGAGGAAAGATTACTTCGTGCAATCTTCGGCGAGAAGGCGAGAGAAGTAAGAGATACTTCACTGAAAGTGCCACACGGAGAGTACGGTATCGTTGTAGATGCGAAAGTATTTACAAGAGAAAACGGTGACGAATTATCACCTGGTGTAAATCAGGCAGTTCGCATTTACATTGCACAGAAGAGAAAGATTTCCGTAGGAGATAAGATGGCCGGACGTCACGGTAACAAGGGTGTTGTTTCCCGTGTATTACCTGTAGAAGATATGCCGTTCCTGCCAAACGGTCGTCCTTTGGACATCGTATTGAACCCACTTGGTGTGCCTTCACGTATGAACATCGGACAGGTGCTTGAAATCCACTTAAGTCTTGCTGCAAAAGCATTAGGATTTAATATTGCAACACCTGTATTTGACGGTGCAAACGAGGTTGACATTATGGATACACTCGACCTGGCAAATGACTATGTCAACTTAGAGTGGGAAGAGTTTGAAGCAAAACATAAAGAAGAATTATTACCGGAAGTTTTGGAATATCTGTCAGAGAACAGAGAACATAGAAAATTATGGAAAGGTGTTCCTCTTTCAAGAGACGGTAAAGTAAGACTCCGTGACGGTAGAACGGGAGAATATTTTGACAGCCCTGTAACTATCGGACACATGCACTACCTGAAACTGCATCACTTAGTTGATGACAAGATCCATGCACGTTCAACAGGTCCTTACTCATTGGTAACTCAGCAGCCGCTCGGTGGTAAAGCGCAGTTCGGTGGACAGAGATTCGGTGAGATGGAAGTTTGGGCATTGGAGGCTTATGGTGCATCTTACACATTACAGGAAATCCTGACAGTGAAATCCGATGATGTTGTCGGACGTGTGAAGACATACGAAGCAATCATCAAAGGTGAAAATATTCCTGAACCGGGTATCCCTGAATCCTTCAAGGTACTTCTGAAAGAGTTACAGTCACTCGGACTTGATGTGAGAGTACTTCGTGACGACAATACAGAAGTAGAAATTATGGAGACAATAGATTACGGTGAAACCGATTTACACTCAATTATTGAGGGAGATAGAACTTATGCTCCGGAAGATGAATCTTACGGAGAACACGGCTTTAGCCAGAAAGAATTTGAAGGCGACGAGTTGATAGATATTGAAGAAGAACCTGAAGATATCGAATTTGATGAAATTCTTGACGAAGAATAGAAGGGAGTGCCTATATGTCAGCAACAAATAATGAAGCAACATACCAGCCAATGACTTTTGATGCTATTAAGATTGGTTTGGCATCACCTGAGAAGATTTTAGAATGGTCAAGAGGTGAAGTAACAAAACCGGAAACAATTAACTATAGAACATTGAAACCGGAAAAAGACGGTCTTTTCTGCGAGAGAATTTTCGGACCAAGCAAGGACTGGGAATGCCACTGTGGAAAATATAAGAAAATCCGCTATAAAGGGGTTGTCTGCGACCGTTGTGGAGTAGAAGTAACAAAAGCAAGTGTTCGCCGTGAGCGTATGGGTCATATCGACCTTGCCGCTCCGGTATCACATATCTGGTACTTCAAAGGAATCCCAAGCCGTATGGGCTTAATCCTTGATATTTCTCCAAGAACATTGGAAAAAGTATTGTACTTCGCATCTTACATTGTATTAGATAAAGGTGAAACAGATTTACAGTATAAACAGGTATTATCTGAGCAGGAATATCAGGAAGCAAGAGAAAAATGGGGAAGCGCTTTCCGTGTAGGTATGGGCGCTGAATCCATTCAGGAATTGTTACAGGAAATTGATTTAGATAAAGAATACAATGAATTGCAGGGCGGATTAAAAGGAGCAACAGGACAGAAACGTGCAAGAATCGTAAAACGTCTGGAAGTTGTTGAGGCATTCCGTGAGTCAGGAAACAAACCGGAATGGATGATTCTGAATGCAATTCCGGTTATCCCACCGGATTTACGTCCGATGGTACAGTTGGACGGTGGACGTTTTGCAACATCTGACTTAAATGATTTATACAGAAGAATTATTAACAGAAATAACCGTCTGAAAAGACTTTTAGAATTAGGCGCACCGGACATTATCGTTCGCAATGAGAAGAGAATGTTGCAGGAAGCAGTAGATGCCTTGATTGATAACGGAAGACGCGGACGTCCGGTAACAGGACCTGGTAACAGAGCGTTAAAATCCTTATCAGATATGTTAAAAGGTAAATCAGGACGTTTCCGTCAGAACTTACTTGGAAAACGTGTTGACTATTCAGGACGTTCCGTTATCGTAGTAGGACCGGAACTTAAGATTTACCAGTGTGGTCTTCCAAAAGAAATGGCTATTGAGTTATTCAAACCTTTCGTTATGAAAGAACTTGTGGCAAATGGAACGGCACACAACATTAAAAATGCCAAGAAAATGGTTGAGAGACTTCAGACAGAAGTTTGGGACGTATTAGAAGACGTTATCAAAGAGCATCCGGTTATGCTGAACCGTGCCCCTACTCTTCACAGACTTGGTATTCAGGCATTTGAGCCGATTCTTGTAGAAGGTAAAGCAATCAAACTTCACCCGCTTGTATGTACTGCATACAACGCTGACTTCGACGGTGACCAGATGGCTGTCCATCTTCCTCTTTCCGTAGAAGCGCAGGCTGAGTGTCGTTTCCTGTTATTATCACCAAACAACCTTTTGAAACCTTCTGACGGTGGTCCGGTAGCCGTTCCTTCACAGGATATGGTACTTGGTATTTACTACTTAACTCAGGAGAGACCGGGAGTAAAAGGGGAAGGTAAATTTTTCAAGAACTTAAATGAAGCAATTTTAGCGTATGAAAACGAAGTTATCACACTTCATTCACGCATCACTGTCCGCGTGACGAAGAAACTTCCTGACGGAAGAACATTGACAGGTAACGTAGAATCTACATTGGGACGTTTCTTATTTAACGAAATCATTCCACAGGACTTAGGATTCGTTGACAGAAGCATTCCGGGAAATGAATTGTTATTGGAAGTTGACTTCCTTGTAGGAAAGAAACAGAACAAACAGATTCTTGAAAAAGTTATCAATACACACGGTGCAACAGTGACAGCGGAAGTATTAGATAAAATTAAAGCGACAGGATATAAATATTCCACAAGAGCAGCGATGACGGTATCTATTTCCGAGATGACCGTGCCGCCTCAGAAACCGGAACTTATCCAGAACGCACAGGATACTGTAGACAGAATTACAAAGAACTTCAAACGTGGTTTGATCACAGAGGAAGAACGTTATAAAGAGGTTGTAGAAACATGGAAAAACACTGACGATGCCCTGACAAAAGCGCTGTTAGACGGTTTGGATAAATACAACAATATCTTTATGATGGCTGACTCGGGAGCCCGTGGTTCTGACAAACAGATTAAGCAGTTGGCAGGTATGCGTGGTTTGATGGCTGATACAACAGGTCGTACAATCGAACTTCCTATCAAATCAAACTTCCGTGAAGGTCTTGACGTATTGGAATACTTCATGTCTGCCCACGGTGCAAGAAAAGGTCTTTCCGATACTGCTCTTCGTACAGCCGATTCAGGATACTTAACAAGACGTCTTGTTGACGTATCACAGGATTTGATTATCCGTGAAGTTGACTGTGTGGAAAAAGGTGCAGAAATTCCGGGTATGTATGTAAAAGCATTCATGGACGGGAACGAAGAGATTGAGAGTTTACAGGAACGTATCACAGGACGTTATGTATGTGAGACGATTTATGATAAAGACGGAAACATTATTGTAAAAGCAAACCACATGGTTACACCAAAACGTGCCGAACAGGTTATGAAATACGGTGTAAACAAAGACGGCGGTCCGATTACAGAAGTAAAAATCCGTACAATCTTAACTTGTAAATCACACATCGGTGTTTGTGCAAAATGTTATGGTGCAAACATGGCAACAGGAGAACCTGTTCAGGTTGGTGAGGCTGTTGGTATCATTGCCGCACAGTCTATCGGTGAACCGGGTACACAGTTGACCATGCGTACATTCCATACAGGTGGTGTAGCCGGTGGAGATATTACACAGGGTCTTCCTCGTGTCGAAGAACTTTTCGAGGCAAGAAAGCCAAAAGGACTTGCAATTATTACAGAGTTCGGCGGAACTGCCACAATTAATGATACAAAGAAAAAACGTGAGATTATTGTTACAAACAATGAGACAGGTGAATCAAAAGCATATTTAATCCCTTACGGTTCAAGAATTAAAATTCAGGACGGAGCAGTATTGGGAGCAGGTGATGAACTGACGGAAGGTAGTGTAAATCCTCACGATATTCTGAAGATTAAAGGTTTACGCGCAGTACAGGATTACATGATTCAGGAAGTGCAGAGAGTATATCGTCTTCAGGGTGTAGAAATCAATGATAAACATATCGAAGTCGTTGTTCGTCAGATGCTGAAGAAAATCCGTATTGAAGAAAACGGAGATTCTGAATTCTTACCGGGAACAATGGTAGATGTACTTGATTTTGATGATGTGAATGAACAATTAATTGCAGAAGGTAAAGAGCCGGCAACAGGAGAACCTGTTATGCTCGGTATCACAAAAGCTTCTCTTGCAACTAACTCATTCCTGTCAGCCGCTTCTTTCCAGGAGACAACAAAAGTTCTTACGGAAGCAGCAATCAAAGGTAAAGTCGATCCACTGATTGGTCTGAAGGAAAATGTTATTATCGGTAAACTGATTCCGGCAGGTACGGGTATGAGAAAATACCGTGACGTAACATTAGACACAGGAAAGAAACAGGAAATCGAGTTTGATGACGCAGAAGACTTTGAAGATTCTAATCTTGCAGATAATGTAGAAGAATTGACAGAGGAATTTGAAACAATAGAGGAATAAAAAACAGGGCCAAGTGATTCACTTGGCTCTTTTTAAAGGGAGGAAACAGATGAAAGAACAACAGAAAAAAGAAGTCTGTGTGGAAAATATTTATAAATTGGACGGGCGTGTTCCCGTTGCGAAAGCCATTCCGTTTGGTTTACAGCACATTTTGGCTATGTTTGTGGCAAACTTAACGCCGATTATATTGATTGCGGCAGCGTCGGGAGTGAGTGAGAAACAACAGGCGCTTTTATTACAGAATGCCATGTTTATGGCGGGAATTGCGACGCTGATTCAGTTATATCCCCTCGGCAGAGTGGGAGCAAGGCTTCCTATCGTAATGGGAGTCAGTTTTACTTTTGTTACTTTGTTATCTTACATTGGTACGGAATACGGATATGCGACAGTGGTAGGCTCAGTTATTGTGGGCGGTATTTTGGAAGGAACGTTGGGACTTCTTGCAAAATATTGGAGAAAAATCATTACTCCTCTTGTTGCCGGAATTGTCGTGACAACCATTGGTTATTCTCTTTTATCTGTAGGAGTACGCTCTTTTGGGGGAGGGTACACGGAAGACTTTGGTTCGGCAAAAAATCTTCTGATAGGAACAGTGACATTAGTTGCCTGTCTGCTGTTTAACATTGTTGCAAAATCATTTTGGAAACAACTGTCAGTTTTATTTGGACTGGCAGTCGGATATATTTTATCGCTCGCCCTCGGTGTTGTAGATTTATCGGGAGTTTTTGACGGAGGAATGGTTGCGATTCCGAGAATACTTCCGGTGACGCCTGAATTTAATCTGAATGCTATTATAGCGGTATTTATTATATTTATGGTATCTGCTGCGGAAACAATCGGGGACACATCGGCAGTAGTGGCGACAGGTCTTGGAAGAGAAGTAACGGAAAAGGAAATCTCAGGTTCACTTGCCTGTGACGGTTTCCTAAGTTCAGTGACAGGACTTTTTGGCTGTCCGCCGATTACGTCTTTCAGTCAGAACGTAGGACTTGTTGCAATGACAAAAGTAGTCAACAGATTTACGATTATGATGGGAGCGCTCTGCATGATTCTTGCAGGATTTTTCCCGCCGATTGCAAACTTTTTCTCTTCACTGCCTGAATCTGTTTTGGGTGGCTGTACAATTATGATGTTTGGTACTATCATGGTAAGTGGTGTGCAGATGCTTGCGAGAGCAGGATTTTCACAGAGAAATGTAATTATTACCGCAATTTCCCTCGCTATTGGAATTGGTTTTACGACAGCGAGCGAGGCGGATATTTGGAGAATTTTCCCTCAGATTGTGAGAGATATTTTTGGTGGAAACTGCGTAGCCATCGTATTTGTCGTTTCTATTTTGTTAAGTATTTTACTTCCGCAAAATATGGAGGTAGAGAAACTGGGACAGTAGTGAAGAAGGAAGTGTAAAAATGAAAAAGCAGATGTCGGAATCAATCAGACTGGGCGTGGTTCTCGCCATTGCCGGAGGATTTATGGACGCTTATTCCTATATGTGCAGAGGGAAAGTGTTCGCAAATGCGCAGACAGGGAATATTTTGTTGCTCGGTATTCATCTGTCGGAAAAAAACTGGAGCGTCGCCCTGAGATATGCCGTTCCCGTTGTGGCGTTTGTTGTGGGGATAGCCCTTTCGGATATGATTCGGCTCAAGTTAAAAGAAAAAAGTCTTCTGCATTGGAGACAGATTTCTATCTTAATCGAGGCGTTTGTGCTGGTGGGGGTATGTTTTATCCCGCAGGAATATAATCTTCCTGCTAACAGCCTGACTTCCTTTGCCTGCGGGATACAGGTGGAAAGTTTTCGCAAAATACACGGAAACGGAATTGCGACAACAATGTGTATCGGTAATTTGAGAAGTGCTACACAAAATATGTGTGAGTATTGGCACACAAAAGAAAAGAAAAAATTAAAAAAAGGTTTTCTCTATTACGGAGTGATTCTATGCTTTGTTCTTGGGGCAATACTGGGAAATGTATTCGTTGAGGTGCTGCGGGAAAAGGCGATAGTGATATGTTCGGGGATTTTGTTTATCGGATTTATTATGATGTTCGTGGATTGGGAGAAAAGAAGATAAAAAATATAAAGGCTGTTGGACGATGTTCCAATGGTCTTTTTTTGACTATTCTTAATCTTGTGGAAACGAAGAGAAAAATATGGCATTATAAGAAAAGAAGAATTAAAAGTTGTGCAAATTGAATAATCGCAAAAAAACAGAATATAAATTTTAAAAGCAGATAATGTAAATAAAAATGTTGTATTTAATAAAAATAAGTAAGAAATTTAAAAGTAATAAAATTAAAACTGAAATAAAAAGAAAAATATAGAATAGTAAAATGCGGAAAAATACAAAAAAGCATTAAAAAAATATAAAAAATAACATTTTTGTCGAATGAAGTTGAAAAATAAATAAAATAGTCGTAATATATATATAGCAGAAAAAACTGATAATCAAATTTTTTAGAGAGAAAAGAAGTATAACAAGACTCTCATAAGGAATCGTACAGAAGAAACATTTCTGTTATTTATCATGTGGAAGTGAAGGAGAGAGTCGAAATGAAAACGCAAAAAAGCAACATATTTAATCACATCTTCAAGTATATTTCTCAATTCTTTTTTATTATTTGTATAGTTCTCATCTTTGCATTAGGCGGAGTAAGGCTCATCGGTTTAAATCCCTATGTAATTACAAGTGGCAGTATGATGCCAAAATATAAAGTTGGCTCTATTGTATATATTCAAAAAGTGAATCCGGAAGAATTAAAGGTCGGAGATGACATTAGTTTTTATTTAGATGACAAGGTTGTAGCGACTCATCGAATACGTGAAATTGATGAACCAAATCGGCAGGTAAAGACATACGGCATTCACAATAAAGATTCTAACGGTAATCAAATCAACGATGCAAACCCCGTTGATTTTGATCATATTATAGGAAAGGTAAAATTTTCCCTTCCTATACTAGGCTATATTTACTTATTCGCAAGAACAACAACCGGTAAGGCAATTATTATTACGCTTCTTGCAATGGTATTGATTAGCTCAACAATTCATTATATTTACAAAAGGAGAAGAGATTATGGAGAGAAAACAGACAAGTCGTAAGACAAAACGAACAGCAATTATTGCAACATTATTGGCATGTGTATTATTAATAGGGGGAACTGTTGCATGGTTAACAACTCACGATTCATTATCAAACCAATTTACAGTTGGTAATATCAACCCAATTGACCCTACAGAGCCGGACGGTGGTCCTGATGACAACCCGATTGATAAGGACGAGTCAAAATTAAACGGAAATTTATATGAACCAGACTGGGTAGCAAATTCTAAAATATTCCCGGGAGAAACAGTTGTAAAAAATCCATATGTTGGTGTTGGAGCAGGAAGCGAAAAATGCTATGTTTATGTGTACGTTAACAATACAATGAAAAACGACAACAAGGTATATTTCACAATTAACGATGGCTGGGAAGCAGTAGAAGCAACTACAACAGGAACAGACGGAGAATATGTAGGCGGAATCTTCAAATATACAGCAGGTTTAGATGGAAGCCAGGCAACAAAAAATGTATGGACAACTACACCGTTATTTAGCGATGTAGTAGCGAAAGATACTGCAACCGGAGATGATTTCATGACAGCAGATGGAACAAAGGCCGGAGCAATCGAAGTACATTCATTCCAACATCAGATGTTTGATGGAGAAGGACAAGTAATTGACGAAGCAAACGTAGTTATTCCGGCAGCTAAAGCAGCATTTGGAATCAAATAGTAATTAAGCATACAAGAATAAGACAATAATAATGAAATAATAATCAACGAGGAGGAAGAAATGACAAAGAATAGGAAAAGAGTTGTGATGGGTTTGTTCTTAATTTTATGCTTGGGAATTTTTTCTTCCTCGGCATTTTTAATAAGAAAAATTAAGACAGATAATGTAATCACATTTGGTAATGTGAAAGTACAATTAATCAATCACACATTAGATGAAAATGGTAAAGAAGTAGAAGTAAAAGATGGTAAAGAAGAATTATTAAAATATGAAGATGTATCCCGGATTATTAAAGTGAAAAATGTTTGTAATCACCCGGTATACGTCAGAGTGAAATTGAACACAACAGGGAAAAAGAATCAAGAGATATTTCCGGCAGAAGATTATGTAAATTACAAATTTGCAGATGAGAAGTGGCGGGAGAAAGATGGCTGGATTTATTATACAGACGTCTTAGAGCCGAATAAAACGACAGAAGATTTAATGCGGGGAATAGAGTTTGATGTGAATAGATTGACCAGCGAATATGCGGGAAGCGATATTGAATTTAAAGCGGAAGTGCAGGCGGTACAAAGTGAAAATAACAGCAAAAATGTATTCGCGGTTGAAGGCTGGCCCGAGGAGGTGGCAAAATAGTGGACAAGCAAAAAAGTAGTGTGCGCAAGTATATAGCAGGTATATTGGTTTTGGCGATGCTGTTGCCGATTTTTTCCGGATTTGCCACAACGGTAAAAGCAGAAGAGCCGGTGAGAAAGATTAGCAGTTTTGATGAGTTGCTTGTATTTGCGGCGGCAAGTCAAAGTTTTGATTTTAAAGATCAAACTATCGTTTTAACGGAAGATATTGAGATTGGTGAGATAGAACAGAGCATTTTGGATCACTATGGAATTAAACATCTGACAATCGGTACAAAAGATTTGCCGTTTCAGGGAACTTTTGATGGTCAGGGGCATACAATCAAAGGTTTAAAATATGATCCAAACATTATTAAAGATGCTAACAGTGGGCTGTTTTCTTTTATAGAAAATGCTACAATTAAAAATCTGATTGTAGAAAATGCGGATTTAGACTGTATTTTCCAGGGTGGAGTTATTGTAGGTTATGCGGAAAACTCAAAATTGGAAAATATTACGGTGTTAAACAGTAAACTGAAAATATCACCTGCGAATAACGTTATTTCTCTTGTGACAAACGGTGGGGTTTCAGGTGGCGGTATTGCCGGAATTGTGGAAAATTCCCTGCTATATAACTGTGAAGTAAGTGGAACGGAAGTAGTTAATAACTCCACTTCAGGCGTTACCGGTGTCGGTGGAGAAGGTCTTTATATGGGAGGTCTTGTCGGTTGGGCATCAAGTTCCACAATAGAATATTGCCGTGCCCGCGCCAACTATGAAGGGGAAGGCGATAGCAGAGAGCTACGCAACACGGTTGTCAGAAATGATTATAAAATTGCGGTAGGTGCATTAGGCGGAAAATCTGTATATGCAGGGGGAATTATTGGCGGAGTGAATAATGGATGTCATATTATTGACTGTTTTAGCACAGCTAAAGTTTCCTTTGATGTGGCAAACTATGTGGCAGTTGGTTCAGGTATTGCCGGATATGCCGGAGGAATCACCGGTGCGTTGCGTGGAAATTCTGAAATTGTGAGATGCCATTATGCAGGGGATATTTCTTCACAACAGTACAATGCAGTTTTGGTTATACCGATTATACAGCATAATGTTAATCTGAGTGGGATTGCACGAATAGTGGATAGCGATTGTGAAGTGAGTTATTCTTACTTTAAGCCAAGCGCAATTGCCAGTGGTGTATCTATCAGGGCAGTGGGTGATAATGATGATAATGAGGTACATGGTCCAAGAGATGATGCCGCATATGAGGATATAGACTTTTGGGAATCCAAATTCTATGATTTTATAGGTGATGAGCCGCGCCAGACATATTTAAACTTAAAAACACACTATAATAAATGGGTAATGGATTATGACTTGGGTATTCCTGTTCATGGAAAATCAGTAATGGCAACCTTTGATTTTCCGGGAGCAGGCAAAGTGAAAATTGACAAGACGGCGTTGGTAAATGTTCCTGCAGAAACAAGTGACCCGTTAAGTTTTGCCATTCAAGGCGTACACCCAAGAGAAGAACAGGCGGTTACTTTAACAATGGAATTAAATGACCGTTACAGATTAACGAATTGGTATAAAAAAGCAAACATGGAGAAACACGAAGTTTCCGACATGAAAGAGATTCTTGCGCTTACACGGAATGACGGAGCGAAATTGGAAGGAGTTGAAAATCCTAAGAAAGTTTCAATTCAGGACAGGGATTTATTTGCAGCCGGAGTGGAAGCGGAAGTAACATTCTATGAGTTAGATGGTAAGACAACAGTAGCAGATGAGTGGTATAAATATGATGCAGCTCTGAAAGAATATATGCCAAATCCAATAGAGGGAAGTAAATTCTATGGTTGGACAACTATTCCAAATCCTTCTGAGGAGGAAAAAGGATACTCGGCTATTACTTCTACACAATTAAAAGATATTAAACAACAGGGGGAGTTTTACCCGAATGGTGCAGCAGTAAAGAAAGAGATGAAGTTGTACCCAATCTATATTAACTCATTGGCTAATGCTCTGACGGAATTTGAAGGAAATGAACAAGATGAAAATCCAGATGTGACGCTAAGAGAGGGTGTTGGAAGAACACTTGTAGAATCAGATAAAAATAATGTCTATATTGACGTTGAAGCGGAAGGCGGAACGAAAGAATTCCCGAAGGGATACCAATTCCGTGGCTGGTATAAAAAACAGGCTGATGGAACGGAAGTATGTGTTAGCAGAGAGTACAGGTATAAAGTGCCGGACTTGACGGAAAAGGTTACATATGTGGCAAGGTTTAATTATGAAGTAGAGTATTGGGCGAAAGCATTCCATCAAGGAGAAAATAGTCCGTTTGAGGAACCTATGCTTTACACAACAATTATGCATACTTATAAGGAAACATTCCAAAATATTAATGGTCCAACTTATTGTAGAGAAGAAATTATTGGTTGGGGAACAGAGTTTAAAAACCATGGAGCAAATGGAACGTGTGATGACGGTTATGCTGAACAAATTACAACTCCACTAAAAGTATATTCTCATAACAATCGCGAAGGTGCTTACAATGCGTATGAAATTTCAATGAATACAGATTTTCCAAATTCAGGAAAAATAGATAGTATGACGGTAGGCTCACATATAAATTATACTTTTAAGTATATTCCTACTCCACTGGCTAAAGATAGGTATCATCTTCAATTTTGGACATTGGAAAAAGATGGGGGAAAGTGGACGTATACCGGGAAGAACTTGGAAAATGGTGAAAATGAAATGAATACAGGTGGACTTGATTCGTATGATAAGTACACTGGTTATGCAATGATTAGTACAGATGTTGTTTTTCATGACGAAATGGGAAATGTAAAAACAACTGTACAGAGACGCTATGACGATGCGATATTTATGTCGTCGGATAATGAACATCAATATAAGTATCCGCTTTCCGGAACTGATGTTTCTGTTGATACGGAGGACGGCGGAAAAATTTCAGGGAAATTGGAACGCAAGGCATCTCCGACAGATGAACAGATGAAACGGAACGGCTACCAATTTCTTGGGTGGATTTCAGGAAACGAAGTCGCAAAAGACAGCGCAGAGTGGAATTATATTTACGATGCGAAAGAGGAATATTGTACATCGAATGTTGAAAAAGCAGAGCCGTATTTGCTGAAAGAATATGATGGGGAACATTCTTCTTATCTGGACGAACGTTTAAAAGTAAAAGAAACAATGGATTTATATCCGGTATATGCAAAATATGATGTGACAACAACAACGAATATTCATCAGATTGAAAATCTTCCGAGCGGAATCAATTTGCCGAACAAACCAAGTTATACGGTTGAGGAATTACCGGACGAATTTGGAAAGGCAAAAGTGACGGTAACCGCAGAAAGCGGAAAAGTATCCGTACTTTCATCAGAGCCAGATGGTAAGAAATATGAATTGATGTCTCTGATTTGTGAAACAGATGGAGAGCAGCAGATACTGAAAACTGTATCAAACGGTTCGGAATATGTATACACCGGTGAGATTGTCGCAGGAAAATCATATAAGTTTATTGCAGTTTATAGCCCTGTATTAGTTCTTTATCACATGAATGATAATGACACTATAAATCCTGTTGTCAAAGATATGGGTGAACGACTTGGTGTATCACCGAATCCGGACTTTGACAAAATTGCAGATGTAGAACAGTCGTACTTTGCGGGCGGGACACAACAAAAACCACAGGCAGGGCATGTTTGGAAATTCGCTTCAAAAGAAGCGTTAGACGCTTCAAAAATTTCATTTGTTTCCAAAGATGCTGTTGTTAAACAGTTTATGGATTTGTGGCCGGTATTTGTAAAAACTTCGATTAAGGTAAACAGTAATATTGATACCGTTATCGCGGGAGAGGGTGATAAGCCTGAGCAATATCGTAAGTTAGTAAGAAACACTGACGGTTCTATGCAGTTGGAAGCATATGAATACGACGGATATGTGTTCAAAGGCTGGTATACAGATTATAAAGACGACGGCAGCATGGGAACTAAGGTGTCGGATAAAATGGTTGTGAAGTTAAAACCGGAGCAGTTGTTTGAAGAAAAAACATACACGGCGGTATTTAATAGCGCTAATGTCGTAACTTACCACGATATGGAAGGAAATCCAATCTGTAAAGTAAATGTGGAAGAGGGAACAAGAAGTTTTGTCAATGAAAATGGAGATGTACTTGATACAGAGCCGATTTTGAAAATGAACGAACTGCTGGGGAACAGCGGAACGTTTATAGAATGGCAGTGGAAATCCGATGACAAGATGATAACATGGGATACATTTAAAAATACGCTAATTACAGCGGATATGGAACTTTACCCGTGTATTGTAAAGACAACAGCAAAGGATTCCCAGCATAGTGATTATACGGACAAAGTGGAATTCCATGTTTCAAGTCTTCCGGAAGAAAATCCTTTGGCACAGAAGGGGGCGTATATGCTGAACGGATTGTTTAAAGAAGAGTATACCCAGCCGAATTTAACGCTGCATACAGAACGACAGGTTTGGAATCCGGCGGAGGATAAGAAACAATCTATTCCAATCACAGAACTGCCTACAAAGATGTATACAACAATCACTGAAGACGGAAACAGTACATATGTCGAGGCGAGTCAGGGACCTGTATACACAAATACTTATGGAGATGCATTGCATGAATTCTTTGGAAAATTAAAACTGACAAAAGAATATGTAAATGCAGACGAAGACGGTGTTGTATATATTGATGTTGTGAAAAAAGATTCCAAAGAAACAAGAAGAATACCGATAGACGTAAGTGGCGGTAAAGGAACAACAACGGTACATCTTCCGGTAGGAGAATATCAGATAGCAGAAAACTTAGACTGGAACTGGCGAGACAATATAAAATCAACCTCCAACGTGGACGGGCAGGGCAATATTGCAATTCGCATCGGTGCAGAGGAAGAGGTTGTTATTCAGAACGAGCGCGTAAATGAGAAATGGCTTGACGGTGTGGACAGAAAGAAAAATATTTATCAGAAATAAAGGAGTGATACGCTGTGAAAGAAAAGAAAATAGGGAAAAAAATATCGATTGCGTTGCTCCTTTTGACTGTCATAATAGCAGGTGTTACCATCGCATATTTACAGAGTAAAGGTAATTTGACTAACCAATTTGACGTAGGGAAAGTAAGCGCCAAGATTGAAGAAAATTTTGACGGACAGGTCAAAAGTGATGTAAGAGTTACAAATACGGGAAATATGCCGGTATATGTCAGATGTAATCTTTCTGTTTACTATGAGACATCGAAGGGAAAAGAACAAGATTCGGAAGCAGAAACAAAAACAGATAATATATCAATCAATGTTCCGAAAAAAGACGAAGATTATACTTTACAATTTCCAGATGGGTTTAAGGATAACTGGCTGGAGATAGACGGAATTTACTATTACCGCAAACCTCTTCAAAATGGTGAATCCGTACAATTTATCAAAAATTGTAAAGAAGTGAAGAAGAAAGATGGAGAAAAACTGGTTGTGGATATTTCCACACAGTCCATTCAGGCGGAGCCGGAAAGAGCGGTGTCTGATGCCTGGAAAAAGGTAGTAGTCGATTCTGAAACAAAAGAATTAAAGGAGGCAGTGAGAAATGAAAATAAATAAGTGGAAAACTGCATTCCTTGTATGCATTCTTGCGTTATTGTTTGTTCCGAGAGAAGCATATGCGAAAGAAACGCCGACCATTATTTATAATGGACAGAAGAAAACATTTGATTTAAAGAACATATCAGAGAATGATTTGTTTAAAGAATTAAAAGGATTAATGCCGGGTGATAGTGTGGAACAGCAAATTATCATTCAGACAAAAGATTTAACAAAAGAAACCAGTTTATTTCTGGAGGCGGATTGCAAAGACGAACAGGAACTGTTAAAAGATATGCAATTTTCTGTAAAGCAGGACGGAAGAGAAATCAGTCAGAGTGCAGTGTCATTTAATCAAATAAGATTAGGACAATTTAAAGGTAACTCGACAGTTAAAGTGACGGTTACATTGGAAGTACCTGTGACGGTTGGCAATGAAATTGCAGAAAAAGAATACAATACAGAATGGACAGTGATTGCACAGGAAGATGGGAAAGATATTAATTCAAAACCTATAAAAACGGGAGATGATTTCCCGATAGCAATGAGTATGGGAATCCTTGTGCTTTGTGCGGCAACAATTGTATATGTTTTAAAAAGAAAGAATCATCATAATCCATAATAAAAAGTGTTGCAAACTGAAAAAACAGTTGCAACACTTTTTTGTTTAGAAATA